>JACCDR012216430.1_pt1 | contig 100017 bp, 111 predicted proteins | sample 7446431 | NCBI WGS metagenome assembly JACCDR01 (sample SAMN15323443, study PRJNA562643) | freshwater metagenome | isolation source: river surface water | place: USA:Blue River Watershed | collected 2017-08-17
ACAAATCAACTCCTTTTTGAGCATAGAATGCTAAAAAACAAGAGATAGCTAAGATAACCAAACCAATGACTATCCTCAATGGTTTTTTATTCATAGGTGCACTTTAGCGGTTATGCAATCAAGAGAGTCTTCAAGTAAAAGACTCCCCGCCATTGCGATGATCTTTCGATCACCCATACCCCTTTCGAGATACGACCGCTAAAGTGACTCTGACGAGGAGTCTTTTACACTTTAGCGGTATTTCGACCATATCCTTGCTATGAACAAGGGGTTAGGTCTCTTCTAAATATTCAATTTTACTAATTTAGTTTAGCAAAAATTTATATTTTTTGCACTGATTTACTAGGTGTAAGTATCTTTTTTATAGTTTCTCCTAACTGATCAATATTTTCTGTCATTTGAACATCGAACTTATTCTTGATAGAAAATTCTTCTTTATATTTTCTTTCGAGCCACCACGCACTTGCTTGCCAAGATTTTTCGCTAGCTTTCTTTATATTTTGTATGTGAGAAAGTTTACACTCGATCTCTTTTTGTCTCATTTGTTCTGAAAAGTCTGAATCTTGTTTCTTCCACAAAGAAAGCGTGTCTTCGCTGATACCTGCTAATATCGAAGCTTCTCTTTGGGTAAGCCCTTGAGATATTGCATTTAGAATTGTCGCTATTGTTTTAGGTGTCGCTTTATATTTTTTACCCATTCATTATTATTCCTCTTCAGGAGAAAGTGCTTGTGCCCATTCTTCAAGCTGTTGGCAATTATTTATGTCAACAATATTTTTGTATTCTTTATAGTCTTTATTTATGTTTTCTATTATTTCACTAAGGGTTTTTTGTTCCACTTCTTCGAACTCACGCTTTTTATTATAAAGGTAATGTTTTAAGGACCTTGCTTTTGTTTCTGTGGTAGAAAAACTCATAGTTACAAGTGTTTTACCTCTTTGAAATGTCGATGGTTTTGATTTTCCGTAACCTTCTTGAAAATCATTCAAAACATCTGATTTGATAACTTCTTTACACATAGGACAATTACAAATTTTTTCAAAAAACTGCTCTTTTGTTTCTATCTTCATTTGCCTAATTACATCAAGCATATCTTTTAAGTTCATTCTCTTGTGTAGTGGATAGAAATAATATTTAGCAACTGGAATACCGCCACCGACCGGAACAACTTCTCTAGATTCTCCATATTCCATACCGTGAGATACACCGCTCAAAGCCTTCAAATCATTGTTTGTTAAGCATACAGAAAAAAAGCCACCATAAAGGGAATATACTGGTTTTTCATCTGAGTATAAGCCCTCTATTATCTCTTTATATTTTTTCAGACTTTTTGATATTTCTTGATGTTCTGAATGATCATCAACCCAAAGCAAGAAACCATCAGCATTAGATTCTTTATATTTTTTTATTATTTTATCTAATAGATCGCCTGTGTTTAGAAGACCTTTATCAAAAACTCTCTTGCTAATAACGATTTGAGCAAAGACCTTCTGACCATTAGGGGCTATTTTTTTTGCTTTTTCTAAAAATAATAGATTTTTTTCTAACCAAGATTCTTCATCAATGTAAAAGTAGGGGGCAACCAAGAAATCAGGTTTGTGGTGTATTTGTAAATCTTTTTGCGAAGGGTCTTCTTCTTTAGCAAAATCAACATACTTTACATAGTCTGTAATTGTTTTATCGCCATTAGATACTAAATTCTCTTGATACGATATCACGTTTTGAGTAAATTTCTCAACAAAATTATCATCAATAGATTCAGATTTTATAGCGTTTTTCACATAATCATATTTGATTTGAGTATCAAGGTCCTCTTCAAGGATATCTTTGGTGTAGCCCGATATTAGATTATCGATAGATCTTTTTATTCCACCACCTGCACCCGATATGTATGATTGGCTGTGTTGAAACAAGTGACTTATCGGGTCTATAAAAAATGGTTTATTTATAGTTTTTTTCCCAACAAATAAAGCAAGTGTATTGGGGGAAGAAGCAATCATATTAGCATTTATTGCAACGGTGTTATAACAACTTTCAAAATCACCATCAAAATATTTTTGATCTGCGTTTGTTCCATATCTTAAGATGTGTTTTTTTTCGCTCATATCGATTGTAGTTGTTGATAATTATTATTTTCTATTGAATAGGAATATCCTTCATTTAGAATTCTATTTGCACCTTCCCATATATTATTATGATTACTTTCTTTTAGGATAACTTTGTCTTTTTTTTCTAAATCAAAAATAATCAAACCACACCCCACTTTTTCAGCCTGTTCTTCTAATTTCATAGAATACTTTTTCTTTGGAATACATATGTAAACCTTGTGTGCCCCAGTTGAACAGTCTTTAGCTTGTGTTATAGCCTTTTTCCAGTCGTTCAACTTAAATTCTAAAGCACACAATTGACCGCTATTATCAGTATAAACTAAATCGATACTTTTGTTATAAAAAGGAACTTCAACAGCAAAACTTAAATTCTCTCTTTCAAGAATTTTACAATAATCTAGAACCATTTGTTTTTCTGAATAGTTAGATATCATATTCTTTTTCATATAAAGCTTCTAATTTTTTCTTCTTATCTATCAATATAAAAATCCCAAAAAAGACATAAGCTACAGTAATTATGTTTACAGCTACAGAATACTTATCGAGTATAGTGATATTTAGTTTGGCAAACGAAAGGATAAAATACAAAACTCCTAAAAAAATAATTACAAAAAGAGAATAAAACAAAAATTCACTATATCTTTTACAAGTAGATAATGATTTCTCTAGACAAGAGACACTATCAATTTCTTTTGAAAGGTTTTTGAGGGCATCGCTATTTCCAGCTACTCCCTCTTCGTTTTTTTGTATCCCTATTGATTCAGGAAATATGATCTTTGATAAATTTTCTACTTTTCTTTTTTGAATATATTTTTTTATTTTTTCAAACAGTTCACTTAAATCTTTTTTTCCAATATTAAGTAAGCTTGTCGTAGACAAAATTATACCTATGACAGGAGATAAAAATAAGACTAATAATGTTATAAGTGTTCCTTGTTCCATATTTTTTAAGCTAAAACTTTATTTGCTATTTTACTTTTTGTTGTTGATTCAGGATACTTTCTGTAAACATATTCTATTATCTTCGTAAGAGAAGCCTCATTGAACCTTTTCTTTATTTCATCTAGCATAATTTTCTGTTTTTCAGATAAAATAGAATATAACTTTTGCTCTACATATTTTTTTCCAGTTTCTGTTAGAAAGTATTTTTGAGTTACGTATTCTTGTTCTTGTGAATCATCGAGAGAGTATTCTTCAGCTAAAGCTGAAAATTCCTGTGCTTCTTCAAAAGCAAAAGTATTTTTTTCATCTTCCGCTTGAATAAAGTTTATTTTTTTGAAGAATTCTAGGTCTTGCAATACATCTTTAGACATAGGACCAAAATCCCAATCAAAGAATTTAGGTAGTTCAATATCGTCAAATAAATTTTTTTCTTTTATAAAATCTTTGTAAACTTCTTTTTCAAAAATATAGACCATCTTGATCAATCTCGTTCTGCCAAGTATCGCTTCGTTATAATCTAACGAAATTCCTTTTGAATAAAAAAGCAAAAGAAGTAAATCACCAGATGTAAGTTTCATAATTATATTATACATTTTTTTATATTATTTGTGTAGTGGAAAGAGGTGTTTTTATTCATTCAAGATATTACTTGTATTCAATACTCTAGTTGTGACCTTAATCTTTCACAAGTTATGTGTTTATAAGTAGTTTTTGCATATTAGTGCTTGATTGATAATAATTCCAGAACCTAGAAAGGTATTGTTTTATCCGGTTCAAGGTTTTACCTGACATCTCCACAAAGTAGAAAACAAAAATAGAAAAGATTATAATTATCATTGAATATGAAGCCAATAAAAAAACTTTCCAAGAAAGCAGCTTATTCCCAAAAAGGAGTAAATGGTTATAAATTTCCTCTAACAAATAAAGATGCTGAGGTTTACCTTGTTGATGTTAAAAATGGTCATGACAATTATTTGATCAGCAAGAAAATAATACACACCTATTACATAATAAGTGGAAAGGGAGTATTTGATATTGGTGGTAACCTCTATAAAGTTAAGGCAAGGGATTTAATTGAAGCAAAGCCAAAGATTGAATATACATATTCAGGAAAAATGAAAATGCTGCTGATAATGACACCTCCATATCATAAAGGGAATGATATACTGACTCGTAAGAATCCTGCTGTCCTCAAATAATATAATCAACAAAACTCAGAAGAAGTCATTAAATAACTCCTTTAAAGAAGGTTCCTTTTCAGTCTTTTGTGTGTTATCATTCCTACATGGAATTTAATTTCGCTAACAAAAAATCCTCTCCAGAAAAGGGAAAGAGGACACCAAAACCTGCTAAATTCGGGAACAGCATTGCCATGGGTATTTTCATATTCATGCTTATCACAGCTCTGTATTTAGTGGTGTCTGATCCAGCTAAGAAGGTTGAAGAAGTTGCTATTTCGCAGCTTGCCCAGAGCGTAACCGCAGGGGAAGTGAAGAATATAGTAATCGAAGGAGACCAGCTCACCGTAACTTACTCTGACGATGTAGTTCGCAAATCAAAAAAAGAAGTTGGAACTTCTCTTTCTGAAACTCTTTCTAATTACGGAGTGACTCCGGAATCACTGTCGAAGACAGTGATTGAAGTAAGAAACCAGAGCGGATTCGGTTTCTGGCTTCTTTCCGTTCTTCCATTTCTTCTTCCGATAATTTTTATCTTGTTCTTCTTCTGGTATCTTTCACGACAAGTGAAGGGAGCAGGAATGCAGGCAATGACCTTCGGTCAATCCAAAGCTCGCATCACTGATCCCAACGACAAGAACAATAGAGTTACTTTCAAAGATATAGCAGGAGCAAAAGAAGCAAAGGAAGAATTGAAAGAGATAGTGGACTTCTTGAAGAGCCCGAAGAAATTCCTGGATATCGGAGCTCGTATTCCTAAGGGAGTAATGCTTACTGGTTCTCCTGGAACAGGTAAGACCCTGCTTGCAAGAGCAGTAGCAGGAGAAGCAGGAGTTCCTTTCTTCCATCTTTCTGGTTCTGAGTTCGTAGAAATGTTTGTGGGGGTAGGAGCATCTCGAGTACGAGATCTTTTCAAGATGGCGAAGCGTTCTGCCCCCGCTATCATCTTCGTGGATGAAATAGACGCAATCGGAAGAACAAGAGGAGGAGGATTCGGAGGAGGAAATGATGAAAGAGAACAGACTCTAAACCAGATTCTTGTCGAGATGGACGGATTCGAGCCCAATGACAAAGTAATCGTCATGGCTGCTACAAACAGACCAGATGTTCTTGATCCTGCGCTTGTTAGACCAGGAAGATTCGACCGAAAGGTTGTACTTGATTTGCCTGACCGATCAGATAGAGAAGAAATACTAAAAATACATGCACAGAAGAAACCGATGGCTGAAGATATTAATCTGAAGCTCATCGCTGAGCGAACTCCAGGATTCTCCGGAGCAGATTTGTATTCTCTAATGAACGAGGGAGCAATTCTTGCTGCCAGAGAAAACAGAAAGAAAGTTTTCCAATTTGATTTGATACGCGCAATTGAAAAGGTAATGCTTGGCCCGGAGAGAAAGAGCCATCTTCTAACCAAGAAAGAAAAGGAAATAACTGCATATCACGAAGCAGGACATGCGATAGTAGCATCTGTGCTTCCATATGCTGACCCAGTACACAAAGTTTCAATCATAGCGAGAGGCAATGCCGGAGGATACACCTTAAAGCTTCCTTTAGAAGAAAGAAAGCTTCAGTCAAAGAGAGAATTCATTGACGACATTGCTATGTCTCTCGGAGGTTACGCTGCAGAACAGATGATGTTCGGAGATGTTACAACTGGTCCATCCAGTGATCTTCAGGTGGCAACCAATCTTGCCAGAGCCATGGTAACCAGATGGGGAATGTCAGATACAATCGGACAGGTAGCGCTAGCTTCATCCGGAGGACGTTCTCCATGGGCAGAGAGAAGCGACAAGGAGTATTCTGAATCTACTGGAACCAAGATTGATGCCGAAGTGCAGAGAATTACATCTGAAGGATTAAAGACAGCTGAGAAGGTTCTAAAAGAGAACAAAAAAGCTTTTGAAGCTATCGCCAAGAAGCTTATGGAAGTTGAAACTCTTGAGCAGGATGAGTATGAAAAGATACTTACCGCTCACGGTATAGTTCTCAAGAAAAAAGAAGAGCCGGCTAAATTGGATATAGTGCAGTAATCTTTGCCAAATACAAAGTTATTTTGTAGTATTACAAAATAACCACCCTTAGCTCAGTTGGTTAGAGCACAGAGCTTATACCTCTGGGGTCCTTGGTTCGAATCCAAGAGGGTGGACATTAAAAATAATATGCATGAAATACATCCCAGTTTGGGGAGAATGGAAGATATGTTTTAAAAAGCGTAGAGTCTGAAATTATCTTCAGCTCTGCTCGTAATGCTTTGCATATCACCTCATATGAAATGGCCGATTATCTCGGCCATTTCAATAGAGAGGTTCAAGATATTCTAAAAAACTCTAGCTCAAAATAGGATACTTCTGGACTAAAGCAGTTTCATTCCAAACTCTTCCGAATCCGAAATATTTTCCTGCATTTCCGAATGCAATAACTCCCATAGCTAGGGCATAGATGATGTGATCATCTATGAAAGGATTGTTCTCTGGCTGGATTCCGACTGCTCCGTACATAAGAAGAAGCATTATAGCTCCTGCAGATGCTCCGAGCCTTACGAATATTCCTAGCATCAAAGAAAGTCCTACAAACAGAAGACCTAGCATAAACAACCACTCAACTAACCCAGATGAGGCTAGAGAGTTATAGAATCCTGTAAAAGGACCATGCACTCCGAACTGCAGAAATCCTGCGGTAGGAGAGCCTCCCGCCATCCAAGCTTTCTCGGCAGTTGTGGCAAATCCTAGACCAAAAGTTTTGTCTAGGAAAGCCCATAGAAAAACAAAACCTAATGATAATCTAAGAACCCCTAACAAACCCTTCATTATGTTTTCTCTCATATTTATATTGTATACCTAATTAAAAAAAAGTTATGCACTTTTATTCAAAATGGAATTCTCCAGCTTTCTCTTTGACTTTCTCTTTAAGGAGAGGGTAAGAAGATAGTTCACTATCTTCTTCTATTAGTTTTACCGCTTCTTCTCTGGCAGCTTGAACCATTTTAATATTCTTAATAGCTTCCATTCCAAGATCAGTGATGCCCCATTGCTTTCCGCCTCCGAGTTCTCCGGCTCCTCGCAGCATTAGATCAAGTTCTGAAAGTTCGAATCCGTTTTTTGCTGTTTTGATAGCTTTCAGTCTTTCCATTGTCTTGTCGCTTTTTGCTTCTGCAAAGATATAGCAATATGCCTGATGAGAGCTTCTAATCACTCTTCCTCTTAGCTGGTGGAGCTGAGCGAGTCCGAATCTTTCTCCGCCTTCGATTATTATTACCGTAGCATTCGGAACATTCACTCCGACTTCCACTACTGAAGTGGCGCAGAGGATATGTATCTTTCCAGAAGAGAATTCTTCCATTACAGCTTCTTTCTTTTCCTTGCTCATCTTAGAATGAAGAATTCCGATTTCGTAGTTTTTGAAGACTTCTTTTTGGAGTCTTTTGGCTTCAGAAGTTACTGACTTCATTTCCGTAGTGCTTTCTTCGTCTTCGAATATTCTCGGGCAGATTACATATAGCTGTCTTCCAGCTTCTAATTCTTTATGTATATCATCGTATACTTCTTTTCTTTTGTTCGGCGGAACTATTTCTGTTTTAATTTCTTTTCTTCCGGCAGGCATTTCGTTTAGAAGAGAAAGATCTAGGTCCCCATATATGGTGAGAGCAAGAGTTCTAGGAATCGGAGTTGCTGTCATGGAAAGGAGATGCGGAGCCACTCCGTCTTTCCTTGTTAGCTTTCTTCTTTGTGCTGTTCCGAATCTGTGCTGTTCGTCTATGATGCAAAGAGCCAAGTTTTTAAACTTAACTGTTTTTTGTATTAAGGCATGAGTTCCGATTAATATCGGTATTTCTCCATTAGCTACCCATTTAAGGAGCTGGGCTCTTGATATATCTGTCCATCCGTCCGGATGAAGCTTGGAAGGGAACTTCCTGCATCCGGATCCTGTGATGAGTCCGATGTTTATCGGCATATGTCTGAAATATTTAATGAAGGATTCGAAATGCTGGGCTGCCAATATTTCAGTTGGTGCCATGTAGGCAACTTGGAGGTTTCCGAATTTTTGTCCGTTTGGTCTGGTTTTCACAGTGGCGTAGCTCGCTGTTGCCGCTACTGCTGTCTTTCCGGATCCTACGTCTCCTTCCAGGAGCCTAGACATTGGATGAGGATTGCTTAAGTCTTTGAGTATGGTATCAATTGCTTCTTGTTGGGATTTGGTAGGAGTGAAGGGGAATCTTTCAATGAATTCTTCCATTTCTTCTTCATCTGCTTCCACTTTGAAAGATTTGTTCTTTCTGTATTCTAGTCTGTCTCTTTGTCTCTCTAGTTGGATACAGAATACTTCTTCAAAGGCGAATCGCTTTCTAGCGCTTTCGGCATTCTTTTTGTCTTTTGGCTTGTGTATCCAGATGAGTGCAGTTTTTAGGGTTGGAAGATTGTATTTCTTCAGTATATGAGAGGGGATGTAGTCGTTTATGCTATCCAGCGTCTTTTCTCTCAGAATCTTCTCTATGGCGTGGTAGAACCACTTGGATGTTATTCCCTTAGTTTCCGGATATATTGGGAAAGAATATCCGGTGTTCTCTATTCCGCTTTTTTTAAAGAGAGAGTCATGGGAATCAATCGGCATATCTGGAGTCTTTTCGAATTCTGGGTTGGCCAGGTATATTCCATGTTTTCCGTCTGTCACTTTTCCGGTGAGTTTTACGTTGTCTCCGTCTCTCAGCATCTTAGCCAGATATGCCTGATTGAACCATATTATTTTTATTTCTCCCGACATATCTGATGCTACTCCTTCAGCCATCGGTATTTTGCTTCTGAATCCTTTCTTTGTTTTTAGCTTGCTCACTTCTGCATGGATGGTGGCAGTTTCTCCTGGAGTGAGGTCAGATATCTTCTTCGCTACGCTCATGTCTGAGTATCTGACAGGGAAGTGGAAGAGGAGATCGGCTACGGAAAAAAGGTTAAGTCTTTTGAGGGCTCTTTTTTGATTTGCGTCCAGTTTTGGGAATTGGGATTCAAGGGTGTCGGAAAGTTTCATCTATGAATTATATTGTTTTTCTGGAAGGATCTTGTATTGACTTTTCCTGTATTTGTGATATAATATACAAGATTAAGGTTGGCTATTTGGGCTGACCGAGGAGGAGATGATGGAAGTTCTTTTGGCCCTTCTGTTCGCGCTGGTTCTGGTGGTGTTTGGTTTTGGTGCACTCGCACGGGTTGCGGGTCCCAGGACGGCCGCCATCTACTGGGGTGGCATCCATTGGGTCGGGCGCCAGGTCGTTGCTTTCGGCAACTGGGCCTGGACGAATCATTATGAGTTCGTCCTCGGCGTTCTTGTCGGCGTGATGCTCACGCTCATGGCAATGAGCCCATAACCAGAGCGATCCTGGCGTAACCCAGGAAAGGTCCGGAGAGGCCATACTCTCCAATATCTGAAACCAGCTAAGCCTTCAAGGTGAAGCTGGTTTTTAGTTTGATATACTTAATTTATATGAAAGAGAAAACTGAAAGCGATTTTTCGAAGATGAGCGCTCCTGCTTTGAGAGCTTTAGTGAACAACGGAGTTAAGGATTTAAAGGCTCTGTCCAAGAAGACTGAAAAAGAGATACTTGAGTATCATGGCATGGGGCCGGCGAGTATTCCTGTGCTTAGATTGGCTTTGAAGAAGAAGGGGATGAAGTTTAAGGAAGAATAGAGCACATCCATGGTACAATGGAGACATGGCAAAGCTGTTAATATCTAACAGGATTAAATTTTCGAAAACTGGTGAGCAAAACAAATTCATACTAAAAACTCAGCGGGCACTCAATCTAGATGCAAAAGCTCTTTCTTTAAAATTGGGAATAAGCAGTAGAACACTAAGAGATTGGACTACAGAAAAGATAAATATTTCTCAAGTTGCAGCAGAAAAAATGTCTGTTTTGTCTGGTGTGGGAGTACCTAAAAATATTTCAGTGATTGATTGGAGGTTGCATATGCAAAAAGTAGGTAGGGTTGGTGGAAGAAACAAATTTATAAAGTACGGGAATATTTCTGGCAATGAGAAATACAGAAAAGATCAGTGGCAGAAGTGGTGGAACAGTACCGGTAAGTATAAAAAGAGTCCACTTAATTTTAAATCACTCTTAAAGATTAAAATCCCCAAAAAAGATGTAAAACTGGCTGAGTTTGTAGGTATTATGCTGGGTGATGGAGGAATTTCTTCATATGCTGTTACTATAACTCTTTCAAGTGAAGAGAAAGAATATATCAACTATATAAGTGGGTTGATATTTGACCTGTTTAAAGTAAGACCAAAGGTTTATAAAAGTAAAATAGCTAATGCGGTAAATATCGTGGTGCATAGGAAGCAATTCGTTGATTTTTGTTTAAGCATGGGATTGGTGTTGGGTAATAAAGTAAAACAGGAAGTGAATATTCCTGGCTGGATTTTATCTAATAAAAAATATCTTCCGGCTTGTCTTAAAGGCTTGTTTGATACTGATGGTTGTGTGTTTGTTCATGAGTACCTGGCTTCAGGAAAAAGGTATTTCTATCTCAAAATAGCATTTACTAATGCATCAAAACCTTTAGTTTTTTCAGTTCATCAATCTCTGGTCCAATTAGGAATATCTTCCAGGGTTTCCAAAAACCTTAAAGATGTACGAATAGAAGATCAGGCTCAAGTGTCTAAATACATCAGTATGATAGGGTCCAGCAATCACAAGCATTTAGAAAAAATCAAAAAATGGAAAAATAATAAAAATATGATAAAGTAAGGTAATTCCAATGGAGCCGTGTTGGAGTGGTCTATCAAGCATCTTTGCTAAAGATGTAGGGGGTTACACCTCCTCGAGGGTTCGAATCCCTCCGGCTCCGCAAAAGTTCTGGGTTCGCATTCCCGCGAAAAAATGCGCCCGCGCGAAGCGCCGATGACTGGGCTGAATTCCCGTCAAACCTAATTCCCGGCAAGACTTTCCATGCTTCGCTATTTTGCCTAATCGTGTTTTTTATAAAAATACTAAAATTATCTTTACGGATTTGTTTCCCTTAGTGGCATGGTGTCAACCACATTTCCGAGCAACTCATTGGCATGTTCTAATCCGACAACATTCAATATAATTTTATCTTTTGCATAATGTAAAGCATTATTAAGTTTTGCAATGAGACTATAGGATAACTCTTTTAATTGTTCTTCTGGAAGATACTGCCAGCCTTTTGGAAGGCTACGACTAAAATCTTCTATTATTCCGTAAAGAGAGATATCATAATCCTCCGCAAAATAAGACGTTTGATCCAAAATTTTCCGAAGGTTCATTTCTTCTTCTGCTTTGTCGGAATTGGGGTAAGAAATTAAATTTAAAATAACTCTTGAAGGATCCTTGCGGCGCTTTTCAAGCAACTGAGACAAGATTGTCAATCCAGCATCGATAAGTTTTACATCTCTTTGGTACTCTAAAACACGTCTTGCGGTAGGGGTTTCCCCGTTAATAAACTTATAATTCGGGTGCTTATTTAAATAATGATTAATTGAGTCAACTTCTTTATCTTCTGCTTGAGCCATAGACTTAGCCGTATCTGGATCAAGAACCCTCCCTGTTACTGTATCTTCATAATTTATGTGTGGTTCTTCATTTTTCTTAAATCCATCTAACTGAAATCCTTCTTTTGACATATATTTTTATATAAATTATGAAAACCAATAATACCCAAAGTATACCTCTCTCTATTATCTTGAAGCAAGACCTGGGTTATGCACACCATCAGGCTTAGTCGTCGCTGTAGGCCTTAGAAATTGAAAAATAGTGTGGTAGTAATGATATGTAGAAGTATCATCCAGGTTTGAAAAAGAATAAATATAAGGATAGGAATAAGAATGTATTATTTAATACACCTATTTGTATTTAATGATTTACTAGAGTAATATCCTATATATGAGTGAGATCAAAAAACTAACTCAAAAAATAGTTAATTTTAGGGATGCCAGAGACTGGAAACAGTTCCATAATCCCAAAGACTGCGCCATATCACTTTCCCTGGAAGCTTCTGAGCTATTAGAGCATTTTCAGTGGAAATCAGAGGAAGATATAAAAAAACATTTAAGAACTCACAAGGAAGATGTCTCGGATGAGTTGGTTGATGTTCTATATTGGGTTTTACTAATTTCTCATGATCTAAAGATGGATCTCAAGAAAGCATTTGATGAAAAAATGAAAAAGAATGATCTCAAGTATCCAGTAAAGAAATCGAAAGGAAAGAATAAAAAATATACTGAATTATAGAATGTCAGAAATAAAATCTTTTTTGTTTAATAAAAGTGATTTTGAAAATATAAAATCATACAGATTTGGTAAAAATTGGCCTGTGGTTTATTTGCTTGAGAATGGTAAGGAGGCGTACGTGGGGGAAACAATAAGAGTGTCCCACAGGACGAAAGAGCATTTAGATAATCCTGTAAGGAAAAATTTAAAAAATATACACATCATTTCTGATGAAGAATATAATGTGTCTGCAACTTTAGACATCGAGTCTTGGCTGATTCAGTATTTGGCGGCTGAAGGAACCTTCGCGTTGCAGAATGGCAATGAGGGTCTGAAAAATCACAATTATTACGATAAAGAAAAATACAAAGCAAAATTTGAAAGAATTTGGGAAAGGCTTAGAAAAATGAATCTGGTTCAAAAAGATCTTGTTCAGATTCAAAATACAGATCTTTTTAAGTACTCACCTTATAAAGCCTTAACAGATGATCAGATTTTTGTCGCAGATAATCTATATAAAAGAATTATCTCAAACACAGATAATCAGTCTTTCATAATTAATGGTAAGCCAGGAACGGGTAAGACAATTTTAGCAGTATACCTAGTAAAATTTCTAAAAGAGCAAGAAAAAACAAAAAATCTTGAGATTGCTTTGGTGGTGCCTATGACTTCCTTAAGGAAGTCATTGAAAAAGGTATTTTCAAAAATTAAAGGATTAAAATCTGGAATTGTTATTGGTCCTAATGAAGTAATTAATAAAAAATACGACATACTAATAATTGATGAAGCTCATCGATTAAAACAGCGTAAAAATATTGCTAATTACAAATCTTTCGATATAACTAATAAAAAGTTAGGTTTGGACCATTCGGGCACAGAGCTGGATTGGATTTTGAAATCTTCCAGAAATCAAATATTTTTTTACGATCAAAACCAAACTATTAGACCTACAGATGTAAGGCCTGAAAGATTCATTAAATTAGGGGCGATTCACTATGATTTAATTTCTCAGCAGAGAATTTCTGCAGGGGAAGAATTTATTCATTTTGTCGATGATATTTTTAATCTAAAACCTTTATCTAAATATAATTTTTCTAAATACGACTTCAAGGTTTACGAAGATGCACGACAAATGGTAGAGGACATAAGGAGCAAAGACGAAGAGATCAAGTTGTGTAGGATTGTTGCAGGATATGCATGGCCATGGAACTCAAAAAGAGATAAAAATTTACACGATATTGAAATTAATGACCTTAAGTTGTTTTGGAATAGCACTAATCAAGATTGGGTAAATTCAGAAAATGCTGTAAACGAAGTGGGGTGTATACATACAGTGCAAGGGTATGACCTTAACTACGTAGGTGTAATTATTGGATCAGAGTTGTCTTACGACGAAGACAAAAAGGTTTTGGTAATCAATGAAGAAAATTACCAAGATGCAAATGGCTGGAGAGGCATTACTGATCCTAAAGAATTAGAAAGGTATATTATTAATATATACAAAACACTTCTTACGAGAGGTATTATGGGTTGCTATATGCATGTAGTTGATAAAAAACTCGAGAAATATTTACGGAACTCTCTTGATAAAACTGCATGGGTTCCTAAAATTCAAAAACTTGAATCACCTTACGTAGAGGAAATGATAAAGCTTCCTTTGTTTGAATCTGTTGGGTGTGGAGAAATGATGTATGCTGATCCAACCGTTCAAGAAATGATAGAAGTTAATAAAAAGTATATATCTCCAGGATCAAAGTATTTTGTTTTAAGAGTTTCTGGAGATTCAATGAATCTTGCTGGTATTAATGATGGTGACTTGGTTTTATGTCTTAAAAATTATCGGCCTGAGGAGGGCAAGAATGTAGTTGCCTTAATAGGTGAAGACGCAACTATTAAGGAGTATAGAAAAGAGAATGGTGAAGTTGTCTTAAAACCTAAATCAACTAATGGTATTCATCAATCCCTAAGATTCAAAAACAATGATGAAATACAAATTCAAGGAGTTGTTGTTAGAGTTCTAGAAAAAGAGTAAATATATAACAATTGTTGTGTGTTTAATGCTACAATATACCCATGGAATCATATAATTGGTATTCTCAATTAATCAAACCTTCCTGGGCTCCGCCTTCATATCTCTTCGGTCCAGTCTGGACGTTCTTGTATGTCCTCATCGCCATTTCTTTCGGAAAGGTATTCTACATGGCATATCAGAAAACAATACCTTTCATGGTAGCTCTGCCTTTCATATTGAACCTCATCTTCAACTTCATCTTCACTCCGATTCAGTTCACTTTGAAAAATAATCTGCTTGCAGCAGTGGATATAACTCTTGTGCTCGTTACCTTGATCTGGGCAATGATAGCAATATATCCATATGCTAAATGGATAACATACATCCAGATTCCATATCTTCTCTGGGTATCATTCGCAACCACTCTTCAATTTACAATCACATGGCTCAACCGATAGATTTGATAGGAATATTTTTGCTTCTCTCTGGCTTCATCGTCGGGCTTGGCGCAGTGACAGTAATTGACCTTCATGGCTTTCTCGGAAGAAAGTCAGAATACTGGACTGAAGCAACAACTAGGACTCATAAAGTAACAAAGCCTTTAATTTGGATAGGGATGATTCTGGCTACAATCGGAGGATTCATCTTCTACCGAAACACAGAGATAGGACTCACTCAAACTCTCCATTTGATATCAATTCCAATAATGATACTAAACGGAATATTCCTTTCCTTTAAAGTGAGCCCTTTTCTCCTTAAAAGAGAAAAGGAAGGAAGAAGCAGGGAACTGCTTCCAAAAAGCTTTCAGAATAAGATAACCATAAGCTTCATAGTATCCTTCATCTTCTGGTGGGGAAATGTCATACTGTTATCAAATTATTTAATTAATCATTAAAACAATATGTTCATAAAAATATATTTAATTGCATTGCCGGTATTTCTTTTAATAGACGCAATTTGGCTGGGATTCCTTGCAAAAGGCTTCTATGCCAAGCATTTAGGATATCTGATGAAATCAAACATAGATTGGATGGCTGCAGCCATATTCTATGTCATCTTCATCGCCGGACTTTCTTTCTTTGTGATTGAGCCAGCGATAGAAAAAGGATCTTGGATTTATGCAGTCTTGGGAGGAGCTCTCTTCGGTCTTGTGGCTTACGCTACCTATGATCTCACCAATCAAGCCACCATTAAAGACTGGCCGATGATTGTAACAATAGCTGACCTAGCTTGGGGAGCTTTCATTGCTGGTTCTGTCTCTTTAATTACATACCTAATATATACAAAAATATTCTAATGGAATACTTTCTTTCTCTTGCAGTTGTTCTTCTTGTTTACATGACTTTCTGGTTTCTCATTTCTTTAATTAAAAAAAGAAATGATGTAGCTGATGTGGCCTGGGGTCTTGGATTCATACTGCTTGCCTGGACCTCTTTCTTTGTGTCGGATGATGCGAGCGTAAGAGGGCTGGTTGCAGGAATTCTTGTAACCATCTGGGGTCTTCGTCTTTCTTTCCATATATACATGAGAAACAAGGGAAAGACAGAAGACTACAGATACCTAGCTTGGAGAAAGGAATGGGGCAAATGGTTCTTTCTCCGATCATATTTTCAGGTATATGTCCTGCAAGGAATATTTCTTTTCATGATAGTTTCTCCGGTCCTTGTAATTAACAAAGATATGGGGAACGATCTATCTTTCTTGGATTTTGCCGGAATACTAATCTGGCTTACCGGATTTCTGTTTGAAAGCATCGGAGATATGCAGTTAACCAGATTCATAAAGAATCCTGGGAACAAAGGGAAGCTTCTAAAGACAGGACTCTGGCAATACACCAGACATCCGAACTATTTCGGAGAAGTCCTAGGATGGTGGGGAATATGGATAATCTCTCTGTCTGTTCCAGGCGGAATATATGCCATCATCGGACCGCTAACAATATCTTTCTTGATATTGAAAGTCTCTGGAATTCCAATGCTTGAGAAAAAAATGGCTGAAAATCCAGAATTCGAAGCATACAAGAGAGAAACTAGTATGTTCATACCGCTTCCGAAGCGGAGACTCTAAGCCTGGTATAATGTATGGATGGAGCCACTGGCCTCAAAAATACGACCCAAATCACTGGATGAATTCGTGGGACAGAAACATCTTGTCGGAGACAAGAGCCCTCTTCGTGTTGCCATAGAAGAAAAGCATCTTTTCTCATTCATTCTCTGGGGTCCGCCAGGAGTTGGGAAGACTACTCTTGCAAGACTCTATGCCAAGGCTCTCAATGCTGACTATCATGAACTCTCCGCGGTGTCCGCAGGGAAAGATGAGATAAGACAGCTTATGGAAAACAAAGGAACTTTGTTCGGACCGAAGATTCTTTTCCTCGATGAGATTCATCGCTTCAACAAAGCTCAGCAGGATTTTCTTCTGCCGGCCGTTGAAAGCGGACAATTAACTTTGATCGGAGCAACCACAGAGAATCCTTCTTTTGAAGTAATTCCAGCGTTGCTTTCAAGATGTAGAGTCTTTGTTCTGGAAGAACTGAAAGATGAAGACTTAAGAGAAATTTTGAAACGGACAAAAGTGAACATGCCGAAAGATGCAGTAGACTGGCTGGTATCGCTCTCTGGCGGAGATGCTAGACAGATGATTGCCATGGTTGAAAATACAGAGAAGCTCTATGGAAAAATAACTCTGGAAAATCTGAAGCAGACTTTGCAATCAAAGTTCCTCAGATACGACAAGAAAGGGGAAGAGCACTACAATACTATCTCCGCTTTCATTAAAAGCATGCGAGCAAGCCAGCCCGACGCTGCCCTGTACTATCTCGCAAGGATGATCGAAGCAGGTGAGGACCCGAAATTCATAGCAAGAAGGATGGTAATCTTCGCTTCTGAGGATATAGGAATGGAAGATCCGCAAGCAATTCAAATTGCTAACGATGTGTTCCGGGCAGTGGAGACAATTGGATATCCAGAAGCTGGGATAAATATGTCGCATGGAGTGGTGTATCTTTCTCTCGCTCCAAAATCTAAAGCGGTATATTACGCATATGGCAAAGCCATGAAAGATGCTAAAGAATACGGAAACCTAGCAATTCCTTTAAAGATACGAAATGCTCCGACAAAACTCATGAAGGAATTAAAATATGGTGAAGGGTATGAGAAATACACGAAAGAGGACTTGCTTCCAGAAGAATTGAAAGGTAAAAAATATTGGGAGCCAGAAAAATTGTAATTAATGTATAATCACTATATGGAAATAAAACGACCAGAATCAAGACAGCCGATACCACAAAATGCCAAGAAAGTATTCGACGGAGTTATTTTCGACGTATATCAATGGGAGCAGGAAATGTTCGACGGATCTAAGGCAACTTTTGAAAAATTAAAGCGTCCTGATACGGTAGTCGTGTTTCCGGTATTGGATGACGGACGCATTTTGCTCACCGAACAGGAGCAGCCGGGCAAAGGAAAGTATATAGGAGCAACAGGAGGTCGGGTTGATGAGGGAGAAGAGATTCTTGCTGCTGCAAAGAGAGAATTATTGGAAGAAAGCGGTTACGAAGCCAAAGAATTGATTTTGATTGATGCCCAGCATGCTACCAGCAAGATAGATTGGGTAATATATACTTTTGTGGCTAAAGGCCTCACAAAATTATCAGATATGAAACTGGATGCCGGAGAAAAAATAAAACTGAAACCGGTTACTTTTGAAGAATTGATAGATATTGCCGTAGAAAAAAACTTTACTGAAAAAGAATTAGCCATGGAATTCTTAAAGGCCAAGTTTATACCAGAAAAAAGAAAGGAATTAGAAGAGCTTTTTCGCCCGATTGAGAAATAGATCTTTTTAAGATAAAATATTTTTATGGACCTAAATACATTATTCGGAGGAGAATTATCTGCAAGAGAAATTCCTCTTCTTGTTCTAATAATAGCTTGGACCCTTTTCTGGAAAGGACTAGCTTTGTGGCACGCAGTAAAAAAGGAAGATAAGAAATGGTTTATTGCTATTTTGATTTTAAATACTTTCGGTATTCTTGAACTATTCTATCTGTTCTATAAGCTCAAAATTAAATCAATCAAGCTTCCTTAGTGCGCAATTGTAAAAGCAATAATCTTTTTCGCTCCGGCACTCTTTAAAACCTTCCGGGCTTCTGCAAGAGTTGCTCCGGTGGTTGCAACGTCATCTAGGAGAATAATATTTCTTCCTATTATTTTTTCCTGGTTCTTTATACTAAAAGAACCAGCGAGATTTGTAAGTCTTTCTCGTCTGTCTTTGATTTTTGCTTGATGTAGAGTATCTTTTGGTTTAACCAAAGCTCCGATTAATAGCTTGAAGTTGTCTTCTTTATCGATGAAAGCTATTCGTCTAGAAAGTACCTCAGATTGATTAAATCCTCTTTCCTTGTATCTTTTGGGCGCAAGGGGAATGGGTACTAGAAGAGGGTCGGAGAAATTTTCCATCATTTTTAAGTCAGCAAGCTCTTCTAGTATTCTAGTGTGCAAGGCGTCGGAAAAAAGGTCTACTATATTCTTTCTGCCTTTGTATTTAAGGAAGGCTATGGATTTCTTTATAGCCGGATGACGATAGTCATATATGGGGTATATCCACTCTAGTGTTTGTCGCTCAGCTGAGGGAGAGAGATGTAGGCAGTCTTTACATAGGTAGTCACCTTGTTTCCCGCAAGAGAGGCAATTCTCGGGAAATATAATGTCCAAAAGCGCATTTTTGATAGTTTTTAAAAAACCCATATGATATACTTTACTAGTATTTTACCACGAATTACCCTTTAATTTAAGACTATGGATAACCCACTAAAGAAAATTTTTTCAAGCTTGAGCTCTATCGGTTCTTCTGGATCTTCAGACAGCGCAATTGGTATAGATATAGGATCTTCTGCAATTAAGGTTGTTGAAATAAAAAAGAAAGGAGGCAAAGCAATGCTTGAAACTTATGGAGCCATTGCGCTTGGTCCGTATGGCGATACAGATGTAGGGAAGGTGACCAATCTTTCAGTCGATAAAATCGGAGAAGCTCTTAAAGAAGTCGTCCGCCAGTCTTCTGTGGTCGGAAATTCTGTCGGGCTTTCTATTCCAGTTCAATCTAGTTTGATATTTACCATCGATCTTCCTCCTCAGGTTCAGCAGTCTGATATGCCGTCTATAGTTCCGACAGAGGCTAGAAAATATATTCCAGTTCCAATCAACGAAGTTTCCCTAGATTATTTCGTTCTCCCAGAAAAAGAACCATCTTTTGAGGAAATGAATGATCCGGAAGGGAATGCAAACCAGGAAAGAAAGACTCAAGTGCTCGTGGTTGCAACTCAAAACGATGCGGTATCGAGATATCGATCAATCGTATCTCAGGCAGAACTCAATGCTTCTTTCTTGGAGATAGAGGTATTTGCTTCTATCCGTTCTAATTTTGAACACGAGCTTTCTCCGGTTCTTCTCATGGATCTTGGAGCATCAAGAACGAAACTTTCTTTGGTTGAATTCGGAATGGTTAAAGGATATCACACCATAGACAGAGGGGGAGCAGATATCACTGACTCAATATCAAAGAGTCTTAACATTCCTTTCTCTGAAGCTGAGAAAATGAAGAAAGATTTCGGACTTTTTGAGAATCCTAAAGAAAAAACTCTGCCGGATATCATAAAAGTGCACACTGACTATATCTTTTCAGAAGCTAATAATGTATTATTGAATTACGAGAAGAAATATAACCGGGCGATAACCAGGGTAATACTAACAGGAGGAGGATCTCAACTGAAAGGATTCAAAGAACTAGCGGTTTCTAACTTCCGCGCAGAAGTAAAAATAGGAAATCCTTTCGGAAAAGTCGGAGCACCGGCATTTTTGGATAAAGTTTTGGAAACAATGGGGCCGGAATTTGCAGTTGCCATCGGTCTTGCATTGCGAAAATTACAATAAATGCGATAATACATATAGGTAGTAAAAAAGAATGGAGCAAAATTTTCAAACATCTTTCATTCCTAAAAAGCCGATGATACAGGAACGGGCTGTTCAAGCGCGTCCGACTAGTTTTTTTACTGTAATTTCTATAATAATTCTTTTTACAATGTTGATCGCCTCAGGCGGTCTGTATTTCTATAAGGGGGTGGTATCAAAGAGTATTGTCTCCAAAGAAAGTGCTCTTCTTTTAGCCAAGAACAGATTTGAGCCAGAGAAGATAACTCAGCTTCAGACTCTAGATAAGAGACTGAAAGCCTCTGCTGATATATTGTCTAAGCATGTGGCAGTATCGCCAATCTTTGCTGTTCTTCAGGATATTACAATGAAAACTGTGCGGTACACAGAGTTTACATATCAACAAGGAAACGAAAAGGATTCTAAGATATTGGTGTCCATGAAAGGAGAAGCAGTCGGTTATCGTTCTATAGCTCTGCAGTCTGATCTTTTTGCAAAGGAAAATAGAATAATAGATCCGGTGTTTTCAAATCTGACCTTGAACGATAATGGAAATGTAGTTTTCGACCTTGAGTTTTCAGTAGCTCCAACCTTGGTGCAGTACCAAGAGGTGGTGAAGCAAGGATTATCAGCTAATGGAGCTAGTAACTAGTCATGACAAAATTATTAATGCCAATTGTAATAATAGGGGCAGCAGTGGCAGGGTTTGTCATGTTCGCTAATCCTATATATGTAGAGATACAGACTCTGAAGGAGAAGTCTGCTTCTTATGATGAGGCTCTTAATAATTCTAAAGCTCTTGAAACTGAGCGAGATAAGTTGACTCAGAAATACAACACAATTAACCCAGAGAATCTTTCAAAGCTACTCAAGCTTCTTCCTGAGAACGTAGACAATATCAGACTCATACTTGAAATAGAGAAGCTGGCTGCCCCTTACGGCATGGCTCTTAAAGACGTGAAGTACGAAACCATTGATGAAACAAAAACTTCAGGAAATTCTAATACTGGAGGAGGAACCTCTCCTTCTGCAAGGAAGGATTACGGAACTTGGGACCTTCAATTCTCTACCACTGGGACATATCCTAACTTCCTTGAATTTATAAAATCCCTAGAAAGTAATTTGCGTATTGTAGATATCGTTTCTATTAACTTTCTTTCTGCTGAGGGTGAGAAAAGAAGTACAACCGAAGAATCCAAGTCTAATGTCCCTACCTATACTTATGAGTTTAAAATTCGAACTTATTGGCTAAAGAATTAATTATGTCTCCACAAATAAAAAACATCTTAATATTTTTGGCGATAGGGGGAGCTGTCATAGCCGGCTACCTATACTTCATGGGAGGAGATTCAGCAGATACTCCTGATTTGATTTCTTCCGGGGCTGCATCTCCAACCGGAACTCCTTTGGTTGTTCCAGACGGATCAGCTCCAGGATCTGAATTTCTTTCACTCCTTCTTAGCGTAAAAAGTATTCAATTAAATGATGCAATTTTCAGCAATCCAGCCTTTCAGTCTCTTAGTGATTCCAGCATAAGTTTAACTCCTGATGGAAACGAAGGTAGACCTAATCCTTTTGCTCCTCTGTATTCTGAGGATGTTGAGCTTGTGAATGAAGTTGATGATACAAATATTACAAGTGTCACTCCAGCTTCAAATATTTCTAATGCTGACAAAGAAGCAATAATAGCTGTAGTTTTAAACAGACAGAAAATATTTGCTTCGGGAAACATTGCTCAGATAAAGACATATATTAAAGGTATGGCTGGTACAGCAGAAGAAGCTAAGCAGATAGATGCAATGACAAACAAGGAGATTCTTGAAGGCGCAAAGATATTGGCAGCTTTCAGCTTAACTGAGGCTCAGCTTAGATCAGAAAAGACTGTATGGAATATGACAGATACTGAGGTGAAGATAACAGCACAGAATGAACCAGGTGGAACCCTTTCAGTAACAGTAAATAAAATAAATGGTAAATGGTATTAATCTATGAGCTTCTTAGAAGAACTAGTAAAAAGAGGAATAATAAACGAAACACAGGTAGGAGAAATAAAGACTAGAGCAGAAGAGGAATTCGGAGGAAGCATCGAGAACGCTCTAGTTGAAAGTGGAGTTTCGGAAGATCTCATCCTAGAAACCAAGGGTGCGTATATGAAGATACCTACCCGAAAGATAAATACTGAATCATTATCTTTCGATGCTCTTAAATACATATCTGAGGATTCTGCGTCTCACTACGGTTTCGTGCCGATAGAGCTTAAGGATGGAACTCTTGAAGTAGGTATAGTTAATCCGGAGAATACTCAGGCAATGGATGCCCTTCAGTTCATATCAGCCAAAATTGGTATACCTTTCAAGGCATTTTTGATTTCTGAGAGTGACTACAAGGCGGTAATGGAAAGCTACAAAGGAATTCTTTCTCAGGTGGAAGAAGCTTTGACTGAACTTAAGAAAGAAGAAGTGGATGTGGGTGGACTTTTGAATGAGAAGAATCTCACTAAGGAGATTAAGGATATAGAAAAAGCAGAAGAGACCAAAATAGTTGAAGATGCTCCTGTTATCAAAATAGTGGCAGTGATGCTTCGAAACGCTATTGAAGGAAATGCTTCTGACATCCACATAGAATTTACTGGAGAGAAGGTGAAAGTCAGGTTTCGAGTGGACGGAGCTTTGCATACCACTATCGTTCTTCCACCGAACGTCTACAACGGAGTCATTGCTCGTATCAAAATCCTAGCCAAGCTCAGGCTTGATGAAAAAAGAAAGCCCCAGGACGGATCTTTTAGTACAAACATAGATGGAAGAAAGATAGATTTTCGAGTATCAACTATGCCTTCTTATTACGGAGAGAAAGTGGTGATGCGTATACTTGATTCCGAAAAAGGAGTGAAGCCCCTAGATCAACTTGGATTATCGGAAAGGAATGTGGCTCTTATAAGAGAGGCAATATCAAGGCCTTTCGGACTTATTCTAATCACTGGTCCTACTGGTTCTGGAAAATCTACGACTTTGTATTCCATGATGAATGAGCTCGACAAGGAAACCAGTAACATTGTTTCCTTGGAAGATCCAGTTGAATATCATATGCCTGACATAAACCAGTCTCAAATGATGCCGGAGATCGGGTACACTTTCGCTTCCGGACTTCGATCCATTCTTCGACAAGATCCAGACATCATAATGGTGGGAGAGATTCGCGATAAAGAAACAGCTCAGCTTGCTATTCAAGCTGCCCTTACGGGCCACTTGGTGCTTTCTACGCTTCACACCAATGATGCAATTGGAGCGATCCCGAGATTGATAGACATGGGCGTTGACCCTTACCTTATTTCTCCAACACTCATTCTCTCCATGGCTCAGCGTCTAGCTAGAACAACTTGTGAGTCAGCTAAAAAAGTTGTTCCTATGGATGACAGTATAAGGAAGCAGGTTGAAGAACAGATTAAAGATCTTCCAGATGAATTCAAGAAAGAAATAGAAGTAGGAGATCAGATGTATGAAGTTGTTCCTTCTGCTGATTGCCCTTCAGGAACCAGGGGCCGTATTGCCATATGTGAAATGTTTAAGGTGGATAAGGAAATGCAGGATATAATTTTAAAGAGCCCAACCAGTGCTGCTATATATACTGCTGCCAGAAAGAAGGGAATGCTAACAATGAGAGAGGATGCCATGAACAAGGCCCTAAAGGGCTTGATTCCATATACTGAAGTTTACAACTTCAGTAACGAAAAGGAGTAATCCTGTCAATTAATAAGTTTTTGTAATATAATTATTTTAACCATGGAAGGACAGAAGAAAAAAATTTTAATAGTTGATGACGACAACTTTCTTTTGGATATGTATGCCCTTAAATTCAGCCAAAACAATTTTGAAGTATATACTGCTGGGAATGGAGTTCAGGCGCTGGAGAAAGTAAAAGGAGGTCTTTGTCCTGACGTAATCCTGATGGATATCATAATGCCGGAGATGGATGGTTTCGAGATGCTTGAAACAATCAACAAAGAACATCTCTGCGCTGGCGTAACGAAGATAGTTCTTTCCAATAGAAGTGAGCAAGGAGATATTGAAAGAGGAAAGGCGCTTGGAGTGGCTGGATATATCGTCAAAGCCAACTCTACTCCAACTGAGGTCATAGAGCAGGTTATGGCAATTATGAGCGGAGGCAATGTAGTTAATTTGAATAAATAATATGGACTATAAATCAAAACTCGAATCTCTAATACTTCACTTAATTCGCGAGAATGGATCTGATATTCATTTTGGCACGGGGAGAGTTCCAGTAGTGCGAGTATCAGGAGAGCTTATTTTTCTTGTAAAAGAAGGGGAATTAAAGAAAGAAGATATACTTGGATTTCTTGGTGTTATTTTAGAACCAAAGAAGCTTGAAAAATTCCTAGAAACCCAGGAGGCTGATTTCTCATATGATTTCAGGGGCGAGGCGAGACTTCGAGGAAACGCTTTCTTTGAAAAGGGTCAGATAAGTTTTGTGCTTAGGCTTGTTCCCAAGGTTCAAGATCTAGAAGATCTTAATCTTCCCCCTGTACTAGGAGATCTGGCAAGAAGGAGACAAGGATTTTTCTTAGTGGTGGGACCAGTGGGTCAGGGAAAATCTACAACTCTGGCTGCTATGGTTAACTTAATAAATAATGAGCAGGCTAGGAATATAATCACCATTGAAGATCCAATAGAACATCTGCACGTGCCTAAAAAATCTATCATCTCTCAAAGAGAAGTCAGCATAGATACAAAAGATTTTCATACAGCTCTTAAGTCGGTGTTTCGAGAAGATGTCAATGTCATTATGATAGGTGAAATGAGGACTCCGGAGACTATTGCAACGGCTGTTACTGCGGCAGAGACTGGGCACTTGGTTCTTTCCACATTACATACAAACAATGCTTCTCAGACCATAGATAGAATAATCGACTCCTTCCCAGGAGAACAACAGGATCAAATTCGGGCACAGCTTTCCAGTTCACTTCTTGGAATTTTCTCTCAGAGATTGGTTCCTAGGATATCTGGAGGCATGGTTCCTGCTTATGAGCTTTTGGTTAATAACAGTGCGGTATCTAATTTGATCCGTGAGAAAAGAACTCATGAGATAGATGTCGTAATTGAAACTGGATCCGAGGTTGGAATGGTTGATCTGAATCATTCATTAATGGAGCTTGTGCGTAAGGGAGAAATTACAATTGAGAACGCTAGAGAGTATTCGCTTAATCCTAAAGGTTTAGATAGAATGATTTAATTATATGTTGTTCAAATACAAGGCAATTGATTCTACTGGGGTTGAGAAGGGAGGAGACATAGATGCTCCAAATAAAGACATGGCCATAAGCGCTCTTCAGCGTCGAGGCCTGGTTGTTGTTTCTCTTAAGGATGAGGCGGAAAGCAAGTCAATATTTGAGATGAGCTTCTTCGAAAGAGTCTCCATGAAAGATGTGGTTATTCTGTCTAGACAGATTGCTACATTGTTTGATGCTCAGGTTTCTGCACTGAAAGCATTCACAATGCTTTCAGCCAACACTGAAAACAAGCTTCTTGGCAGAAAACTTACTCAAGTTGGAGACGATCTGCAAGCCGGAGTTTCTATTTCAGGAGCTTTAGCAAAGCACCCAGATGTATTTTCTGATTTTTATGTGAACATGGTTAAGGTGGGTGAGGAGACAGGAAAATTGAATCAAACCTTCCTACATTTGGCCGAATATTTAGATAGACAGTACGCTCTTACTTCCAAGACTAGAAATGCTCTTATTTATCCGGTCTTCGTTATATTTACTTTCGTAGTGGTTATGGCTCTCATGTTTGTTCTGGTTATCCCGAAGCTTTCAGCAATTATCTTAGAGAGCGGTCAAGAAATTCCTTTTTATACAAAGATAGTTATTGCGCTATCCGATTTCTTTGTTAATTATGGTTTTCTGGTTCTTATCTTCGGTGTCTTGGGAGGTTTCTGGATTTGGAGAATGTCTCGTAGTGAAGCTGGTCAGGTATATTTAGACAAGACAAGCCTTGCCTTGCCTGCAATTGGAAATTTGTACCGAAAACTTTATTTGTCTCGAATCTCTGACAACATGGATACAATGCTTTCTTCTGGTGTTCCTATTGTAAGAGCCATCGATATTACTTCTGACGTTGTCGGAAGCAAGGTGTACAAGGATATTATGGTTAATGTCGCTGATGGAGTTAAGTCAGGTTTGGCCCTTTCTGCTGCTTTTGAAAGACACAATGAGTATGTTCCTGGAATCATGATTCAAATGCTTAAGGTGGGAGAAGAAACAGGATCCCTAGGGAATATCTTGAAAACTTTGACTGATTTCTACAAGCGCGAAGTTGATGATGCAGTGGACACCCTTGTGGGTATGATTGAGCCTATTATGATAGTGGTTTTGGGTCTTGGGGTGGGCATACTCCTGGTTTCCGTTTTGATGCCTATTTACAACCTTGCTGGGGGAATCAGCTAGTTGTGGATAACTGGATTTGTGGGTATCTCTCTGTGGTATAATTTAGTTATTAAAAACAAGTCGAGTTTTCGTCCGTAGTCTGAAGACTCGGCGGATAAATTATAAATAATAATTAGTTTAAATTATGAAAATGAATTTAAAGAAAGGTTTTACTTTGATTGAGCTTTTGGTGGTTGTGGCAATCATCGGTATCTTGGCTTCTGTAGTGCTTGCTTCTCTTAACACAGCTCGTTCCAAGGGAGCAGACGCTGCTATTAAGGCTAATCTAGCAAACATTAGGGCTCAGGCGGAGGTTGTGTATGACGGAGCTTCTCCTAACTCGTACGCTACAGTTTGTGCTAACTCTGTGGTAGCAGCAGCTTTGTCTGCGGCTGGAAGCTCTAGCGGAACAACAGCTGTTTGTAACAACTCTGCATCAGCATGGGCAGCCTCCGTAACTCTTAAGGCTGATAATACCAAGTACTGGTGTGTTGACTCCTTGGGTGCTTCAAAGCAAACTAGCTCAGCACTTGGGTCAGCTACTGTTTGTCCGTAATATTCAAGATTTGTAAAACAAAAAACACCCTTTCGGGGTGTTTTTTGTTTTGGGCCATGTGGTATACTTAATGCATATGAAAAAGGGTAATTTTGGATTCTCTTTGATTGAACTTATGATTGTAGTCGCTATTGTGGCCTTCCTCGCTGCTATTACTATGGGGTATTTAGGTAGTGCGAGAAAGAAAGGAGACGATACAGCTGTAAAGAGCAATTTAGCCACATTGCGTTCTATTAGTGAGCTCTTTTTTCTGGAGAATGGAAATACCTATCTGCCGTCTGGTGGGTCAAGTTTTGGGCCAGCTACGTGTCCTTCTTACAATGTTTCTGGAACGAATATGTTTTCCGCCAACAAGCCCATGGCTGATTCCATAGCTGAGGCAACTTTGAGAGGTGTAGATAATTCGTGTGCCAATAATTCATCAGCATGGGCGGTTGCGGTTGGGCTTAAAGAAAACCCAGGAACTTCATGGTGTGTGGACACTCAAGGTTCAGCCAAAATAGTTCAATATGCACCAAGTGCCGCAATTAATCCATCAACTTTTAGTTGCAACTAACATGATACCTACACTTACAGTACTTTTTTTTATAGCAGGGCTTCTGATCGGTAGTTTTTTGAATGTTGTGATTGCTAGATATAATACCTCAAGGGGATTAGGGGGAAGAAGTGCTTGTATGTCATGTCGGAATCAGCTTTGCTGGTACGAACTCATACCCCTCTTCAGCTTCTTGGGATTACGAGGTAGATGTAGGACATGTAAAATAAAAATTTCTAGATTTTATCCGGTAGTTGAATTTGTGACCGGACTTATTTTTGCTAGTTTGTTTTTGAAATTCCAAGATCTATTTTTTATTTCTTCACTACATTTTCTTACTACTTTCGTGTATTACGCTGCCTTGTTTTCAATTCTTATAGTCATCTCAGCTTATGATCTAAGGCACAAGATAATCCCTGATGGGCTTTCTGCACTTCTTGCTGTTCTTACCTTTGCTGGGTTGTTTGTATTTCCGCCAGCAATGCCAATATCAAGTTTTAGAATTCCAGAGATGCTTGAGCTTATCTCTGGTCTTGTAGTTGCCATTCCATTTGCTTTACTCTGGCTTGTTTCTGGAGGAAGATGGATGGGATTAGGGGATGCGAAGCTCGTTGTCGGGCTTGGATATATGCTCGGACTTAGTCGTGCATTGTCAGGTGTAGTAATGTCTTTTTGGGCTGGAGCTATAGTGGGAGTCCTTCTGATAATTCTCAGAAAAAGCAATGTTAAGAGTGAGATACCTTTTGCGCCTTTTCTGGTTCTTGGAGCAACCTTGGCATTTTTCTTCGATATATATCTTTTCCCGATATTATAATTTATGAAATTAGATTATTTTTCCAAAAAAATTAAAAATCTACAATCAGGAATGACATATGTTGAGATCATTGTGGTCTTAAGTATTTTTTCAATGGTCTCTACTGTAGTTTTGTTTAATTACAGTGATTTCCAGGCAAAGGTAGATATAAAAAATTTAGCAAATGACATAGCTCTAAAATTAGTGGAAGCACAAAAAGCTGCAAATTTTGGATCCCTGCCTCCAGCTTCTCAGCAATCTTCTTTGCCTGTCGGATGGAAACCTTCTTATGGAGTATATTTTAATCTTTCATCAGACAACAAAGCCTTCACTTATTTCACAGATATAGATGATGACAGAGTTTTTGATGGAGGTTCTTGTAGTGGTGAGTGTATAGAGACATTTACAATCACAAAAGGAAACAGTGTGTCGAGCATAGATGTTTTCTATACTGGGAATCCCACAGGAGTAAGTTTCAGTAATATGGCGATAAGCTTCACCCGTCCTTCTTCAGAAGCTGAATTTTATTCTACCTCTTCTTTCTCTTCGACTATAAGCTATGTTCAAATCACAATTGCATCCAGTCAGAATCCAACTTCTAGAATTAAAATATATCCTTCTGGTAGAATACAGATAAATTAATTTATGAAATTTAATAACTTTAAAAAACAAGGAGGATTCACTATCATCGAGACGATGATAGCAACTTCTGTCTTTGTGGTTATTATCACAGCTGGGATGGGCGCTCTGTTGAATGCCAATTTGATTCAGCAGAAGACACAAGATATGCGTTCCATTATGGACAACTTAAGTTTCATTCTCGAAGACATGTCTCGGAATCTTAGAACAGGTTATTCTTATCGTTGTTATCCCGATGGTGCTACTACATTGCCATCTACTGATCCCTTGGAAACACCGCGCAGTTGTAGTTCAGGATGGGGTATTGTATTTGAGCATGCTGAGGGCGCGCAAGGCAACCAGAATGATCAGTGGGCTTACTATATTGATAGTGGAGGAAAACTCTACAAAAACACTAACGGTGCATCAGGCGGTTCCTGGATAGATCTTACTCTCCCAGAGATAGTTTTGGATGATAGCTCAGGTTTTTCTGTCTTAGGAGCAGAGGGTTACAGCACAGACAGCCAGCAGCCTTTTGTGGTGATAAGGCTTGTCGGGTCAATTACTTTCAAAGGAGTAGTCACCCCTTTTGCCTTACAGACATCGGTTTCTCAAAGATTAGTGGATATATAAAATATGGGTATATTAAAAATACAAAAAAATAAAGGATTCACATTAATAGAAACTTTAGTAGCAGTTTCAATATTTAGCTTTGCAGTGGTGGCTCTTTTGATTATCTTAGGGAAAAGTGTGGGGGATACTAATTATGCAAAGAAAAAAATGATTGCTGATTATCTTGCCCAGGAAGGTGTGGAGTATGTTAGAAATATACGAGATAGTTACGTGCTTTTTTCTGCTTCTGGCCAAGTAGGATGGGACGCATTTAATTCAAGAATGATCGCTGCTTCATGTGCTTCTGCAAATGGATGCTATTTTGACGATCAGTCACTTAATTATTCCGACACCACTTATCCTATACTAGATATCAGCATTGCTTCTTGTGGCTCATCTTGTCCATCTTTGCTTTATAATACATCAACAGGGAAGTACGGATATGCTTCTGGTTCGAGCTCGGGTTTTACTAGGAAGATACAGATTTCTACTATATCCAATGAGGTTAAGGTGCTATCAACCGTGTTTTGGAATCATGCTGGGAGCACTTATAGCCTAACTTTATCAAGCACTTTGTTTAATTGGGTGCAATAAATTATGAATTTAAGAAGATTAAAAAATAATACTGAAAGAAAAAAAGGATTTGTTCTTCTGTATGCGATAATTCTTACTAGTATTATACTTGCAATATCTCTTGGGAGCGCTAATATCGCTCTTAAGGAGATAAAGTTCGGAACTTCAGCCAAAGAAACAAATGAAGCATTTTTTGCAGCTGATGCTGGCGCGGAGTGTGCACTCATCAACGACAAGGATTCCTCGAATTCTTTCAAGTCTTCTGGGGGTGTTGGATATGTAACTTGCTTGGGTGCAAACATACCTCTTTCTGGAACCTATCCTTCATTTAGTTTTATTCTTACTGGTCTAGGGGCCGACAGTGGAGCTTGTGCTAAAGTGACCGTGTACAAAGACGCTACGACCTATGCTCCAAATGTTCGCACCACAATTACATCTAAGGGCTACAACTTCGGAGATGCTTCATGTAACTCCTCGAGCCCTAATAGGGTAGAGAGAGAAGTTGAAGTAATTTATTAAAAGTCACATATATGGAAAAAGCATCGGCTCAAAAAAGAATAGATTCTTTGCGCAAAGAGATTGTGCGTCTTCGCTATGAATATCATGTAGAAAACAAGCCGGACGTTACCGATGAGGTGTATGATTATCTCTCAAGAGAACTAAAGGCACTTTTGAAAGAATATCCTGAGTTTGATGATCCGAATGCTCCTGAGAAAAGAGTCGCTGGTAAGCCATTGGATAAATTTGTTAAAGTTGAACACAGGGTTCGAATGCTCTCACTTAACGATATATTCAATACAGAAGAACTAGAAGCTTGGGACACTAGGGTTAAAAAGCTTTTAAATAGAAATGAAATTCAATATTTTTGCGAAGCTAAATTTGATGGATTAGCTGTTTCATTAATATATGAGAATGGAAATTTTGTCCGAGGTGCAACCAGAGGAGACGGATTTGTTGGAGAGGATATTACAGAAAATCTTAAGACAATTCACTCAATTCCATTTGTCTTGAATTCTCCTTTTCCTAAATACATAGAGGTGAGGGGGGAAGCGGTGATGGCCAAAGAAACTTTAAAGAAGCTGAATGTAAAGAATGAAAAAGAAGGAAAGACTCTTTTTGCAAACACAAGAAACGCAGCTGCTGGTTCTTTGAGACAACTGGATCCCAGGCTTGCTGCGCAGAGAAAATTAGATTTCTTTGCGTATGATATTGCTCAGCTTGAAGGAGGCAAGAAGATAGAGAATCATTCAGACAAGCATGAATATTTAAGAGAACTTGGATTTGAGGTTGATGGAAATGAAGCCGTCTGCAAGAATTTAAAGGAAGTAGATACTTTCATTGCTAAGTTTCAAAAAATTAGAGAAAAATTTGAATACGGTATAGACGGGGTGGTTATCTCAGTGGATAATCTTTCTTTGCAAAACACTCTAGGTGTTGTGGGTAAAGCTCCTAGGTATATGGGGGCATATAAATATCCAGCTGAGAAGGCTACTACTGTAGTTTTGGATGTAAAGGTGAACGTAGGAAGAACTGGGGTCCTTACACCACTGGCAATTTTTTCTCCTACCCTGGTTGCTGGTTCTACTGTCTCTAAAGCAACTTTGCACAACATGGATCAGATTGAGAGGCTGGATTTACGTATCGGGGATACGGTCATAATTGAGAAAGCCGGAGATGTTATTCCTAAAGTAGTAGAAGTGTTGGTCGGTCTCAGAACCGGAAAGGAGAAGAAGGTGAGGATGCCCAAAGAGTGTCCAGAGTGCGGAAGTGTCGTAGAGAAGAAAGAGACTGGAACTTCTATCAATAAATCTGTTGCATACTATTGCACTAATTCTAAATGCCCAGCAAAAGATGAGAGATATCTGGAACATTTTGTGTCTGTGTTCGATATCTATGAAATGGGCCCTAAGATCTTAAGAAGATTCAAGGATGAAGGACTTATTACAGATGCAGCTGATATATTTTCTTTAAGCAAAGAAGATATTGCGATGCTGGAAAGATTTGGAGAGAAATCTGCTGAGAATATAGTGGCAGAAATTCAATCCAAAAGAAAGATATCTCTTTCAAGGTTTCTATGGGCGCTAGGCATTCTTCATGTTGGAGAAGAGACGGCGCGAGATTTGGCTCAAAATTTCGGAACCCTAGAGAAGATAATGGATTCAAGCGTAGAAGATATAAATGAAATAGAAAATATAGGGCCAGCTGTTTCAGAGAGCGTGTATAAATTCTTTAGAGAGAAGAACAATATAAATTTCCTAAATAAATTAAAAGAGAAGGGGGTTGTGATTGAAAAAGTAAAAAAGACTGAGAAAGGAAAATTCTCAGGAATGACCTTTGTTCTAACAGGAACTCTTTCTTCTATGTCTAGAGAAATAGCAAAGGAGAAGATACTTGCCCTGGGAGGGAAAGTATCCGGTTCCGTATCAAAGAATACAAATTATGTCGTTGCTGGGGAGGACGCTGGTAGCAAATTAGCTACCGCGCAGAAGCTCGGAGTTAAAGTTCTTTCAGAAGAAGAGTTTTTAGGTTTTCTTTAGAAACTTCTTTGCTTTCTTGTGAAAGTCTTTTCCGGAAGAGATGCTGTCTGCATCAATCTCTTTGTTGTTTATTCTTCCGCGGACAACTATGGTGTCGCCTACTTTTATATCAGTAGTCTTGATAATCGCAGGATTCTTAGCATTTACTCCTAAGTCCTTCATGATAGTAGCGCCTTCGGCATCTACTGTATATTTAATATCACTCTTACTTACAATTATTATTGTATTTCCATTAATTGCGCTTACTGTTCCAATTATACTTCTTTTTATTTTACTTCTTTCTGGTTTGTGCTGGATGTTTATTCCTTCCTTGTCTGGTTCAAATCGACTCTGATTCTTTGCGAACGCTGGGCTAGCTAAAAAGACAGCAGACGCTATTAATGGAATTACTAATAAGCTTTTTATTTTTGATGTAGACATATTTTTTCATTTTGTTAATTTTTAATATAAAGATTAATTTAGTAATTCCGACCTGTATATATTATACACTATTCCAAAAGAAGCTTATTTTATGGACTTTTGAGCTGGTATGGGTTAAATTAGAGGAATGGAGGCGTCGCATAGCGGTCTAGTGCACCATCTTGGAAAGGTGGCGTGGGGAAACCCACCGAGAGTTCGAATCTCTCCGCCTCCGCATATTAAATCTTTACATTTCTCCTTAAAAGGGTAACCTAATTTTAGGTAGTACAACAAGGAGCATTCATGGCTAAGACACTAGATTTCAATGATTTCGAGAGTCGGTGTCGCATTCAGGCCGAGCTTCTCGAAAAAGAACTTGGAGGTTTCTCCAACCTGTCTCAAGACTGGGGCCTGGCTATTAGTGCCACCTCTCGTTTTCTCTGGCAGCAAAAAGACAAAGAGAGAGGATGGTATCTCGGCGTCGTTTTGCCCACCAAGGGTAGAGGATGGGCTGTGCCCATGGTGAAAGTTAATCAAAGAGTCGCAACGTCCGACGAGCCCGAGAAATAGGGGCTGGTCGGACGTTTTAGTTTTTAATTTACGACATCTTCATTTTTTTTGGTAAAATGTAGATATGAACACAAAAAATATTTTAATTACAGTCTTTGCTCTCATTGTAATGGTGATTGGTCTTTGGTATGTAAAATCAAAAGAGGCAAAAGAAGTATTAAACGATGAAAGAATAATGATCCCAGAGGGAAACACAGAAGATGAAAGTAATGGAGTTAAGTTTTCTGGAAAGTTAGAAGAGGTTAATACAGGATGTTTTGCCGATGGTGAATGCTATGTAGTGGTAGACGGCAAGCATGTTACTACAACCATGGGATGGACTCAGGGTACTTTGGGTTCAATAAAGGGAGTTGAAGGGTTCGGAGATTTAGAATCCTTAATAGGACAGGATATAGAAGTTTATGCAAAGGATAAAGGAGACGGCACATACACTCTATACGGAAGTTCTAATTTTTACGTTGAAGTTAAATAGTTTTTATTAGCTAGCTTTAATAACATATGCAAATGATAATAAATTGGTTTGTTTCTGCGGTAGCAATCATGATAGCTTCATATTTGCTTCCAGGAGTAATGGTTAGTGGTTTGATTGCTGCCCTTGTCGTGGCCATAGTGCTTGGCTTTATAAATGTATTCATTAAGCCAGTGTTGATTCTGCTTACTCTTCCGATTAACATTCTAAGTCTAGGATTATTTACTCTGGTGATCAACGCTCTCTTGGTAATGCTTGCTTCAGCAATCGTTCCAGGATTTAGAGTAGATGGATTCTGGTGGGCGATGTTGTTTGCCTTAGTCCTCTTCGCAGTCAACTTAATGTTCTCAATCTTCAGAGAAAAGAGATAAGAATTTAAAAAACTCCCGAAGGGGAGTTTTTTAAATCGGAAAGCTTACATATTTTTTGCAAAGTACACCATTGCATCTCTCATGAATTCAGCCAGTCCTTCTCCTTGCTTGTCTATATTTTTCTTGAAGCGATCATCCTCTACATACATTTTAGCTAGGCCTTGATACATTTCAGGGCCTGGTTCATAGAAATGGCGCAGCCAGTTATAGTGGAGAGCAATTTGTTTTTGTACTTCAGGATCCTCAGGTTTCTTTCCTTTCTTCATAAGTCCTGCAATATTTGCAGAAATCTGGGTGCCTTCGGCTAGAACTTTCTTGAGTCCTTCCTTGCCCATCTTTTTGTATCTCTCTTGAGATTGTTTATAGGCTTCAGTATGACCCCAGCGTTCTTTGGCTTCTTCGGCATACTTCTCCATTTCTTCTTTGGAAAAATTTCCGTATAGTTCATCGTCGCTCATATTTATTTCTTTGTTAATTTTTTTAATAGTTTTGTCTATCGTCTTGATTAATTTATCAAGACGCTCTTTCCGCATCTTTATGAATTTTCTCTGGTCTCTGAGCGCTTCCTTGATATTAAAGGAAGGGGAGAGGATTATCCTCTTTATCTCAGAAAGTGGAAAATCTAGTTCGCGAAAGAAAAGTATTTGCTGGAGCTTTAAGAGCTCCGGCTCTTCGTAGTATCTATATCCATTTGGTTTCTTTTGGCTAGGCGAAAGCAAGCCTATGTAATCATAGTGGTGAAGCGTTCGGACGCTCACGCCGGCTAATATAGCTAGTTGTTTTACTGTGTATGACATATAGATACTTTAGGTTACGACCTCAACCTAGGTATACCATAAACTATTACGTAACGTAAGAGTCAAGCGTTTTGGTTTTTTATATTTTATATTGGTATAATTAAAGTATTAATATTTAATTCATTTTTATGGAAATAACAATAAATTATCTAGCAGTTTTGGTTGCAGCGGTAGCGAATATGATTGTGGGTACAATTTGGTACGGTCCTGTATTGGGAAAGACTTGGCAGAAACTAATGGGATTCACTCCTGAATCTATGAAAAACATGCCTCTTACTCCAGCTCAAGCAATGATTGGAGGTCTTGTGACTGCGCTTCTTATGTCATATGTTCTTGCTCATTTCGTATTCTTGTACGGAGCAGTAGATCTAGGTGGAGCGCTTGAACTAGCTTTCTGGGTTTGGGTCGGATTCTTGGCTACTGAAACTGCTGGAGTATGGCTTTGGGAAGGAAAGTCTTCCAATCTTTTTATGTTTAATGCTGCCGAGAGACTAGTCGCCGTCTTTTTGATGACTATAATTCTTACTCTCTGGGTGTAATATATGAAAGTTCTGATAGTCGGAGGTGGAGTTGCTGGGCCTGCTTTGGCTCGGTTTCTTCGTGGGTTTACGGGTATGAACCCGTCTGCATATCTTTTAAGTTGAAAGAAAATCTATAGCATGAAAAAAATTCTTATACTCAATAAAAAAGAAGGCGAAACACCACTTGCAGCGATGGAGGCATTTCGGGGTAAACACAAAACTTATAAAGATGTGAAGATGACATATGCTGGCAGGCTAGACCCCATGGCAACAGGACTCCTTTTGGTGCTTGTTGGTGAAGAGACGAAGAAAAAAGAAAAATATTTAGGACTCTCTAAAGAGTATGCATTCGATATTCTTTTCGGTTTCTCAACCGATACTTACGATATTCTGGGGAAGGTGACTAATTCATTAGACTCTGCAACTGGTCTGGAAACGAAAATCAAAAAAAATATCAAATATTTCAAAGGTACTTTCGCTCAAAAATATCCGATATATTCATCCAGAACAGTTAACGGAAAACCTCTTTTTGAATACGGAAGAAGCGGAGAAGAAGTTGAGATACCAGAGCGAGAAGTTTCAGTTAAGAGCTTTAAGTTTTTAAAGATGAAAAAGATAAGCAGTAAGTCTCTTCTTCAAAATATAGAGAAAAGAATTGCAAAAGTAGAGGGAGATTTCAGGCAGAAAGATATACTAGGTATATGGAAGAAAGAACTAAAAAAGGATTCTAGCTATTTCATAGCAAGTTTTCATATTAAATGCAGCAGCGGAACTTATGTGCGCAGTATAGCTAATGCGTTAGGAGATAAGATAGGTGTTCCGGCCTTAGCATTTTCCATAAAAAGGACAAAGATAGGAAAATGGAGTAAAATAATGCGATGATAGCTCAAGATTTCTTATCCGTAATATTTGGCGTTGTTGTTGTCGGCTTTTTAATAGCTGACCTAGGTTTCTTTAATAGAAGCAGTCATAAGATAGGTTTTCGTCCAGCTTTATATCAATCCATTTTCTGGGTCCTAATTTCTTTAGTTTTTGGTTTTCTTATCTATATCTATTTAGGGAAGATATTGGCTGTAGAGTTTTTGAGCGCATATGTTACCGAGAAGATGCTTTCGGTCGATAATCTTTTTGTGATTATGCTTATCTTCAGCTACTTCAATCTCGATGAGAAATATCATCATAAGGTTCTTTTCTGGGGAATATTAGGCGCTATAGTTTTCCGCGCGATATTTATTCTTGCTGGAACTTACATCATCAGTCAATTCCATTTTGTACTGTATATCTTCGGAGCTATTTTGCTATTTACTGGAGTGAAGCTTCTTTCTGACAAGAAAGAAGAGCATATTGATTTTAAGAAGAGCAAAGTGGTTAAATTTGCTCACAAGATACTTCCTTTTACCGATAGCGAACACAGAGGAAGGTTTTTCTTGAGAGAAAATGGTAAGTTTGTGTTTACTTCGCTCTTTATGATTGTTCTTTTAGTAGAGGCTACAGATATAATATTTGCAGTTGATTCTATTCCAGCGGTCTTTGCTATTACCCAGAATCCTTTTATTGTCTTTACTTCAAACATATTTGCTATCTTAGGCTTGCGAGCTCTTTTCTTTTTATTAGAGAATGTTCTTCATAGATTCCACCATCTCCAGAAAGGACTTGCTGTGGTGCTCATTTTCATAGGGCTTAAGATGCTGGCAGGCATAATCGGCATCCATATCTCTTCTTTGATTTCATTTTCTGTGATAATGTCAGCTCTAATTTTCTCTATAATTCTGTCGTACATATTCCCCAAGCAAATATAGTATATAATTCGTATATGTCTGTGGAGACCCAAAAAGCATTCGAAGAAGAGTATAAAAAGCTTAATCCTGCTCAGAAAGAAGCAGTTGATTCAATTGACGGTCCAGTAATGGTGGTCGCAGGTCCTGGTACTGGAAAGACTCAGATATTTGCTCTACGCATAGGAAACATTCTGGAGAAAACTCAGACCAAAGCAGACAGTATTCTTTGTCTAACTTTTACTAATTCCGCGGTGAAGGCTATGAGAGAGCGCCTTCGACGATATATAGGAGCTGAGGCATCCAAAGTTTCAGTTTCTACTTTTCACAGTTTTGGATTAGAAATATTGGAGAAATATTACGGAGCTCTGGGATTAGACAGAGAGCCGAAATTGATGGATGACAAAGATACTGTGGCTCTGTGTGATCAGATTCTTCAGGAAAATGAATGGGAGTATCTCAGGCCTCGCGGCGATGCGGCTAGATATTTCCGAGATTTGAAAAGTTTGATTTCTCTTTTGAAGAGGGAGAGAATAACTCCGGAAGAATTCAAAGTTCAGATAGAGGAAGAGATCGAATCAATCAAAAATGATCCCGATAGTATTTCTTCCAGAGGTGAAAGCAAAGGAAAATTAAAAAAAGAAGTAGAAAAGAAAATTGAAGGTCTCGAGAGGACTCTGGAAGCTGTGAAGTTCTATTCCATCTACGAGAATGAGAAAAAAGAACGAAATCTTTTCGATTACGATGATATTCTAGAATCTCTGAACAGGGTAGTGGAAGAATCTGACGAAGCGAGAAGCTACATTAAGGAAAACTATCAATATATTCTGATAGACGAGCACCAAGATTCCAGCGGAGTGCAGAATGCTTTTCTGCAAAAAGTCTGGGGCGATGAAGAAAAACCAGATATCTTTGTTGTGGGAGACGACAGACAATTAATTTATGGCTTCGGTGGAGCTTCCTTGGAATATTTTGAGAATTTTAAAAATGCATTTGGTAAAGCTAAACTCATCTCTCTTACCGAAAACTATCGTTCCACTGCAAATATTCTTCGATCTGCTCATAATCTACTTGAAAGCAAGATTTCTAAAGAACAATTAAAGAGTAATTCAAAAGAAAATCACCCGATTCGCTTGGTTGAGGCTTTTTATCCCCGAGACGAGATAATTTCCGCAGGATTGGAAATAAAAGAGAAGATCAAGAATGGAGATGATATGAACGATATGGCAATTCTTGTTCCGAAGAATCGACAAGTTAGAAGCACCATAACTATCCTTAAAGAATTAGGAATTCCAGTAGCTGGAGGAGAGAGTTTAGATTTGTTTGATTCGCCTGAAGGAATTGCTTTGATCAATGTTCTCAAGATAATGAACAATCCCGGAGAGGGGACCTTCCTTGCTTCGTCGTTCTTCAACCCTCTTTCTGGAATTTCTCCCTTTAAAGCTCATGAGTTCATAAAGAAAAACAACATGAGAGAGTTTTCTCTTCTTTCTGTGGAAGAAGAGAAGAACAGTCTTTTCAGCGAAGGAAGTGGAATAAATACTTGGATTCAGAAATTGCGAACCTGGCTTTCTCATTCTTCTGAACCTCTGTATCCATTCGTGCAGAAGGTGGGTACAGAATTTTTGCTTTCTGAATCGAAAGACCATGATGCTCTTGTATCCAGAATCGAAGTTCTTCGAACCATACTCCATCTAGTACTTCTCTTGGTTGAGAAGAACCCTAAAATGGGCCTTAAAGACTTCATTGAATTTCTAGACAGGCTTGAATCATATGGGGAAGGAATTCCGCTCGCAATCTTTGCTCCAAATGAGGGGGTGAAAGTCATGACTTTGCACGGCTCCAAAGGTCTAGAATTTGATTATGTCTGGATTGCTCATATGGATGAGAAATCTTTGTCGGGAGGGAAAGTCGGCGGATTTTCTTTGCCCGAAGAAGTGAAAGATAAGGTGGAGAAGAAAGATGATGAGGTATACAAGAGACAGTTGTATGTTGCGATAACCAGAGCAAAAAGATTCTGCACAATATCATATGCTCTTAAGTCATATGTGGGAGGAGAGCAGGAATTAGCGTATGTGGTGGCAGATATAGGCGGAGATTTCGAGCGGCAAAGTGCTGACGAAACAGAGAAAAAGATATTACAGAGCGATGAGAAAGCTTTCGTAGAGAACAAAGCAGTTCTAGAACCGAAGAAAGATTTGTCAGTTCTCACCCAGATGGTTAAAAAGGAATATGAGGACAGGAAAGTATCTGTCTCTCTCCTTAACAACTTCTTTGAATGCCCATGGAAATGGTATTTCAGAAATTTCCTTCAATTGCCTGAGCCTAAATCAGAGAGCTTGGAGTTTGGAAATATAATCCATGGGTCAGTTGATGAAATATTAAAGAATGGTTCCAAGGTGTCTGAAAAAGAAATTCAGAGTATTGTAGGAAGGCAGGTACAGCGGTCAGGATATGGAAATGAAAAGAAACAAGAAGAGATGAAAAAGCTTGCGATTAAGATAGTATCAAGCTGGGTAGAAAATAGACTTGGAGATATAAGCAAGAACAGGCAGAATGAACAGAGCGTCTCTGTGAATGATGAGAGATTCCCGCATCTTAACATATATGGCAAGATCGACTTGATTGAAAGTTTGGATAAAGAGAATCTTCGAGTGACTGATTTCAAGACCGGAGGAGTGAGAAAGAAGAGCGATATAGAAAAGATTGATGAAGAGGGAAGGTTAAGCGGGTACTTAAGACAGCTTGCAATGTATTCATATCTCATCAAGCAGAGTCCGAAATGGAAAGCAGAAGTCAGAGAAAGCAGATTGGAATTCGTAGAAGCTTCAAAGGATTCCGAGAGATTCTACAACACCGTAATCAACAATGAGCAGATAGAAAAACTAGTTCAGGATATTGAGGACTACGATAAACTAATTAAGACAGGAGAATGGACAGAGCGTCCTTGCAACTATAATTCATACGGGAAAAATACCGAGTGCGAGTATTGTGCAATGTCCAAGATATATAGATAACTTTCTTAACACAAGCTGTATGATAATATAAAAATATGGTTATTAAATGCAAACTAAACAGCTCTCCGGTACCTCCATCCACAAATTGGGTGGCTGGTTTTTGCATTTAAATTCTCTAGTAAATAAATTGAAAGCAAACAGGGGCCACTCATACAGAGTGGCCCTTTTTGCACTGGAGGTGCATATGGGTTACTGGGGAAATCAGTTTTTGGGCAGTTATGACGATGAAGGTCGTCCCATTTCCGGCAGCGGTCCCGGGAATCCAGGTTACAAACGGAGCAGGGTGCGGAGGTTTCGTTGCTGGATAACCGGGCCGTTTATTCTGCTGGCTTGCTTGGTGGGGTTTCTGGTTATTCTGCCCTTTCTTTGGCTTGAAGAGAAATTGTCCACAGCCAAGAATTCCGGTTGGTAGTTCCTTAACCTGAGCAAGTTGCAAAAATGCTCATATACACATTGCCCAGGCGTTTACGTCTGGGCAATCTCTTTTTGTCTTGTATTTTAAGTATTTTCATATAATATATCTTATACAATTCCATGTATAAAAAAGTTAACACTAAATCCAAAGACGAGCTCATAAAAGAGCTCCAAAACGAGAATTTTAAGAGAAAAACTCTCTCTTTTTACCGTTACGTAAAAATCTCTAACCCGGAAGAAATGAGAAACTTTCTCTTCGATAAATTTGATTCCCTTAACTGTAAAGGACGTATTTATGTGGCCTCTGAGGGAATTAATGCTCAAATGAATGTTCCTGAATATAATTGGGAAGAGTTTAATAACTTCATTCAAGGCATTCCAGAATTTAAAGGTGTGCCTTACAAGATTGCTGTCGAAGAGAAAGGGCAATCAAGTTTCATTAAACTAATAATCAAAGTAAAAAACAAAATTGTAGCTGATGGAATAGAAGATCCGAGCTTTGACCCTGCTAATACTGGGGCGTACGCAGATGCGGAAGAGGTGAATAGAATGATAGAAAAAGGTGTGACCGTCATAGATATGCGCAATTTCTACGAAGCTATGATCGGACACTTCCAAGGAGCAAAGATAATGAGAGTGGATACTTTCCGAGAACAACTTGCTAAAGTAAACGAACTTTTCAAGGAAAAGAAAGATGAAGAAGTTCTTTTGTATTGCACTGGAGGAATCCGTTGCGAGAAAGCTTCTGCCTGGATGAAGCACAATGGGTTTAAGAATGTGAAGCATATCAAGGGAGGAATTATTGACTATGCCCATCAAGTGAAAGAGAAAGGCCTTCCTAATAAATTCCTCGGAAAGAATTTCGTATTTGATGAAAGAATGGGGGAAAGAGTCGGAGATGAAATAATTTCATACTGTCAGGTATGCGAAGAGGTTAAATCCGATGATTATACTCATTGCAAAAATGAGCTATGTCATGTTCTGTATATTTCTTGCGAATCCTGCTTGAAGAAATTAGACGGATATTGCTCCAAAATCTGTAAGATAGGGCATACACATCCTTGGCTCAATAAACTACTTGTAAAGAGCGATAAGCAGAAGCACGAAAACCAATACAAAAAGAACTATAAAAGAGTTGATGCTGAAATCTAGGAAAGATTAGATTTTAAGCCTTCTTTTTGCTATATTGTCTGTAATGAAAGAAGAGAACAAACAAGGCACTATTCATCCGCTCTCCCTCCTGGCTGAGGAGGCATATAAAGCCTTTTCTGATATGGGATTTGAAATAGCAGTAGGCCCAGAACTTGAAAGCGAATGGTACAACTTTGATGTTCTTAATGTCCCTAAGGATCACCCAGCGCGAGATATGCAGGATACCTTCTGGATTAAAGATAAACCAGAACATGTTCTTAGAACTCACACTACATCTGTAACAGCAAGAGCAATTGAAGAAGCAGGAAAGGAGGGAAGACTTCCAGGAGCTTTCATTTCTGTGGGAAAAGTTTTTAGAAATGAAGCTACCGACATAACTCACGAAATGCAGTTCTATCAAATCGACGGAGCTATGGTTGGAGAAAATATCTCAATTGCTGATCTGAAAGGAGTTCTAACTAGCTTTTATAAAAAAATGCTAGGAGAAGAAGTGGAGATTGAATTCCGGCCGAGCTTCTTCCCGTTCACAGAACCTTCTTTGGAAGTATTCGCTAAATTCAAAGGAGCTTGGCTTGAGATGATGGGTGCGGGAATGCTTCACCCGAATGTAATTAAAAACATCGGACTGGACCCAAAAAAGTATCAGGGATTTGCTTTTGGCGGAGGATTAGACCGTATCGCTATGATTAAATGGCAGGTGCCGGATGTACGTCTCTTTTACCAGGGAGATTTAAGATTGAATCAATTCTAATATGAGCAAGACAATTTTTTTAATTTTCATTTGTACTATCCTGACTTTACTAATACCATCGCTACTTTTCTCTGCACCTTATCTTTGTGTTATTTTAATGGCTTTAGTTTCTTTGTGTTTTATTTCTACAGATTTTAATTCTGGTACTGTAAAATTCTTTTTATTTGTAGCAGTCTTTGGATCTCTATCCGAGGCTTTCGCCATAAATTTTGGTGCCTGGGAATATCAAAATTCTTTTTTCATAGGCATTCCTATGTACCTACCTTTTGTTTGGGGGAATGCAGGTTTGTTTATAAGATATATGGCTAACCGAATTAAATAATATGAAAATCTCATACAACTGGCTTAAATGGTATGTTCCTGAAGTTCCCGAAGCAAAAAAGCTTGCGGATATTTTAACTTACCATCTTGCTGAAGTTGAGACTGTTGAAGAATTAAAGGATGGAGATTTCGTTTTGGATATAAAAATTCTTCCGAACAGAGCACATGACCTTCTAAGTCACATGGGAATCGGAAAGGAAGTCGCGTCTCTTTTAAATATCAAATACAACGATCCGACAGAAAAGTACAAGCTTCCAGAATCAAAACCTGGAAATCTAAAGATAGAAGTTGAAAGCGACAAATGCCGAAGATACATGGGGCGTATAATTAGAAATGTAAAAGTAGGTCCTTCTTCCGAATGGGTTGTTAAGCATCTAGAATCAGTGGGGCAGAGAAGCATCAATAACATGGTGGATGCTGCGAACTTGGTAATGTTCAACTGCGGACAGCCTACTCACGTATTTGATTTGAATAAAGTAAAAGAAAAGATTGTCGTAAGACAAGCCAAGGAAGGAGAAAGTGTCCTCACCTTAGACAACAAAGTCTGCAAACTAGGCAGTTCAAACACAGTAATTGCCGATGCCATGGGGGTAATCGGAATCGCTGGGGTAAAAGGAGGAAAGAGTACTGAAGTAGATGCAAATACTACAGATATAATTCTTGAAGTTGCTAACTTTGACCCAACTTCTGTTCGAAAAACAGCTGCAGGATTGAATATATTCACAGATGCTAAGAAGAGATTTGAAAATGATCTTTCTCCAGAACTTGCACCATACGCAATGAGAGAGCTTTCCTCTTTAGTATTGGAAATGTGCCCAGAAGCTTCTTTTGAAGATATAATTGATATATATCCTAATCCTCAGAAAGAAAACAAGCTTAAATTCTCTCTTTCAAGAATTTCAAATATTCTTGGAGTTGAGGTGTCTCCTGCGGAAGTTAAGGATATTTTCGCCAGATACAATATCTCATGCACTGAAAATGGAGATGTGTTTGAAATAACTTCTCCAGCTATGCGTCTTGATTTGAATATTGAAGAAGATATGGCTGAAGAGATTGGAAGAATTCTAGGATACGACAAAGTGAAGGGAAAAAATCCTAATATTAATTTCCAACCGAAGAAGAACGAGACATATTCAAAGATTCTTTGGGCTCGACACAAGCTTCTTTTAGACGGATATTCTGAAGTTATGACTTCCAGCTTCCGAGACAAAGGGGAAGTATCAGTTTTGGCTTCCGCATCAGATAAGAATTTCCTAAGAAGCAATCTTTCAGACGGACTAAAGGAAAGCTTGAAGCTCAATCAGCTGAATGCTCCTTTTTTGGGCAAGAACGAAGCTAAGATATTTGAAATCGGAACTGTCTTTAAGAAGTCCGGAGAAGAAATGATGGTTGCCTATGCTAACAAGAAAGAAGTTAAGGAAATTTCTTTAAATGAGTTCTGTAAAGATATGACAGCGGAAGCTTCAACAGAAAGCAGAAATATTTCTGGTACTTTCAATATGTGGTCTCTATATCCTTTCATCTCACGAGATGTTGCTGTCTGGGTTCCAGAAGGAACTACAAGTGACGAAGTCCTGAATATCATTAAAAGCGAGCTATCTCAAAATGTAGTTCGTGGTCCTGAGCTATTCGATGAATTCAAAAAAGACGGAAAAATTTCATATGCGTTTAGGATGGTTTTCCAGTCTTTTGAAAAAACTTTAACTGACGATGAAGTTAATTCCACAATGGCTAATATAACCAATAAAATCAAGGCTAATCCAGACTGGCAGGTTAGGTAATTAGTATTGGCAAATACTATCTAATTTTGATATAATCTAGCCACAATGGCTAAAGAAAAAGAAGAGAAGAAAGGAGGTTACGGAGCGGATGATATCTCAGTCCTAGAAGGTCTAGAACCAGTCCGTAAGCGTCCTGGAATGTATATCGGTACTACTGGCCCCGAAGGTCTTCATCACTTAATTTGGGAAATCTTTGATAACTCTCGCGATGAAGCGATGGGAGGTTTTTGTAATGATATTGAAGTAGTTTTGCTTCCTCAGAATAGAATTCGCGTGACTGACAACGGAAGAGGTATTCCAGTAGACGTACACAAGAAAACAAAAGTTTCTGCTCTCGAAACAGTCATGACCACCCTCCATGCCGGAGGTAAATTCGGAGGAGAAGGATACAAGGTATCTGGAGGTTTGCACGGAGTGGGAGCTTCTGTAGTTAATGCTCTTTCAATATACTGCAAAGCAGAGGTTCATAGAGATGGTGGACAGTACATACAAGAATATTCTCAGGGAAAGAAGAAGGGAAATGTGAAAAAAGTAGGTTCTTCAAAGAGAAATGGAACCATAATTACATTCGAACCAGACGTAGAAATTTTCAAAGATATCAAATTCGACTGGAATACAGTCGTGTCTCACATCAGACAGCAGGCTTATCTAGTTAAGGGTCTTAGAATCACCATCATTGATGCTAGAGAGTGGGACAACAAGAAAGGAATGAATGAGAACGATGTATTCTACTTCCGAGAATTGGAATTAGAAGTTCCATCTGTTTCTTTCTACTTTGAAGGAGGACTTATTTCTCTTGTTAAATACTACAACAAATTCCAGAAGCCTATCCAGGACAATATTTTCTATGTAGAGAAAGAGCAGGATGGGGTCGGAGTGGAGATTGCACTTCAATATGTAGACGATATAGTAGATAGAATTTTCCCATTTGCAAACAATATCTTCAACCCAGAAGGCGGTACCCATGTTACAGGATTCAAGACTGCTCTAACCAGAACTCTAAATACATACTGCAAGAAGAATGAAATGATGAAGGAATCCGAGGGAGGGTTTACCGGAGAAGACGTACTTGAAGGTCTTACCGTAGTTATCTCAGTCAAGCTAAGAGAAATTCAATTCGAAGGACAAACCAAGGCAAAGCTTGGTTCTGTTGATGCGCAAGGAGCTGTGGCTACAGTATTCGGCGAAGCGTTCACTGCTTTTCTTGAAGAGAATCCAGATGACGCAAAGGCTCTCATCAACAAAGCAATTCTTGCTCTGAAGGCTCGTAAAGCTGCAAAAGCTGCAAAGGATTCTGTTCTACGAAAAGGTGCCCTTGAAGGAATGACACTTCCTGGAAAACTTGCAGACTGTCAGTCAAAGAGCGCTGAAGAATCAGAATTGTTCCTTGTAGAGGGAGACTCCGCGGGAGGTTCTGCAAAGCAGGGTAGAGACAGAAGAACTCAGGCTATCCTTCCGCTCAGAGGAAAGATTCTTAACGTAGAGCGAGCGAGAATAGACAAGATGCTAGCTTCTAAAGAAGTTCGCGCTCTTGTTATCGCTATGGGTACCTCAATCGGAGATACATTTGATATATCTAAGATGCGATACCACAAGATAATCATTGCAACAGATGCGGACGTTGACGGTTCTCACATCAGAACTCTCCTCCTTACTCTTTTCTACAGATACTTCCGAGAAGTTGTAGAAGCGGGATATGTATACATCGCTCAACCTCCTCTATACAAAATCAAAAAAGGAAAAGAAACTCTTTATGCCTATACTGATGCTGAAAGGTTGAAGATCGTAGGAAAGGAATCTGAAGTTGTTGAAGCAGAAGCTTCTGAAGAAGAGGCGCAAGAAGAAACAGCTGGAGTTGGAGAAGAAGTTAAGACAAAATCTGGAAAAGTTCACGTACAGCGCTTCAAAGGTCTCGGAGAAATGAACCCAGAAGAGCTTTGGGAGACAACCATGGATCCAAAGAATCGAGTTCTTAAGCGAGTAGATATTACAGATGCTGAAGAAGCAAACAAAGTCTTTGATATCCTCATGGGCTCCGAAGTTCCTCCACGAAAATCTTTCATTCAATCAAATGCTAAGCTAGCAGAGATTGATATCTAAAATTTATGGATTTAATTAAAAAAATAATCGACTTAATTTTTTCTCCGAGTTCTACCGCTACCGCTAATTCTAGTGTTGTTATAAATAATACAAATAGTATGGGAACCTCTCGTTCATCAGAAAAGGAGGGTTATGAAAATACTCCAACTAAGCCTTTAGATGAAAAGAAGAAATTAATTTCTATATTATTTATTGATGATGACACAAAATTCCCAATTATAAAAATACTAGAACGGCAAGGATACGCAAATATCAGAATTCTAAAAGATATTGATAGTTTAAGTCGAGATTTTGTTCTTGCATCTCATATTATATTCGTTGACATAAATAATGTTGGGATGAAAATGGGTTTTGCTGACCAAGGTTTGGGATTGGCACTAGCATTAAAAAAAGAATATCCAAATAAAAAAGTGGTAATTTACTCTGCCGAGACAAATGGTGATAGATTCCACGAAGCCTTGAGAAGCGTTGATGATTTTTTGTCTAAAAATGTCGAACCATATGTTTTTATTTCTGCGGTAGATAAGCTTGCATACGAAGTAGACTTATAATGTTTTATTACACAATAAAATCAAGTAGAGAAGTGGTTTTTAATAATGTACCGGAAGAGCTGTTTCCTGTTCTCGATGGAGTTGAGGGTTTAATTTTATTTAAAAATAAAAAATATCGCTATAAAAAAGTTACCAAAGACCAATTTTCTATATATGCGGTTACAGATGATAAAGATTTGATTGTAAGTTCTAGTATGTTTAATAACAAGGTTTCCATCATACAAGATATTGCTCCTAAGTTGATAACACAACTAACTGATGATGTTTTTCACGATTTAATTACAATAAATACACATTCTATTCAAGATATGTATAGTTTGTTGCCCCTTGATCTTGTCTTGGAAAAAAAGAAAACTGGTAAAGAGCAAATTGCCACTATAGGTAATCTAATTCTTAACGATCTCAAAGAAGCTTCTACAACTTTTTTAAAAATTATAAAATATAACAGCTTAACCAAAGCTGCGATTAACGGCATAAAGTCTTCAATAGGAGCCTATTCTTTAAATAAAAAAAATTGTTCTTTGCATAAAGCGGTTTTAAATATCGTTTATTTATTTTTACCTGAATTAAATGAAAAAAATATAAGAGTTGATGTTGAGCCAGGGGATAAGTCTATATTATTAGATACAGATATATTTTTAGCTTCTCTTATTCCATTTTTTGAAAACATGGTTAAATATGTTAATAAAAATTCCAAGATTACAATAAAATTTGATAATTTAGAAAACAACAAACATATAATAGTTTTTGATATGGTAAGTCTTAAAATAGAAGAATATGAAAAGGGTGCCATATTTGATAGATTTTATTCAGGTAAGCATGCAAGAAATTGTGAAAAGAATGGTAAAGGCCTGGGAATGTTTAATGTAAAAAGAATGCTTAGGCTAAACGGTCTTGATATAGAAGTACTGACTAATTGCGATACAACTAAAAATTTACAAGAGGGAAGAATGACGTATGAGAATAACAGATTTATATTCTCCATAATTTAGGATGAAACCAAAGTTATACATAGTCACAGGAAATCCAATGAAGTTCAATGAACTTTCTTTACCTCTTTCAGAATTTTTTGACTGCGAGCAGAGGCACTGGGATGAGCCTGAAATTCAAGGAACTTCAGAAGAGATTTTGAAGCACAAACTTATAAATGCGTATAAGAAATTTAATCACCCAGTTTTGGTGGATGATGGTTCTTTTCACTTTTATGATCTAGGAGGATTTCCAGGTCCTTATATTAAGTATTTCATTGAGGCTCTTCCTTTATATGATATGGGAGTTAAATTTGCTGGAACCAGAGCAAAAGTTGTCTGCTGGCTTGGGTTGGCTTTTAACGAAAACGATATGTTTATCATTGATGGTGTGGTGGAAGGAGATGTTGTTAAGCCTAAAAATAAAGATGACCAAAGCCGATACTTTGACTTATTCTTTCAGGTAGATGGGACAGACAAGCCTATGATTGAATATTCAATTCAAGAAAAGAATACATTCTCACACAGAGGTGTGGCCATGAAGAAACTTTTAGACGCTTTGAGAAGTAGAAGTAGATAGATTACTTCTTATTCTTTATTTCTTCTACTATCTTAGAAACCAACTCTTCTTTAGATATCTGTCCTAGCTGTCCAGCATCTCTTGATTCAAGAGTTACTTTCCCTGTTTCCATTTCCTTGTCTCCGATTACAACCCAGTATGGAATTCTGTTATTTTTAGCATCTCGTACTTTTCCTCCAAGATTTCCATCAGTATCGTCTAGATCAACTCGCACTCCTTCATTTTTGAGCATCTCTGCTACTTCTTTTGCATATTCGTTATGATTTTCTCTGACAGGAATTACTTTCACCTGTACTGGAGAAAGCCAAAGAGGGAAGTTTCCTCCGAAGTGCTCAATCAAGAATCCAATGAATCTTTCATGTGTTCCTAAAGGAGCTCGGTGAATGATATACGGAGTTTTCTTTGTTCCGTCTTTGTCTGTGTACTCTAGTCCGAATCTCTTTCCCATATACAAATCTAGCTGGTTTGTAGAAGCAGTGAATGAACGTCCGATTGAAGAATAGATTTGGAAATCCATCTTCGGTCCATAGAAAGCGGCGCCATCGTGCACGACTTTGAAAGGAACTCCAGATTGCTCCATGGCTTTCATTGTCATTTCTTCTGCCATCTTCCAATCACTTTCTTCTCCATGATACTTCTCAAGATTTGCTGGGTTTCTAAGAGCAAGTTCCATTTCATATTTCTCGATACCTAGAACTTTGTAGTAGTACTCATGGAGTTTAATAACATCCACGAATTCTTTGATTGCTTGTTCGGGGGTTACATATATGTGCGCATCATTCATCTGCATTCCTCGCACTCTCATTAGTCCGAAAAGACTTCCGGAATCTTCATAACGATGACACCAGCCGTATTCCGCCAGTCTTAGAGGAAGTTCTTTGTATGTTCTTGGCAGGGCAGAGAAGACCTTGTGGTGGAAAGGACAGTTCATTGGCTTTATGTAGTAGTTCTCTTCTTCGATTGAAATAGGCGCATACATGCTCTCTTTGTATAGAGGAAGGTGTCCTGAAGTATAGAAAAGATTTTCCTTTGTGATTATTGGAGTAGTTACTCTCTGGTAATTCCATTTTCTTTCTGTCTCTTTTGCCCAGTTTTCCAGTTCCTCTTTTATGATTGCTCCTTTAGGCAACCAAAGAGGAAGTCCTTTTCCGATTTCTTCGTCAAAGGCGAAAAGTTCAAGCTTTTTTCCAAGTTCTCTGTGATCTCTCTTTAGAGCCTCTTCTCTTTGAGCTAGGTAGGTATCTAATTCTGCTTTGGTTTCAAATGCTAGTCCGTAGATACGAGTGAGCATCTTGTTCTTTTCATCTCCTCGCCAGTATGCTCCAGCAATTCTGTCTAGCTTGAATGATTCAGGATCAATGTCTTTACTTGGATTTTCTGTATGTCCTCCTCGGCATAGGTCAGTGAACTTACCGCATGTATATGTAGTTATTTTTTCTCCTTTGTTTGAAATTTCTTCAATAAGTTCCTGCTTGTATTCGTTCTTGAAGAAAGCTAGGGCTTCTTCCTTTGAAAGCTCTTTTTGCTCCCATTCAGTCCACTTCGGAAGATTTTTCTTCATTACTTTCTCAATCTTTTCCAAATCTTTGTCTGTAATCTTCTCATCTCCGAAATCTATATCATAGTAGAAACCATTTTCTACAGCGGGGCCGAGAGTTAGCTTTACCTTATCAAACTTATAAATTTCTCCCACAGCCTGAGCCAGCAGGTGAGCTAGAGTATGTCTTACATTGCTTATTTTGTCTTGTTGCATATATTTGCGTATAAATTAAAATCGCCCCGACAAAAAATGATTGCTCATTTTCTATCGGGGCGATACAAAATCGCGGTTCCACCCAACTTTGTTCTTTTTGATAAAGTAGATTAGTCTTCCGAGCCTGTAAGAAACAGGCTTATGGTTGGTAGCCATAACAATCTCTACAAATAGCATTTTAACACCCCCGCATTAAAAGCACAAGGTTACTAGTTGCTTTTTGCCCTTAAATTGGTATACTGGGTTCCATGGTAGTACGAATGAGACATACAAAATCGCATACAGCAAATCGCCGATCGCATCACGCGCTCAAGGCTACTAATTTTGCTAAGTGCGAGAACTGCAAGGCTCTAAAGCGAGGACACACTGTCTGCGTTTCTTGTGGTTTTTATCGTGGTAAGAAAGTATTGGATCTTGTTAAAAAGGCCGAAAAGAAGCAGAAGAAAGCTAAAGCTAAGACAGCTCAAGCTAAAAACTAGTTTCCTCTCAACTAACCTAAACAGTTAGGCTGGGACCATACACATATATGGCAAACAGGCATCTTTCCAGATCAATAGTTCTTCAAACCCTATTTGAATTGGACTTCAACAAGTCTAAGGATATAGACATACGCGAAGCTGTTGACCGCAATATCAAGGAGTTCGCTCTTGGTCTTGAGGATGATAACTTCGTATATACTCTTGCTGAAACTGTTGTAAAAAAACAGGTTGTTATCGACGAGATAATAGAAAAAGCGGCTCCAGACTGGCCGATAGATAAAATCTCTGTCGTAGACAGAAACATTCTAAGGATCGGACTAACCGAGCTTCTTTTCGGAGATCGAAAGGAGGTTCCTCCGAAGGTTGCAATAAACGAAGCAATTGAGCTTGCAAAAACTTTCGGTGGAGAGAATTCCGGCAAATTCGTTAACGGAGTGCTCGGTGCTGTATACAAGGAAATGGGAGAACCAGGCAAAGAGGAGACCAGTAAGAGAAAGAAAAGCGACGAGCCTGTAGATATTTCAAAACTGCCTGTAGAAGTCCTCGGAGGAGCACTAGTATACGCAAGAGACGGAGCTGAGGTATATTTCGGGCTAGTTCATGATGTGTTCGGGTATTGGACTCTTTCTAAAGGAAAGCTGGAGCCCGGGGAAGAACTGGAAGCTGGTATCATTCGTTCGATCAAGAAAGAAATAAATCTTGATATAACTGTAAAAGACAAACTTGGCGAGAATGAATACGTAGCTTCTCACCCAGAGAAGGGAAAGACTCTCAAGAAAGTAGCATACTTTCTTGCGGAGAGCGTATACAAGCCGCTTGAGCTTGAGAAGTCTGGAGGTTTAGATAAAGCAGAATGGTTTCCGCTTTCAAAGATACCAGAACTTAGAATATACAATGATATAATTCCTCTGATTGCGAAAGCTGTAGATATAATTTCAAAGAAGTAAGATATGATAAATTTTTCAGATTTTGAGAAAAAAACAAAAATAGTTTTCAAAGATAAAGACTTGCTTAAGCAAGCCTTTATTCACCGTTCATATATCAATGAAAATCCTTCAGAAGGATTGTCTCACAATGAGCGATTAGAATTCCTAGGAGACGCAGTGCTTGAACTTGTTGTTACTGACTACCTATATAAAAAATACAAAGCATACACAGAAGGAGAGCTCACTGCTGTCCGATCTGCTCTTGTTAACGCAATCATAATCGCTGGAGTTGCGACTGACGTCGGAATGAATGACTTCCTTCTTCTTTCTAAAGGAGAAGCAAAGGATAAAGGAAAGGCGAGACAGTATATTCTTGCAAACACATATGAAGCATATGTCGGAGCGGTTTTCCTTGACCAAGGGATTGAAGTAGCAGAGAAGTTCATAACTGCATCTCTTCTTCACAAGACAGATGAAATAGTTAAAAAGAAGCTCTGGAGAGACGCAAAAAGCTTGGTGCAAGAAAAGTCTCAAGAATACGAAGGAGTAACTCCGGCATACAAGGTTCTTTCAGAATCTGGTCCAGACCATGACAAGCATTTCACTGTGGGAATATTCTTCGGCAATGACAAAATTGCCGACGGAAAAGGAAAATCAAAACAAGAAGCAGAACAGAGTGCTGCACTTGCCGCATTAAAAGCAAGAAACTGGCTAGATTAAAAATATGCGACTTAAGACTCTAGAACTTAATGGTTTCAAGTCGTTTGCGCAGAAAACCGTTTTAGAATTCCAGAGTCCGATTGTTTCAGTTGTTGGACCTAACGGTTCCGGAAAATCCAACGTAGTTGAAGCTATCCGCTTCGTCTTAGGAGAGCAATCCATGAAATCCATGCGAGGAAAAGCTGGAAGCGATTTGATATTCAAGGGCTCTAAGAATCTTTCCAAAGGAACCAAAGCAACTGCTACTATATATTTCAACAACTCCGACAAAGTTTTCAAGCTTTCAAACGAGCTCGGAGAAAACATAAATTTAAATTACGAAACCATCTCCATCTCCAGAGAAGTATATGCCGATGGAATGAACAAATACATAATCAACGGAACTGAAGTAAGACTGAAAGATGTTCATAATCTTTTGGCTTCAGTTAACATCGGTTCTTCTGGGCACCACATAATTTCTCAGGGAGAAGCTGACAGAATCTTGAATGCCAACAGCAAAGAAAGGAGAGAGATGATTGAGGATGCTCTTGGGCTCAAAGTATATCAATACAAGATAAAAGAAAGTGAAAGAAAGCTTGAAAGAGCAGAAGCTAACCTGAAAGAAGTTTCACTTCTTCGAAGAGAAAATGCTCCGCATTTGAATTTCCTAAGGAAGCAGATGGAGAAGATAGAGAAGACTAAGGAGATTGAAAAAGAACTAGCAACTCTCTACCTAAGCTATCTTAAAAAAGAAAGCATTTACCTTGAGCAAGAGAAAAATACTCTCCTTGGAGAAAAATCTCGCCTAGAAGGAGAGATTAGAACAGTTGCTGACAGTATTTCTCAGACTGAAGGCGAAACCACTGCAAAAGGAAGCGCAAAAATTGAAGAGCTTAAGAAAGTAGAAGAGAATATCAGTGGAATCAGAAGCTTCAAAGGAGAGCTTGGTAGAAAGCTTGGACGCATAGAAGGAATGATCGAAATGGAAGAGAGAAGATTAGAGAGAATGGAAGCAACACCTGCAATTTCTCCCGAAGAAGTTAAGGAAATAGCACACGACCTTAGTCTTTCAGTAGATGAAGCGATTTCCAAGGAAAGTGTTTCTGAGATAAAGGAAATTTTGGTAAGAATCAAAACAATTATATCTAGATTCAGCGGAAGTAATCCTAATTCAAAAACCACACAAGGAGAACTTGAAAGCTTGAAAGTCAATCAGGCTGATCTTGTTTCTGAAATAGCTTCCTTGGAAAGACAAGAAAGAGACATATCTTCATCAGTCGAGGTTCTTAAGGCTGAGATAAACAAAGAGATGGAGTCTCTAAGAGACCTAGAGCGTGAGAAATTTACTTTAAAGGTGAAACACCAGGAACTTTCTTCTCAGCTTTCTCTTGTAAAAGTTAGAATTGAAAATCTTGAGCGAGAAGAAAGCGCTTTCGCTAATGAAATTCAAGAAGGAACTGTGCTTGTAGGTGCTCAGATTCTTCAGTACCGAGAATTCCAGTTTGAAGGAATGCCTGACAGACATCAGCAGGAAGAAGACCGAAGAAAGATTGAAAGACTTAAGTTTAAATTAGAAGATGCTGGGGTTGGCAATGGAGCAGAAATTGCAAAAGAATTCAAAGAAATGTCTGAAAGAGATCAGTTCTTGCTGAGAGAAGTTGATGACATCAACAAGAGTATTGAAGGATTAAAGACTTTGATTGCTGAGTTAAAAGAAAAGATTGATACAGAATTTAAAGAAGGCGTAAAGAAGATAAATACAGCTTTCAGTGATTTCTTCGCACTCATGTTCGGAGGAGGTTCTGCAACTCTTGCAATTATAGTTGAAAACAGAAGAAGAAAGGCTGAAGAAGAGTTACAAGGAGTAGATGAAAGAGAATTGGCTTTTGAACAGGGAATTGAGATTGGAGTTTCTCTTCCTCACAAGAAGGTTAAAGAGCTTCATGCTCTTTCCGGAGGAGAAAGATCTCTGACTTCTATCGCACTTCTTTTTGCTATGTCTCAGGTTAATCCGCCTCCATTCCTAGTATTGGATGAAACTGATGCAGCTTTAGATGAAGCTAACTCAAGAAAATATGGAGACATGCTAGAAAAACTATCTGTGCATTCTCAGTTGGTTGTTGTTACTCACAATCGAGAGACAATGTCGAGAGCAGGAATGCTTTATGGAGTTACTATTGGTTCCGATGGAGCTTCTAAGCTTCTTTCAGTTAAGTTTGATGAAGCAGCTGCGATAGCGAAATAAGATTTAGAATACGAAATTTTCTTCAATTCCTTCAGTAACGCTTTCAATTTGAAAGTATCTATTGAGCTGAGTGATGTTTTTCTTTATATCCATGCTTCCGTCTTTATGAAGTCGAATCTGTAGAAGCATTCCAATCATGGTTGGTTCGCTCCATGATTGATCAAATATGAAATTTCCAAGAGAGTAGGCGATATAGCTATTCTTGTATACTTCAGTGTCTTGGTTTACATGTGGATGGTGCCCGATAACTATCTTGGCTCCATTGTCTACCGCTTTGTGGGCAAGGATTTCTTGCCTGTCATTATGAATCGGTTTGTATTCATCTCCGAAATGAATTGAGACCACCAAATAATCAACTTGCGCTGCTGCAGTCCGAATTATTTCCTCGTACCTTTTGTTTGTTGAAAGTAGTGAACCAGCTCTGGTTTCAGTTGCTTCCATCCACGCCGGTCCTACATCAGAAAATGCCAAGAATCCTATCCTCATTCCATTTTTTTCTAGTATGGTAACTTGCTCTGCTTCGGATGCATTCATGCCGGCTCCTGCAAATGGAATTCCCGCGTGCTCTAACCTGTCCATGGTATCTATGAATGCCTCATGTCCATAATCTCCTACGTGATTGTTCGAAAACGAAAGAATATTTATTCCCGCATTCTTAAGCGCATCAATTATCACAGGATTCATCTTGAATGAATATATGCTTCCTTTCTTTGTTCCTTTGTCTGAGGCAGGGCCTTCAAGATTTGCGAAGATAATATCAAATGTTTTTAGGAATTCAATATTCTTAAAAAGAGCATTATAGTCTCCGGCAAAGTTTTTGTTTACTGAACTCTCAACGCCTCGGTGCATCATGATGTCTCCAGCGAATATCATATCTACATATTCTTTGCTTTTAGGAGCAACCACCTCCTGTCCCGGGCTTTGAGGAATATTAGGTTCAGTAGTTATTTTGTCTTCAGTGAGCAGGGAGGCATATGCGCCCAAAAGGATGGCGGTGATGATTCCGATGAAGATTTTTATTTTTGATCTACGTCTTGCCATGTGCCTATACTAGCACGAAGTCTATAGTTTTACGCTCCAGATCTACGGCTTTTACTTTTATCTTCACCTTGTCTCCGAGTCGATATCTTTTCTTTTTCTTTTGGCCTACTAGTTCAAGTTTCTTTTCGTTGTAGATATAGAAGTCGTCTGTGAGGTCTCGCACTCGTATCATTCCTTCGCATTTGGTCTCAACTTCTTCAACATACATACCCCATTCGGTCACTCCGCTTATCACACCAGAGAATGTCTCTCCGAGTCTCTTGCTCATATATTCTACTTGTTTGTATTTAATGGAAGCTCTCTCTGCTTCAGCAGCTCTCTTTTCTTGATCCGAAGAGATTCTTGCAACTTTTTCCAGCTCTTTTCTGTGCTGAAAAATTTTGTCAGTATTTACTTTCTTTTTATCCAGATTTTCCTGCAGAAGTCGGTGCACCATGATGTCAGGATATCTTCGGATTGGGGAAGTGAAGTGAGTGTAGTGCACGAAAGCAAGTCCGTAGTGTCCGATATTCTCTGTGGAGTATACGGCCTTCGCCATAGAGCGCACCACCGCTCGTTGAATCGTATCTCTTACAGTTTCATTCACATGCTTGCCTTCTAGGCTTTTCATTAGCTTGTTGATTTCTTCACTAGGAATGAGCCCGTTTCTTAAGTGAATTTTGTACCCAAGTCCTCGAAGAAAAAATACCAAGTCTTCTGTCCTTTCTTTGGTTGGAAGGTCATGCACTCTGTATATAAATGCCTTGTCCTCAGGCTTAGGACGTTTTCCTTTTGGGGAAAGCTTCTCTGCCACTTTTTTGTTTGCCAGAAGCATGAATTCCTCGATGAGTTTATTAGAATCTCCTCGTGTTTTCTTTATGACCTTAAGCGGAACTCCATTTTCATCAAGAACGAACTTAACTTCTTCCTGCTCAAGAGATATTGCGCCTTTGGCAAATCTCTCCTGTGTGAGCTTTTTTGCAATACCGTTTAATATCGAAAGCTCTTTATGAAGAGGAAGGCCTGCTTTCTTGATGCTCTCTTCAGCTTCTTCATATGTGAATCTCTTTTTTGAGTGAATTACTGTTCTTCCGAACCAGGAATCTTTGATTCTAGCATTTTTGTCCACCACAAAGACGGCACTCATTGTGAGCCTATCTTTATTTGGAACAAGGGAACAGAGGTCGTTTGAAAGAACCTCTGGAAGCATTGGAATTGTTCTGTCTACAAGATATACAGAAGTTCCTCTTTCCTTTGCTTCATTATCAAGCGCGCTTCCTTCTTTAACATAATATGAAACATCAGCGATGTGTATCCCTACTTCATAATCTCCATTTCCTAAATCTTTGAAAGAAATTGCATCGTCGAAATCTTTCGCATCATACGGATCGATTGTGAAGGTGAGAGTGTCTCGGAAATCTCTTCGTCCGATGTAATCGCTCTCCTGGATTCCTCTTTTTTGTATTTCTTCTCCTTCGTGTTCTGCATCGTCCGCAATTTTAGCTTCAAACCCTTTTTCGATAGCTATGGAATGCATTTCTGTATCGTTGTGTCCCGGTTTTCCAAGGATTTTAAGAACCTGGCCTTCAGGAGCTTTTCTTGGATCTTTCCAAGAGGTTATCTCCACAAAGACTTTTTCTCCGAGTTTTGCTCCATTTAACGAACTTTCAGGTATGAGAATGTCTGTGTACATTTTTGTGTCGTCCGGGCAGAGGAATATGACAGAGTCTTCTTTTTGTAGTACGCCCACAAATCTGGTTTTTGCTCTTTTGAGCACTCGGATGACTTCGGCTTTTTTTCTTCCGCTTAAAGTTCCTCTTAGAGATATTTCTACGGTGTCGTTATGAAGGGCAGTGCTGAGGTCTTCTTGGCTTACTTCAAAATCTGTTGCAATACCGTCTACTGCGACATACCCAGTGCCTTTTGAGGAGATTGATATTGTTCCTTCCAGCCTATTTCCTTTGCTTTTCGCTCCACTCAGTCCTTTCTTTTGTTTCATTCTGCCATTATACCATATATTTAAGGGCGGTATTGCTTTTTTTCATCTTTATGTTAAGCTATTCTCATGTTAAAAATTAGATTACAGAGAATAGGTAGAAAGAACGACCCGGCATTCCGAGCGGTTTTGACTGATTCAAAGAACAGCACAAAGAGCGGAAGATTTTTGGAGATTCTTGGAACATACAATCCAAAGTCTGCTGACAAGGCAAAAGAGATTTCTCTAAACGCGGAGAGAATAACATACTGGATGAAGCAGGGGGCTCAGGTGTCTGATACAATGCATAATTTCTTGGTGTCAAAAGACATCATCAAGGGAAAGAAAGTTAACGTGCTTCCAAAAAAGAAGCCGACTTCTAAGAGAAAGGAACTCAAAGCAGGTAAATAAGCTTGCTTACTTAACTATAGGTTTTGTATAATATAACTAGGCAGTACTAGTCGGTACTTGGCCGAATTGAAAATTAAAAGTTATTAATTCTGAAAATTATTATGGAAGACGCAGATAAGATATTTCTAGAGTACGTAGTCAAGGCTCTTGTAGACAATCCGAACGATGTAAAGATCGATCGAACTGTAGACGAAATGGGTGTCCTTATTACCCTTACTGTAAATCCTGCCGACATGGGCAAGATCATCGGAAGAATGGGAAACACTGCAAAGGCTATCCGAACTCTTCTTAGAATCATCGGTATGAAGAATAACGCAAGAGTTAACCTTAAGATTAACGAGCCGGAAGGCGGAATGAGACCAGAAGGTTCATCACGACCTCCACTTTCAAACTCTCCTACAATGAAGACTGTAGATGAGGCAATGGAAGACCTGAAGGGGATATAACTAAAACAGATACTTACGTAAAAGCCACCTAAGACCTAGGTGGCTTTTACTATTGACTTTTTGATGAAATGTGCTATTATTACAGAGATAAATCTTTGTCCGTGTCGGACAAGAAATGGAGAGCTATGCGTTCCTTGAAGCCTATTACGATGAATGAGGTCGTTGGCGGTCAGACATATATACGCGTTGGCGTGGATATTTACAACCGCCTCTGGATGAAAACCCAGGTTTTGTGTGGGCAACCATACATGATGTGTGGATCCTGGTGGATGTCGATCCCCCCTAAATCCGATTGGGACCTGCACAACTGGGCCTCGATGTCGGATGGCGGAATGGATCCCAGCCGTCGGACCAACAGAGGATCCACGTTTCGTTTCACCGGGGAGAACATGAAGTTTTTGTCCGACCTGGTGGAACGAAATGCGCTCGACGAGTATCTGGCACTCGTCGGTCTGTAGAAGTCACAAGGTGTGGGCGGGGATGTTTTGATTGTCCTCGCCCGTGCATGGTAAATATCAATGTATCAGACCACTAGCGGCCACGCTTCTAGTGGTCTCATCGTTTCTGTTGCAATTTAAACCTAGAAAATATAACCTTTTAATAAATGAGATTTCATATAATTACAATTTTCCCTGAAACCTTCGATTCATATATAACTGAGTCCATTTTGGGCCGCGCCCTTAAACAGAAACTTGTTTCTGTTAAGTTCTACAATCCCCGAGATTTCGTCAAAGCAAATGAAGTAAACTACAAGCCGGTAGATGATCGACCATACGGAGGAGGTCCTGGAATGGTTATGCGAGCAGAGCCGATACTTAAAGCAATTGCGAAAGCAGTTTCAAAGATAAAAGGGAAGAAGATAAAGATAATAAACTTTTCTCCTTCCGGAAAGAAGTTTACGACTTCATATGCTAAAGAATCAGTAAAGAAATATACTGACATAATTTTAATCTGCGGAAGATATGAAGGAGTGGATGCGAGAGTTAAAAAAATATTCAAAGCGGAAGATATTTCAATAGGAGACTATGTGCTAACTGGAGGAGAGCTTCCAGCTATGGTCCTCATGGATTCGATTTCAAGACAGGTGAAAGGAGTATTAGGAAAATATGAATCTCTTGAAGAAGAAAGAGTTTCTTCAAGTGAAGTGTATACAAGACCTGAAATACTAAAATACAAAAATAAGAATTACCGAGTTCCGAAAGTTCTGCTTTCTGGAAATCATAAGCTGATAGAGGAGTGGAAGAAGTCTAGTATTGACAAAAGTTAGGTTTGTATGTAGGGTGAAGATGGAGGCAATCAATGACCGAAGCGCGATACACAGATGAGCCGGTGATTGTTCTGCGCGGTGAGATCGATGCATTGCTTAGCAAGCATGCACCTGAACTCACCAACCCGCTTGAATTCTTGAGCGGACTGTACGCGGACATCAACCGGATTCTCCAGATGGAAGAGCACGGATTTTGTTCCGTGACTCTGTACTTGATTGGCGATCGGATCGACCAGATCCAGCCGCCGATCGAAGATCACAACGAGTTGCTTAGCGGCATCTCGGTGGCGGTCACTAAGTGTCGGGCGTTCTATCCAGTCCGGCGAGAAGGCTAGTCGCGGCTCCGAGGCGAAATAAATCAATAATCCGCTAGAAGCAAGACCACAGAGTCTGTTGCCTCGGCGGATTTTGTGTTTCTGCTTGATAAAAATTTTAAAAATGAGATAGTGTCGATGAAGGGAGTTCTCTGTGGCCTACACTCTTTCGTTGATAGTTCTGCTGTACTTGCTGTGCGTTGCTTCTCTTCTCCGCGCTTTGGTTGCGGGAGAAGCAATGAAGGACAGACATCCTGTCTGGTTCGAGGGCTATCACAAGCACGTATATGGCCCCGTTGACACGATCTTGTGGCTTGCGGTAGTTGCCCCACTCTCAGAGGGGGTACGCCTGTTGCAAGGTAGTAAGGCGGAAAGGCCGAAGGTCCAGGCAAGCGAAATCCACGCTTGTCATATCAATGACCAAGATCTTGGATGAGGAGCCGCATATGAGACGAGTAGTAGTGGTTTTGCTGGCCGTCGGGTCCTTGGTTTCTGCAGGAAGCTGCGCCACTAAGCGTTCCATGGACGGACTCCTTGTTCGTCCGAATTCTATTGCCGAGGGAATTAAAATGCTCGGCGACTTGCAGCGTGAAAACGCTGCTCTCAAGAAGGAGCTTGAAGCCTGTAAAGGCGAAGGCTCATGAAAACATCGTCCGTCGTGCACGACACAGGTCTGCCCGGCGGATCTGTGCTTTAATCCCCATACCCCGTTTGACAAAAAGGAGAAAATGGAGTAGGCTATGGGGGATTCAATGATTGAGTATCGGATGCAATCTCCGTTTTATTATTAGCCTTTATTAGTGTTAATTAATAAGGTATCCGGTAGGTAATAAAGAAGTTAAAGAAAAGCATATTTTCCGTTGTTTTTCTTTCGCGTTTTTGTTGCTCTCAGGGTACAAAAAAATATGCAAACAGCAAAACGTCCGAAGAAGTATTTCTCAAGATACAAGAAGCCGTTGGTCGAATTTCCAGATCTAATCGAAGCACAGGTCAAAAGCTACAAGTGGCTTGTAGAAAAAGGTATCGGTGAAGTCTTCAAAGAATTCTCTCCGATTCAGGACTACTCAGGAAAGAAATTTCATCTTGAGTTCACATCTTTCTCTCTTGGCGAAGCTAAGACAGACGAGACTGATGCAAAAATAAACAAGTTGTCATACCAGGGTCTTCTTAAGGCTCGTGTGAAGCTAACAAACAAAATTCTTGGAACCGTAAAGGAACAGGAAATTTTTATGTCTGAGCTTCCACTCATGACTCCTCATGGAACATTCATTATAAACGGAGTGGAGCGAGTAATAGTTCCTCAATTGGCCCGATCTTTCGGAGTCTTTTTCACTGATTCGGAAATAAAGGGAAAGAGATTCTTCGGAGCAAAGATGATTCCTGCTCGTGGAGTATGGATTGAAGTTGAATCAGATCCAGATGGAGCTATATACATAAGAATAGACAAGAAGCGAAAGTTCCCAGCAACAGCGCTTCTTCGAGCTATGGGATATGAATCCAATGAAGCTATTATGGATGCTGCAGGAAAAGATGCAGCTGTCCAGGAAGCTATAAAAATCTGTCTTTCAAAGGATACAGCTAAGTCTGTAAACGATTCATATATCGAAATCTACAAGAGACTACGAGATGGAGACATGGCGACTCCTGAAAACGCAAAGGAATTCATCGATTCTCTTTTCACTTCAGAAAGATACGATCTTTCTCCAGTTGGACGATTCAGATTCAACCAGAGATTTAATAAGCCAATGGATGCAACTGAGATGAACCGACGAACAATCTCAAAGGAAGATCTAATGACTGTAATTTCACATATAATAACTCTTAATGCTACTCCAGGAGCGCAGTCAGATGATATCGACCACCTTGGACAGAGACGAGTAAGATTCGTTGGAGAAATTCTTCAGCAGAAAATCCGAACTGGTATGATGCAGATCAAGAGAAACATTCAGGACCGTATGTCTATTATAGACGTCGATACTGCAATGCCTATCCAGATCATCAACCAGAGACCATTACAGGCAAGAATCAAGGAATTCTTCACAACCAACCAGCTTTCACAGTTCATGAACCAGGAAAACGTGCTTACAGAAATGGAGCATATCCGACTTCTTTCTGCTCTTGGACCAGGAGGTCTTACCAGAGAGAGAGCAGGATTGGAAGTTCGTGACGTACACCCTTCTCACTACGGAAGAGTTTGTCCTATCCACACCCCTGAAGGTCCGAACATCGGTCTTATCCTTCACCTTTCTACCTACGCGAGAATAAACGATTTCGGAATAATTGAAACTCCATATATTAAAGTAAACAAGGGAAAGATCACCGGAGAAGTTGTATACCTAAACGCTCTTGAGGAAGAGAAGTACAACATTGCTCACGCAGGTATCCCATACGATGCTGACGGAAAAATTACAGCAGATAGAGTTCCTGCTCGCGTTAAGACAGAACCAGGAACAATCTTAAAAGAAGAAGTTGATTTCATAGACGTGGCTGCAAACCAGGCATTCTCTTTGGCTACCTCTATGATTCCATTCCTTGAGCACAACGACGCTAACCGAGCGCTCATGGGATCGAACATGCAGAAACAAGCAGTTCCTTGCGTATCTCCAGAAGCGCCATTGGTTGCAACCGGAGTAGAGGAATTAGCTTCAAGAGATTCAGGAAGACTTGTAATCGCTGAAGAGGATGGAGTAGTTAAATATGTAGATGCAAGAGAGGTTGTGGTGGAAGGAAAGAAGGAGAAGAGATATCCTCTTGTTAACTTCCTTCGAAACAACAACTTCGCTGTATTTCACCAGAGAGGTACAGTTTCAGTAGGGCAGAAGGTTAAGAAAGGAGATGTACTTGCGGATACTTCAAGCACTGTAGACGGACAGATTGCTCTCGGACAAAACATCCGAATCGCATTCTTGTCATGGTCTGGACACAACTACGAAGACGCGATCATCGTATCCCAGAGACTAGTAAAGCAGAGCAAGTTCACTTCAGTATACGTAGAAGAATTCACATGTACTGTTCGAGACACCAAGCTTGGACCCGAAATTACAACTAGAGATATTCCAAACGTCGGAGAGCTTAAGCTTAAAGACCTAGATGAAGACGGTGTTGTAAGAATCGGAGCAGAAGTCAGAGAAAACGACATTCTAGTAGGTAAGATCACTCCGAAGGGTGAAACAGAACTAACTCCAGAAGAAAGACTGCTTAGATCTATCTTCGCTGAGAAGGCGAGAGATGTGAAGGATACATCTCTTCGAATGGAGCACGGTAAGCGCGGAAGAATCATTGGAGTGAAGATCTTCTCAAGAGATCTTGGACACACCCTAGAAGCTGGAATCATCAAGAAGATTGTTATCGAAGTTGCCCAGATCAGAAATATCTCTGTGGGAGATAAGCTATCTGGACGACATGGAAACAAAGGTGTTATCTCAACCATTCTTCCAGAAGAAGATATGCCATATGATGCAGACGGTACTCCAATCGACATCATATTGTCACCTCTTGGTGTTCCATCTCGTATGAACCTTGGACAGATTTTAGAAATGCACCTTGGTATGGCTGCAAATACTCTCGGCTACCAAGCTATCGTTCCTCCTTTCCTCGGAGCAACTCATGATGAAATCAAAGGTCAGTTGAAAGAAGCAGGATTCCCAGAGAATGGAAAGATTCAGCTATTCGACGGACGAACAGGCGAGCCATTCGAACAGAATGTTGCAGTAGGATACATGTACATGCTGAAGCTGCACCACATGGTGGAAGACAAGATCCACATGCGATCTATTGGTCCGTACTCTCTGATCACTCAGCAGCCGCTTGGAGGTAAGGCTCAGGGTGGAGGGCAGAGATTCGGAGAAATGGAAGTGTGGGCTCTTGAAGGATACGGTGCCGCATACACTCTTCGAGAAATGCTCACTATTAAATCAGACGATATAGGCGGAAGATCAGCTACATTCGATTCCATCATCAAAAACGAAATTATCAAAGCACCTAACTCTCCAGCATCATTCAATGTTCTCCTCAATTATCTTCGAGGTCTTGCAATGGATGTTAATCTAAAAAGGTCGGACGGCAGAGCAGGTTTAGAGGAATAAAATTAATCAAATCATAAATATATAAAATATATGAAAACTCTAAATACAACTGATTTCGATCAAATAATCCTGCGACTGGCATCTCCAGAGCAGATCAAGGAGTGGTCCTTCGGAGAAGTAACCAAGCCTGAAACCATAAATTACCGAACTGGTCGTTCGGAGAGAGGTGGACTTTTTGATGAAAAGATATTCGGTCCAGAAAAGGACTATGAATGTTACTGCGGAAAGTACCGAAGAATTAGATACAAGGATATTATCTGTGAAAAATGTGGAGTGGAAGTTACTCGTTCAATAGTGCGACGAGAGAGAATGGGTCACATTGAACTTTCTACACCCGTATCTCACATCTGGTTCCTAAGAGGTGTGCCATCTAGAATGAGCATACTTCTTAATATCTCAGTATCTGACCTTGAAAAGGTAATATACTTCGCTGGATACATCATCACTAAGGTTCACGAAGAAGAAAAGCAGGCAATCATAGACAGCCTCGACAAGGAATACAAGGCGAAGGTGAAGAATTCTGCGGATGAAGACACTAAAGAGAAGCTCAAGAATCTTCTTTCTGTTACCAAGAAAGAAATCGGAGAAATCTATGAAGGAAAAGTTCTAAACGAAATCTCTTTCCATCACTATTCGCTTAAGTACGGTACATGCTTTGAAGCAAACATCGGAGCAGAAGCTATTTACTCAATCTTTAAGAATCTTGATTTGGCTAAGCTTAAGGCTCACACCGAAACAATGATGGAGAAGGCAAGCTCTATAGAAAAGGAAAAGCTTCAGAAGAGACTTTCTCTTATCAGAGCTATGATGTACGCTGACATTCGACCAGAATGGATGTTCCTAACTGTTATCCCAGTTATTCCACCAGTTCTACGACCTATGGTTGCCCTAGATGGAGGACGACACGCAACATCTGATCTTAATGATCTATACCGAAGAGTTATCAACCGAAACAACCGATTGAAGAAGCTTAAGGAAATTAATGCTCCGGACGTAATTCTTCGAAACGAAAAAAGAATTATTCAGGAAGCTGTTGATGCCCTTATCGACAACTCAATTGCAAAGCAGAATGACGGAGCGGCAATGAGCCAGTCACAGAAGAGACCTCTTAAATCTCTCTCTGATAATCTAAAATCCAAACAGGGTCTCTTCCGACAAAACCTTCTTGGAAAGCGCGTGGACTACTCAGGACGATCTGTTATCGTCGTTGGTCCTCAGCTTAAGCTAAATCAGTGCGGACTTCCAAAGCACATGGCTCTTGAGTTGTTCCGACCATTCGTAATCTCAAAGATTCTTCAGGCAGAACTAGCATTTAACATCAGAGGAGCTAACAAGCTGATTGAAGAGCGAACTCCAGAAGTCTGGGCAATGCTTGAAGAAGTTATTGAAGGAAAGTATGTGCTTCTAAACCGAGCACCTACTCTCCACAGACTAGGTATTCAGGCTTTCAATCCAATCTTGATTGAAGGAAACGCTATTCAGGTTCACCCTCTAGTGTGTCAGGCGTTCAACGCAGACTTCGACGGAGACCAAATGGCGGTTTATGTTCCTCTTCTTGAGGAAGCTCAGGGTGAAGCAAGAGAATTAATGGCTGCAAACAAGAACCTTCTTAAGCCACAAAACGGTGATCCAATAGTACATCCTTCAAAAGACATGGTGCTTGGAGCATACTGGATGACCAAGAATTCTGACGGTGAAGTTGGAGAAGGAAAATATTTCCCAAACCCAAATACTGCGATCACTGCTTTTGAATACGGAATCGTATCTCTACGAGCAAAGATCAAAGTTCTTGCGACAGATACTCCTAAATACAAGAGATTCAATGGCGAGATATTTGAAACAACAGTTGGAAAACTGCTATTCAACAGCATTCTTCCAAACGATTTTTCATTCATAACTGATGAAATGAACCAGAAGAGAGTATCCGCTCTTGTGGACGAATTAATCATGCACTACGGAGTTGATGCTACACCACCAATCCTAGACAAGATAAAGGCCTTCGGATTCAAGTATTCAACATTGTCTGGAACTACCTGGGGACTTGATAACGTCAAGGTGCCAGTAGAGAAGCCGGAAATCATCGCACGAGGACGAAAGCAGGAAGATGAGGTTGTGGCTCAGTGGAGAGAAGGTCTTCTTTCTGAAGACGAGAAGTACCAGAAGATTATCGAAATCTGGACTCATGCGAAAAAAGATCTTGAAAAAGTTCTTCCTACAACCCTAGACAAGAATGGTTCAACTTATGACCTGTTCACTTCAGGAGCTAGAGGTACAATGACATCTCTGATTCAGATGACAGGTATGAAAGGACTTATCCAGAACAACCAGGGTAAGACACTTGAATTCCCAATCATCCCTTCATATCACGAAGGACTTTCTCCAATCGAATACTTCGTCACAACTCACGGAGCAAGAAAGGGAGCATCTGATACCGCTCTTAACACAGCAAAGGCAGGATACCTTACACGAAGACTTGTAGATGTTGCGCAAGATGTAGTAATCACTGAAGAAGATTGTGGAACTAAGGAAGGAAAGATGGTTACAAAGGAAAATATTTCCGGAGTTGAAATTCCTCTTTCAAAGAATATTCGAGGACGAGTACTTGCAGCTGACCTTAAGGATGCAGATGGAAAGGTTGTGTACAAGAGAGGTTTCCTTGTTACCAAGGAAGAAGCTCATGTAATAGAGAAGGCAGGATTCACAGAAGTATTTGTGCGATCTCCACTTACATGTAAGACAATTCACGGGCTATGTCAGATGTGTTACGGCCTAGATCTTGGACGAAATCATCTAGTAAATCTTGGAGAAGCTGTTGGAATCATTGCAGCCCAAGCTATCGGTGAGCCTGGTACTCAGCTTACACTCCGAACCTTCCACGCCGGAGGTGTTGCAGGAACTGACATCACCACAGGTCTTCCTCGTGTTGAAGAAATCTTCGAGCGAAGAATTCCAAAGAACCCAGCTGTCGTATCTGAGACAGACGGAGAAGTGTTTGAAATCAAAGACAAGGATGGAAAGGAAAAAATTATAAAGGTCCTTTCTGATTCAAAAGTGGATGGCAAGCCGAATGAAATGGAATACACTGTTCAATTCCGAAGAACTCCAATCGTTAAGGTGGGAGATAAGGTAAAGAAAGGAGACCTTCTAACGGACGGTTCTGCTGATATCGCTGAAATCTTTAAGTTCGGAGGAAAGGAAATGGTGGAAGAATACATCATCCGCGAAATCAACAAGGTTTACGAGCTTCAGAGTGCCTCTATTGCTAGAAAACACACTGAAATTATAATCCGACAGATGTTCTCACGAAGAAAGATTAAAGATGCAGGTGAGACAAACTTCTCAGTTGGAGATATTGTAGAAAATACCGCATTCATGGAAGAGAACATTCGAGTTGCAGCGCTCGGAGCGAAAGAAGCAAAGGCAGAAGCTGTGGCTCTTGGAATCACTGAAGTTTCTCTTCGTACAAAGAGCTGGCTTTCAGCTGCATCATTCCAGAACACCAACCGAGTTCTTATTGAAAACGCAATTAAGGGTGGAGTAGATAATCTACGAGGTCTTAAGGAAAATGTAATCATCGGACGTCTAATCCCAGCAGGAACTGGATTCAAGGACAAGAATACAGAGTCTAAGGAAGAATAAAAACAATATGAACTCTCCCGTCCAACAAATTAAGGAGAGGCTTTCAATTGAAGAAGTAGTCTCCTCCTACATAAAGCTAGAGAAGATGGGTGCGAACCTAAAGGCTCGCTGTCCATTCCATAACGAAAAAACTCCTTCGTTCTTTCTTTCGCCTGCCCGTGGCAGCTACTACTGCTTCGGGTGTGGCGCAAAGGGAGATATCTTCACATTTGTTGAAGAATTTGAAGGATTAGATTTCAAAGGAACTCTTAAGCTTCTTGCAGGACGGGCAGGAGTGTCTCTGGACGCATATTCTAGAGAAGAGGAAGGAGAGAAGGAGCCACTCTACAGAGTTATGGAAGCTGCGGCAGTGTACTTTACTGAAACTCTGAATCAGAATGGAGCTGCTTTGGAATATCTAAAGAATAGAGGGCTCACTGAAGAGACTATTAAAAGTTTCAGAATCGGTTTTGCGAAAGCAGAATGGCGGGAGCTTCATACATATCTAAGAGGAAAAGGATTTGCAGACAAGGATATTGAAACTGCCGGACTAAGCAAGAAAGCAGAAGGAAAGAGCGATTTCTATGACCGCTTTAGAGGGAGAATAATGTTCCCAATCACTGATTCAAGCGGAAGAGTAATAGCTTTCTCTGGACGTCTTTTTGTGGATGACGGAAAATCAGCGAAATATCTTAACTCTCCAGAAACTCCGATCTTCAGCAAGTTCGCAGTCTTCTATGGCATAGACAAAGCCAAGGATTCTGTAAGGAAAAATAATTTCTCCATCTTGGTGGAAGGCCAGATGGACCTAGTTCTTTCTCATCAAGCCGGATTCAAGAACACGGTTGCAACGAGCGGTACCGCTCTTTCTGATTCAACTGTTTCTAAAGAAAATGCTGTAAGTAATTTAGGACTGGTGCGTCGTCTCTCGCAGAACATAGTTCTTGCCTTTGATGGCGACAAGGCTGGTGTAAATGCCACTTTAAGAGCCGGAGCTATAGCTCTTTCGCTTGGTATGGACGTAAAAGTAGCAGCTCTTCCAGAAGAAACAGATCCAGCTGATTTGATCTCTAAACAAGGAGTTTCAGCTTGGAAGGAGGCAATACGAAATTCAAAGCACTTGATTGAGTTCATGCTAGCTAAAGTCCTAAAACAAACAGGAGGGGATGCAAGAAAGATAGGAAGAGAAGTTAAAGAAAAAATTCTTCCATATGTCGATGCGCTTCCTTCTGCCATCGAGCAATCTTTCTTTTTAAAAAAGATAAGTGACGCAACATCAATTCCAATATCTGCGCTTTCTGACGATTTGAAAAAAGTACAGCAGGAATTGAAGTATGAGAAGAAGGAGGCCAGCACAAATGCTTCGGGGAATGTAATTTTAAACAGAAAAGATTATATTCTTCGCAGATTGCTTGGGATCATTCTCTGGCAGGAAACTAAGGGAGAGAAGGATGTGGATAGTGATAGTATTCTTCTTAAACTCTCGGAACTTCTTAAGGTGGACAAAGGAGACTTGCTTAAAAACGCAGAAGAGAGTAAAAATGATTTAATATTCGAAGCAGAAGTATTTTACGGTAGAGGGGCTGATTTAAAGAAAGATGTATCCGAAATGCTCCTTAATCTAGAGGAAGAATACCTTAAAGAAGAGCTTCTTAGAAAAATGAAAGAATTGTATTTAGCAGAGGAAGGAGGGAATACAGAAGAGTCTTCGAGAATCTTAAAGGAAATCAACGAAATTAATAATAAGATACAAAATATTAAAAACGGTCGTCATAAGCAATAAAAAAATATGAAAAAGAAAACAAAAGCAAAGAAAGTAGTTAAAAAAAAGGTGGTAAAGAAGAAGCCGGCTCCAAAGAAAAAGGTGGTTAAGAAAGTTAAGAAGCCTGCAAAGAAGATGGTTAAATCTTCTAAGAAAGTTAAAAAAGCAACCCCTGCAAAAAAGCTTTCAAAAGCTGATAATCTTTTAGCTATCGCTGATATCTTGATTGAGAAAGGTAAGAAGCGAGGATTCATCACTTATGATGAAATCCTTAAGACTTTCCCTGATATTGAGAACAATATCCTTTTCCTAGACGAACTATATGAAAAGTTCTCTATAGCTGGTATAGATGTTCTAGAAGGAGGTAATTTGCTTAACTTAGATAACGACCTAAATGACAAAGATTTAAATAAATCTGGAGTCAATGACTCTATCCAGATGTATCTTAAGGAAATCGGGCAATACTCTCTAATTCATGCTAGTGAAGAAAAGGAGCTAGCAAGACGAATTGAGGCAGGAGACCAGGAAGCGAAGAACTTACTAGCCAGAGCAAACCTTCGCTTGGTTGTTTCTATTGCAAAGAAGTATGTAGGTCGTTCTGCAAATCTAACTCTTCTTGACTTGATTCAAGAAGGAAACCTAGGTCTCTTTAAGGCAGTGGAAAAATTTGATTACTCTAAAGGATTCAAGTTTTCAACTTATGCCACCTGGTGGATTAGACAGTCAATTACCAGAGCTCTGGCTGACCAGTCTAGAACTATCCGTATTCCGGTTCACATGGTGGAAACAATTTCTAAATACAAGCAGACACACCGAAGACTTTCTCAAGATCTTGGACGAGAGCCTCTGGCCGAAGAGATTGCAACTGAGATGGGGATTCCAGTTGAGAAGATTCACGTCATTGAAAATATTTCTCAGGAAACTGTTTCTCTTGAACAGCCAGTTGGAGATGATGATGACAAATCAACTCTCGAGAACTTCATTCCGGATGACAAGATTCTGCGACCAGACCAGGAGTCTTCAAGAAGAATCCTTTCTGATCAGATTAAGGAAGTGCTAGACGAGCTTAATCCAAAAGAAAGAAAGATCCTTGAAATGAGATACGGTCTCCTAGATGGTATTCAGCATACCCTGGAAAGAGTGGGCGAGGAATTTGGAGTTACTCGTGAGCGTATTCGACAGATTGAGGCCAAGGTTCACGACAAGCTTCGAAGCCACGAGAAGATTTCAAGACTTAAGAATTACTTTGATTAATTATTTAAAAAGCCCCAGAAGGGGCTTTTTAAATAATCCATTCATCTTTAAGCAAGCTCCAGATTTCTAAATCAAGGAATTTTTCTTCAATTAAAGTTGATTCTCTCAATATTCCTTCTTTGGTAAAACCGAGACGTTTTGGAATGGCGCAACTTCTTTCATTCAGAGTTGCGCAACGAAGCCCGATTCTATGTAATCCAAGCTTATGGAATCCTTCTTCTATAAGTATTTTTACTGCCTCAGTAACGATACCTTTTCCTTCGTGACCCTTATCAAGCCAATATCCGATCTCTGCATTCTTGTCCATATTGATGCCATGGAGATCAACTAAGCCTATCATTGAACCATTTATAGTAATTGCATACAAAAGCATTTTCCCCTTGCTTTCTTTTTCTAGAGATTCCTCAAGAAATTGAATGGTATCTTTCTTTTCGTATCCATCTTTCATCCAATTTAAGAAACGCTTGAGATGATCCTTGTTTCTGATTGTAAGCGCAAATAGCTCATCGGTATCTGAAATAGTCAAAGAGCGTAATTTAAATTGAGGCTTAGCGTATTCCATTAGTATCTTCTGGCTTCCTTCAGTCTTTCGTTTACTACATTGTATGGCTGGTTTCCTGGGATTGTATCTACAATTTTTCCGTTAACTACGATTAGGGATGTCGGAGTTCCAGTGATTCCCATCATTCCTCCCTCTTCAATGGAAGCCTGTATTTTTGCTGTAAACTTTCCAGAAGCAAGGCAGTTGTTGAATGTGCTAACATTTAGTCCGACAGCAGCAGCAATTCTAGGAAGCTCAGAATCTGCCAACCCATCATTGGAAGTTGTTCTTGTGAACAATTCATCAGTGTATTTCCAGAAGGCATCATTACCTCCCTGGTCCCAGGCGCACTCAGTTGCTTCAGCTTCTCTTATAGCTTTAGTGTGAAGAGCTGGAATAGGGTAGTGTCTGTACACCCAAGCGACATCTGAGTTGTCGGCAAGAACTTGCTTCATGGTAAAGTGGAACACCTTACAGAAAGGACATTCAAGATCAGAGTATTCAACGATAATGATTTTTGCGTTAGGATTTCCTCGTATGTGATCTGACGATGTTATGGGGTTAACCAGAGAGCTGGCAGTTCCGGTCGGTTTGTTTTCCGTTACTTTTACTGGGGGAGTACTGTCCTTAAGAAGGATAGCGCCTCCTATTATGACGGCAGCTAATAAAAGGGCAGAGGCTATTTGTGATTGGTTGTTGTTTTGCATATTTATATATTAATTATTAATTAGGGTTATTATAGCATTTTAAATTGCAAGTGTTATACTTAGAACATAAATATTATTAATTAACAATTTTAAAGTATGTTCAATAAAAATTGTCACGGGAAGAGCTGTATGACAGCCATGTTTGCACAGATCCTTCTTATTATAGGGGGTATTAATTGGGGATTGGTAGGATTATCAACTCTGCTTAATAGAGAGAGCTCATGGAATGTGGTAAATATGCTTCTGGGAGGAATGCCTATGGTTGAAGCTATTGTTTATGTAATTGTAGGCGTTGCTGCAGCAGCATCCATTTTGGGTTGTAAGTGTAAGACTTGCAAAGAAGGAGTATGCACAGATTGTGCTTCTGAGGCTAAAAATAATTAAACTCAGACTAGCTTTGTGATAAAAAGCCCTTATTTTAAGGGCTTTTTATTTACATTTTGCTAATAAAGTGCTATAATAAAAAAATGGATTCAGCGTCGATTTCTAACTTCATATTTTATTTTCTGATATTCACATCTGTATATGTACAGGTGTTTTTGCTTCTTACCCTCCTTGAGAACCGGAAGAAAATTGTTATCCGAAAAGAGCAAGTCAGACTCTCAAGCTACCCAGCTGTTACAATTACTGTTCCTTGTTGGAACGAAGAGACCACCATCCAAAAGACCGTTGAGTCTCTGATTAATTTGAATTATCCAAAAGATAAGTTAAAAATTCTTCTTATAGATGACGGCTCCACTGACAATACCTTGGAGGTTCTTAAGAAATATTCTCATCATGAGAATATTGAAGTAATTCATAAAGAAAACGGAGGAAAGCATTCTGTCCTCAACCTAGGACTTGAAATCTCTGATGCAGATTTTTTTGGATGCCTTGATGCTGACTCAATTGTTGATCCGGAGGCTTTGGTTCGCATAATGAGTTCTTTTGAAGAAGATCCCGAAGCTATGGCTGTGGTTCCTTCTGTGAATGTAACTGGAGCTAAGAATGTAATACAGAATGCCCAGCAGGCTGAATACCAGATGGGTGTCTTTATGAAAAAGATGTTGGATTTTCTTGGGGCGATCAATGTAACTCCTGGTCCGTTCACAATTTTCAAAAAGAAAGTATTTGAAGATTTAGGTCCTTACAAAAAGGCCCACAATACAGAAGATATGGAAATTGCATATCGTATGCAGACCCATGATTACAAAATTATTCATTGTAATGATGCCTATGTTTACACCCATACTCCGGCTACTATCAAGAAATTATACAAGCAGAGAGCGCGATGGATTTATGGATTCATCAACAATACCTTAGACTACAGAAAAGTTATTTTAAAGAAGAGATACGGTAATTTTGCCTTGTTTACTTTACCCACAGGTATTATTTCAGTAATGGCTGTCACTTATATTTTCGGAAGAATGATTTATGGAGCAGGCAGTTTCTTGTATCATAAAATTATAGAATATCAGACTGTCGGTTTCAGTGTTGGGGGAGGATTGCCTTCCCTTGATCCATTTTTTATTGAAACCAGTGCTTCAATGTTTCTAATTACCATAATTTATGGGAGCGTAGCCTTTGCTATTATATTCGGAGGGAAGATGACTCACGGCAAGTTCCGTATTTCTATAAATATGCTATATTTCCTTATATTGTTCAGAATAATAGCGCCTTTCTGGATAATGAAGGCGGTATATCAGACAATAGTCGGAAGAACTCCTAATTGGAGATAATTTAAATCAAAATATATGGAAAACAAAAATGTTGATTGGAAGAAGTATTTATTAGTATTTTTTATTACTGTTGCTCTGTTTTTGTCGGCTAGTTATGTGAGTAGTTATTTTGGCAACCAGAAGATAGAAGAGCTTAAGTCTATTCAGGACAAGATAGCTATAGACATTCTGTCTTCAGAGACCCAGTTCTCACTCCTTTCTGAGCTTTCTTGTAAGAATATCTCTGACTCAGTGTTCTCTGGTGAGTTGGGTGAGCTGGGAGACAAACTGGAATGGGGAGAACAGAATCTGGGAGTTTCAGATGAGGTTACTTATCTTAAGAAATATTATTCTCTTCTTCAGATCAAAGATTATCTTCTCTCAAAGCGGATATCTGAGAGGTGTAATACACAATCCGCTTTCATTTTGTATTTCTACACCACCGCAGAAAATTGTGGTGATTGCGAAAGAGAAAGTTTGGTGCTGACAGCATTGCGGAACAAATATCCTCAGCTTAGAGTATATTCTTTTGATTACAGCACTGATCTTTCAGCAGTTAAATCCATGATTCAAATCTACAAGATCGAAGACACAAAGCTTCCAGCTTTGGTCATTGAAGGAGATCTTATTACAGGTTTCCACAGTGTAGAAGATCTAGAGAAGAAGGTCCAGGCAGCTTTCAATTTAAAGTCTAACAATTCTCTTCAGAAGAAGAATTAGTTTTCTTCACTAGGTGTTCCTGTATACCTACTAAAATTAAACCTATAATAAGAACAGCCACTCTGAAATAGAGGGCTGTTTTTATTCCACTTTGTCCAAGTGCTCCTACATAGCTGTATGCAGCCTTGGTTATGTTTCCAAGAACAATGGGAATTACCAATCTCTTTATCGGTATTGGTCCGGCAGCTATGATGTAAGTGAATTCATCGTCTGGAGTGAAAGGAAGAACGTAAATTATAAGAAGAGTTATGGGTCCAATTTTCTGAACCAGGTTATCAAATTTTTCGTAGTAGTGTTTTGAAATAACTTTCTGAAGCATGGGTCTCCCGTATTTCTTTACCAGCATAACAATAGTAAAAAGACCTACTGTGGTTGCCAGGAAGTTTATTATGAATCCCGTATGCGCTCCGAATATATAGCCGGAAGCTATGAGAATAAAAGTATTAAAAATAGGAGTGAAGATTACGTAAACTACCTCAATGAAGAAGTATAGTATTATTCCCAGTGTTCCAGTGTTAGATACCCAAGTCTGTAGACTCTCCTGGTTTACGTATTTAGTAAATATGACAGCGGTAGCTATCATGAAAGCCAGGTAACTAAATAAGTACACATAACTCTTTTTTTTCGAGCTTTCCATGAGGAGATTGTATCATTTCCTGAGCCGCCTGAGGGGATCGAACCCACGACATCCAATTTACAAAATTGGCGCTCTACCAACTGAGCTAAGGCGGCAATAAACTATCCTAACATACTTCTTAATTTTTTTCCTCCTCTCGAATCCTGTGCTTGATGTTCTGAATTTTGTCCTTGTATTCGGATATGGTATTCAGGAACTTCGAGCTTTCAGGGTCAATTTCTACCTCTCTATTCATTCTCTTCGTGATAGCATCTTTTATCTTTCTCTTGCTTATCTTGTAAGTATGTTTTACTAAATTAGCAGATCTGAAGTATGCCCTTATTGTAATAACCAGAGCCATGTATCCGTACTTTCTGACCCCTCTTTCGGTTATTGCTCTGACTTCTTCAATGTACGGTATCTCAAACAAAATCTCCTCATCAACCTCAGTCACAATCGCACCCTTTCTTATCTGTGTGACTTTTTTCCCAATCATCACTGTGATGGAGAGAAGCGACAATATGAATAAGGTGAGTAATATATTCATATATCTATTTTACTATATTGAATATCTTTTTACCTCCTTTAGCTTAGCCCCGCCTTTCTGTAGAAGGGAACTTATTGTTTCTTCAGGGTTCTTGATGAAGGGCTGGTCCATGAGGGTCTTTTCCTTGAAGTAGGTATTTATTTTTCCTTCAAGCATCTTCTTCTTGATATCTTCTGGCTTATTAATCCCTGCTACCTCTTTTTCGAAGATTTCGATCATTGTGCTCTTTGCTTCCGGAGTGATTTCGTCAGCTGTAATGTATTCAGGTCTCATTGCAGCTATGTGCATAGCTACGTCTTTAGCCAACTCCTCATTTCCGCCTTCTAGAGAAACTACAACAGCAGCCTTGTGATTGTGCACATAGCTACCCACTGTATTTCCTTCAACTTCATATGAAGTTCCAAGCTCAATCTTCTCTCCAGTCTTCTGAATGATCGGATCGATCATTTCCTTGGCCTTTTCAGCCATCTTTGCTGTTCCTTCGTTTGCTGCAATATCTGAAAGGGAATTAAGAAGGTTGACGAAGTCTTCGTTCTTTGAAACGAAGTCAGTTTCACAGTGCAGGGATACAAGAACTGATTTGTTTCCGTTAGTCTTTACTATCACTCTTCCGTCCTTCGCCTCTCTGTCAGCTTTCTTGAGAGCAATATCTGAGCTAGTCTTCTTTAGGATGGCGATAGCTTTTTCCATATCTCCTCCAGCCTCTTCAAGAGCCTTTCGGCATTGCATTACAGAGATACCAGTTGCATCTCGAAGTTCCTTAACCAACTCAGTTGTGATAGTTGTAGACATAATTTATTTTTTTTATTTAATTATTAAGCTTTCGCTGGAACAGACATCTGTCCATCCTTATATGAAGCAACTATTGCTTCGGTAAACAATTTGATTGATGGGATTGCGGCATCATTTCCCACGATAGGGTAGTCAATGTCCTTGATATTCGCATCAGAGTTAACTAGTGAGATAACTGGAACTCCCATGGTGCGAGCTTCGGTTGCTGCAATGTGCTCAGCCTTTGCATCTACGATGAATAGAGCATCAGGGGTCTTCTTGAGTCCCAAAAGACCAGTATAGTATCTAGCAAGTTTTTCCATTTTCTTTGCCATAACTACTCTTTCTTTCTTTGTGTATTTGTCTAGTCCTCCTGTTGCACTGTCTTTCTTGTAGTTTTCTAGCTCAGCAATTCTCTTCTTGATTTCAGTGAAGTTTGAAAGAGTTCCTCCAATCCATCGCTCTGTTACATATGGCATATTTAGAGATTCAGCAGCATTCTGGGTAACTACCTTTGCTTCAGGCTTAGTTCCAACAAAAAGAACCACCTTGTTTCTTCCCCCAAGTGTCTTTACGAATTCCTTTGCCTCCGCAAGCATTTTCTCAGTCTTCTCCAAGTCGATAATGTCTGTTCGGTTCTTGGTTGTGAAGATATATGAAGCTACAGAAGGGTGGCGTCTGGTCTTAGAGTACCCATAATGGGCCCCAACACTGAACATCTTCTCCACCAAACCGCCTTCTGTTGCGGCCTTGTTATCTACTTTTTGCATATGGCTCATATTAGCAGAAAGGGTGCTGATTTGCAACCTTCTCCGGTATATGTCCTTGTTTTCCTGTCCTTTGACCAAAAGGCTTTTTTAAAGTAATATCAGAGATATGACATACGGACTCAAACAATCTCAACTTTTTACAAAAACCAAGAAAGAAAGCCCTGCAGATGAGGTTTCTAAAAATGCTGAATTCCTAATCAAAGCCGGCTTCATCTATAAAGAAATGGCGGGAGTTTACGTATATCTTCCTCTGGGACTTCGCGTTATGGTGAAGATAATGAACATAATTAGAGAAGAAATGAATGCAATCGGAGGACAGGAAATCGTGCTTTCATCTCTGCAAGAGAAAGCAACCTGGGAACCTACCAATCAATGGGATGATGCACAGGTAGATGTCTGGTTCAAAACAAAATTGAAGAATGAGACAGAACTCGGACTTGCTGTAACTCACGAAGCACCGATTACAAAAATGCTTCGAGAGTTTGTGCGCTCATATCGAGATCTTCCTCAGTACATATATCAGTTCCAGACCAAGTTCCGAAATGAAACTAGGGCAAAATCAGGAATTATGAGAACCAGGGAGTTTATCATGAAGGACCTTTACTCATTTGATATAGACGAAAAGTCTCATTTGGCTTTCTATGAAAAGACCAAAGAAGCATATGTAAAGATATTCCAGAGAGTGGGAATCGGCCATCTGACTTACGTAACCTTCGCATCCGGCGGAATGTTCTCAAAATACTCTCATGAATTCCAGACCCTAACTTCAGCTGGGGAAGACCTTATATACGTAGACGAAGAAAAGAATATCGCTATCAACAAAGAGGTGTATAACGATGAGACAATTGCAGCTCTTGGGCTTAACAAAGAGAAGCTGGTAGAAAAGAAGGCAGTTGAAGTGGGGAATATCTTCACTCTAGGAACCAGATTCTCTGATGCTCTGGGGCTTAAATATCAAAATGATTCAGGAGAAAGCATCTCAGCTTTCATGGGTAGCTATGGTATTGGTCCAGGACGAGTTATGGGAACTATCGTTGAAACTCTTTCAGATGATAAAGGAATCATCTGGCCGGAATCAGTCGCTCCTTTCAAAGTTCACTTGCTTGCGCTTGGAGAAGACGAAGCTGTAATAAAAGAAGCTGGGAGGGTATACGAGGCTTTGGTTGAAAACAAGATTGAAGTTCTTTTTGATGACAGAGCAGGGCTTTCAGCAGGAGAGAAATTCTCCGATGCTGATTTGCTGGGTATGCCATACCGAGCAGTTGTCTCAGCTCGCAGTCTGAAAGAAAATGGAATTGAGTTGAAGAAGCGCACAGAAGAAAAAGGGAAGATTGTCACCTTAGAAGAACTAATCGGAATACTGAAGTAATGTTCGAAAAATTCTACAAAATGGTTTCTAATGATATAGGGATAGACTTAGGTACTTCGAACACCTTGGTGTATTTGAAAGGTCACGGAATTGTAATCAATGAGCCCTCTGTTGTTGCAGTAAATCAGAAAACAAATCAAGTTCTTGCTGTTGGAATTAAAGCAAAAGAAATGCTTGGAAGAACCCCGGGACACATTAAGGCAGTCCGACCGCTTGTTGATGGAGTCATATCCGACTTTGAGGTTACAGAAGAAATGCTCTCATATTTAATTGGAAAAGCAGACAAGATGCAGAAGAAGCTCATGAAGCCGAGGGTGGTAGTCGGAATTCCATCTGGAATTACAAACGTAGAGAGTAGGGCTGTGTATGATGCGGCTCGTTCTGCGGGTGCAAGAGAAGTGTATCTAATTGAGGAGCCCATGGCCGCTGCAATCGGAGTGCGTATGCCGATCAAAGATCCAGTGGGCTCCATGATAATAGACATAGGAGGAGGAACTACCGACATCGCTGTAATTTCTCTTGGAGGTATTGTGAAATCAAAGAACTTAAAGATTGCTGGAGATAGATTAAACAACGACATCATTAGTTATATGAGAGATGAGTTTAAGATACTCATAGGAGAGAGAACCGCAGAATCAATCAAGATCGCTATCGGTTCTGTTGTTCCAGGAGAATATATGGAAACTGAGGTTCATGGACGTGATTTACTGACTGGTCTTCCTCGTGAAGTAATCGTAACTGACTCAGATATCAGAGAAGCAATATCTGTATCAATTAATGAACTAGTAACTGGTGTAAAAGATATGCTTGAATCAACCCCTCCTGAAATACTTTCAGATATCATGCACAGAGGCATAACTCTTTCAGGTGGAGGTGCGTTGATTCCGGGCCTAGATCAAGTTCTTCAGAGTGTGCTCAAGATTCCAGTATATGTAGTCGATGATCCTCTTTCTGCTGTTGCTCGTGGTACCGGAGTTATTCTTGATGATCTAGAAGCTTATAAAGAAGTTTTGCTTGGAAACCAAGATGAGCTACCTCCAAGATAGACGAGAGAAGAATAAGAGGAATATAAGATGGGGAGCAGTAGCTCTCATAGTTTTAATATTCATTTTCTTCGGCTCTGTCTTAATGGGAGGGCTTTCGTATGTAACTCATGTCATAGCCAAGCCTTTTGTTGCTGTCGGAAATGGGATCGGAAACAAGTTCGGGGGTATAGTTACAGCTTTTTCTTCTAAGAGCGCTCTGCAGAAAGAAAATGATGAACTCAAAGCAAAGCTTTCTGAACAAGAAGCTTTGGTTAATAATTACAACTCCACTCTGGCAGAGAAAGAAAGATTAGAGGAAATTCTCGGAAGAAAAGATGAAAGAAGGGAAATGATTCTTGGGGCAATTCTAAGCAAGCCAGGACAGAGCTTGTACGACACTCTAATAATAGACATAGGAGAGAACAAGGGAATCTCTGAAGGAGATTTAGTGTTCGCTCTAGGCAATGTTCCGATTGGAAGAATAGCTCAGATATATCCGTCTTCTGCAAAAGTTGTGCTTTTCTCAACCGCTCAAGAGAAGACTGAGGTTGTCATCTCTGGAGAGAATGCTTTTGTAGAAATGATTGGACGAGGAGGAGGAAACTTTGAGATAGTGCTTCCGAGAGATTTCCAGATTGAAGGAGGAAAGGAAGTTGTGCTTCCAGGACTGCAATCTCATGTACTTGCTGTGGTAGAAACAATAATTTCTGATCCACGAGATTCTTTCAGCAAGGCTCTCTTGGTAAGCCCGGTTAATCTTTATGAACTAAGGTATGTGCAGGTAGAGATATAAGATGGACCCAAGTAATTTAAATGGTTTCCCAAATAAAACTGAAGTAGATAAAAAACCAGAATATCCGAAGGAGTTTTTTGATTTGCAAGTTGATTTTGCGAAAAAGCTTGCCGAACTAATGGGTATTTCTGTCGACGAAGCCCTCTTGGAGTATACAAACCTGTACGGAAGATTTAACTTAGGCAGAGATTGCGATGCTGCTAATCCCGTATGGCAGGAATTCATTGCTTTCATCCAGGAAGGCGATACAGCTGAAAAAACATACCAGTTTTACCTTAAGCGAAAAGACGTAAAGGCTGAAAAGAAAATAAAAAAAGAAAAGTTCGGGTGTTTTGCTTGTGAATACTCGCCGGAAGAAGAGTGTGTTTATGTTCACTTTGGCAACGACAAAAAAGATGGAAGTCCATTAGATGATGCTAATCTGGAGAAAAGGATGGAGGAAGCGAAAAGAATGTTTGAATATATAAAAACTAACTTTCCTGGAGCGAAGAAAGTGAGAGGCAACTCTTGGTTATATAATCTTTCCAAGTATCGCAGACTGTATCCCCCTGAATATACCAGAGATCCTAAACCTAATATGAGTCTTAAGAGTTTTACTGAACTATCAAGCTGGGGGCAGTTTTTGAATCATGAAATGAAGATAACGCCAGAGAGAATGGATATTTTTAAAAAAAGAATAGCGGAAGCAAAATCATTAGATGAGGCGATGGATAGCTTTCCGCTCCGTCCTTTAAAAGTTGAGACCGACATACATTATTTCTATAATTTTTACGGAATCAAATGAAATTTAAAATAGAGAAAAAATTAGAAGGCCGTCTCGGCCGAGTGGGAATTCTTGAGACACCCCATGGGATAATCCATACTCCTGCTTTTGTTGCTGTGGGAACCAAGGCAACAGTTAAGTCTCTTAATCCAGAACAAATAAAAGAAGCGGGAACTCAGGTGGTCCTTGGAAATACATATCACTTGTATCTTCAGCCGGGAGACGAAATCATAAAGCAGGCTGGGGGGATAGGAAAGTTCATGAATTGGTCTGGCCCTACCATGACAGACTCCGGAGGCTTCCAAGTTTTTTCCCTCGGAGCTGCATATGGGAAAGATATTTCTAAGATTACAAAAATAACGGACCCTTCTCTTCTGATTCCAGAGAGATTCGATGACTCTGACGCTCCGAGACTAGCAAAGATAGGACAAGATGGAGTGTCTTTCAAATCTCATCTAGACGGCTCCATCCACTACATCACTCCAGAGAAATCAATTCAGATTCAGCACAATATCGGTGCGGATATAATTTTTGCATTTGATGAATGCACTTCTCCGGCAGAAGATTTGAGGTATCAAGAAGAAGCCCTAGAGAGAACTCACAGATGGGCAGAGCGATCGCTCTCTGAGCACCAGAAATTAAATACAGAAGGCAAGATTGCTCTCTTCGGAATTGTGCAAGGAGGAAGAGACGAAGCTCTTCGAAAGAAGTCAGCTACATTCATAAGTTCTCTTCCTTTTGATGGATTCGGAATTGGAGGAAGTTTTGCCAAAGAAGACATGTCCACTTCTGTTAAATGGGTAAATGAAATTCTGCCTGAAGAGAAACCAAGACATTTATTAGGGATAGGGGAGCCGGAAGATTTGTTTATGGGAATTGAGAATGGAGTAGATCTTTTTGATTGTGTTGTCCCTACCAGACTCGGAAGAAATGGAAGTTTGTACACCAAGGATGGAAGAATGATAATCATGAACAAGCAGTACAGGGATGACTTTACTCCGATTGAAAGCGACTGCGCTTGCTACACTTGCAAGAACTACACCAGAGCCTATATTGCCCATCTTTTCCATGGAAAGGAGATGTTGGCCGGGACTCTTTCTTCAATTCATAACCTACATTTTTTAAGTAAGCTTGTTGATGATATACGACAGTCCATGATAGACGGGAATTTTGATGAGTTTAAGAAGACTTTCTTAGAAAGATATCTGAAAGAGTAGTATTTGACTTTTAGTTTAAAAGTTGTATAATCATAAAGCTTAGTTCTTTAAATTTTAAGCTACTTTTTCGCCATGGCTTTGAGTTTTTCTTGAAGATTCAAAGCTGTGGCGAAACCGGAATTTCCCGGAAGTACCCAGTATGGGCTCATGAGCCCAGAAGGAGTAAGGCTTATGGCCTTCTCGCATGGCAAGATGGGCAAGGTCCGTGCCGCTCTGCAAGGAGCGGATTGGACGGAGGAGGACGTTAATCTCCTCATCGATGCGTCACGTGAGCGACGCATCGAAATCCGGGACTCACTCCGAGCGACAGCTCAGGGGGAGATCATCGCCGCCATCGAGAACGGCGAGGTGGATGAGTTCCGGACCGATCGGCAGAAGGCCAGGGGTGGGGATACTGGGCGAGTCATTTTGGCCATCCTACAGGAGCAGAATCTCCTTGCTGGGTGTCTGGATGAGCAGGAGCTTAAGGCCATCCAGGCCAAGGGCATCAGCTTTTACCGACAGCACTTCACCGGTAAATATCTGCCTGGGTGGCGTGGCGTCCGGGACGCCCGCGTTCCTGTTCTCTACGAGTACGGTGGCAAGGTCATTCTCCGCTGGTTTCATCTCGTCAACCGCTTCAACGCCAGCCTTCCTGCGCTCCGTCGCAAGCCCGCCAAGCCGGCGGGCAAGTAGCCCATCACACATGTATGTCGCACGTCGCCTTCTCGGGGCGTGCGGCATATCACCAAAAATAAAAATTTGTTAATAATTTACTTTACATTTCAACTTGAGTTGATATACTAACTTTTAATTAAATGGGACCCAAAAAACTAAAAAAAGTAAAAAAGCCAGGAAAGAATTGGAAGAAATTTTGGAAGCTTGGCGAGCCTGAGTTCAACACTCAGTTTTTGTCTGTGAGCAAGGATTCTGAGCTCATAGCTACAGAAGGTCATCACGACTACAATCTGCATGACCTTGCAGTAAAGTATGGCACTCCTTTGCAGATAATGTTTCCTTTTGTAATTGAAGACAGACTGAAAGACCTGATTGGATATTTCCAGGCATACATGAAGATTTACGGATACAGAGGAAAGTTCTTCTATCACTATCCGATGAAGGTAAATCAAAACAAGGAATTCATACTTCCTCTTCTATCAGAAGGTGCAAACCTTGAGGTTACTTCTGCAAACGAGCTTTGGCTCGTGAAGAAGATGTGGGAAGGCGAGCGGTTTAACTCAAAAATCAGAGTTTTTTGTAATGGTCCGAAGACCACTCAATACTTGGATCTAATTGATGAACTACGTGCAAAAGGAATGAACATTGTTCCAATCATTGAAAGCAATGAAGAGCTTGATCGTCTCTCAAAATATAAGGGAGATATTGGAGTGCGAGTTGATTTGGATTTCAAAGCAGACACTCACTGGGACAAGAAATTCGATCGCTTCGGTCTTTCGGAGAAAGACGTACTTTCACTTACAAAATTAAAGAACTTGAAAGTTCTTCACTATCACCTTGGTTCTCAAATCAAGACCCAGAAGAGCATTTTCGAAGGAGTAAAGCGTGCTTTTAATATATATGCTGAACTTCAGAAGACTCATCCTGCACTAGATACCCTGGATATCGGAGGAGGATTCGGAGTTCCTTACGAAAAGAAGAAGTTCTATACAGCCAAAGGAGTATCTTCAAAGATAATTAAGATGCTTAAGACTATGGCCGACAAGAAGGGAATCAGACATCCTAACTTGGCAGTTGAATGGGGGCAGTATATTGTTGCTCCTTCCCAGGTAACTATTTACAAAGTGTTTTCAGAGAAGACTATCCCGAAAGCTAATGCAAAATCATGGTACATAGTAGATGGAAGCTTCATGAATGACCTAAAGGATACTTGGGCTATTCATCAGAAATGGCATATGATTCCGGCCAATAATATGGATGGAGCTTTGAAGACTGTATGGCTTGCAGGTTCCACTTGTGATTCCGATGACAAATATACTGCTGGAGGAAACTATATTCTCATGCCAAAACTGCACGAAGGAAAAGAGCAGTATGTAGCTATATTGGACACCGGCGCATATCAGGATGCCCTAGCGTCGCATCACTGCCTTCTTTCAGCACCTATGAAAATCATTGCTCAAGATGGTACAATCAAGATAGCTCGCAAGCGCGAGACCGCCGACTCCATCGGAAAGTTGTTCGGATGGAACGGGGATCATAAATAACTCATATGAATAAAAATATACACACTACTATCAGCAAATTTTCTTTGCCGATAGTGATAGTTTTTTGTTTGATTGTTTTTATGTTGGTTCGAGGTACTGCTCCAATCCCTCAAAATAGTGATATAAAAAGCGTAAGACTCGGTGGTGTGGAAGTTGAGGTTGAACTAGCTATATCTCAACAAGATCAAGCTAAAGGACTCTCTGGAAGAGAGTCACTTGCCGAAGATAAAGGGATGCTTTTTATTTTCAGTACCCCTGGAAAATACTTTTTCTGGATGCAGGGAATGAATTTTCCTATAGATATGATCTGGATAAATGAGAATATGGAAATAATTTATATGGAGAAAAATGTGAGCCATGAAGATTATATGTCGACTTATGGCCCAGATCAAAATGCCCAATACGTCCTCGAAGTAGTATCTGGATTTTCTGATCAGCACAAACTACAGATAGGAGATAAAGTTATATTTAATTACTAGAAAAGAAAACCCCCTGCTTTTGGCAGGGGGTTTCCGTTTTTTTACAGGTATCTATAAGCCGAATTCTGTTTTCTTGATTACTCAAGAACGATATCAATTTATCTAGGCCAAAAATTACTCTTTGGCTCAAGCGATTCTCCCTTAAAAGGGCACGATCTTGCACAAGGGTAAGGGTTTAGCCGTTTCAGCCTGATGTTGCCATCAGAATATTCCCCGAAGGGAACCCTAGCCTTTCAGCATCGGCGTCTCTGCTCGCACCTCTGTATCGCTACAGGCGGGGATTACCCGCTACCATTCCCACCCCGAAGGGCTCGTTGTGTTCGGACTTTCCTCTGGTTTTGAAGCCAGTAGATATCCGATACCTGTGAAATTATGGTACCACACTTGCAATTTTTTGTTAAGTATGCTAAGATGTTAGTGTGAGTGTAAGGGTTACCTTACATAATTCGTAAACAACGTAAGTGCCGCAAAAGAACGCCTCCGGGCGTTCTTTTGTTTTGAGTCTTTTGATATAATCAGATCATGGATCGTTTGAAAAAGAAGTTCAAGAAATTTTTCCATAAAGTATGGAAATTCAAACCACTGGTCATTACAGCATCTGTAATTATCGTCTTGGTTTCTGCCTTTACAATATACTATCAATTTGACCCTAGTTTGCTCGCTAGGCTGTCTTTCTATGTAGATATGGCGAATCCCTCAATGCGTATAATACGAGTGCAGGAGGGTCTAAGAAAAGAGGAAATAGCTGATATTCTTGCTGAGAAGCTTAACTGGAATGAAAGACAAGAAGATCAGTTCATTAATGCTCATCTGGCTTTAAATACTGACGACCTAGAAGGAAGATATTTTCCGAAAACATATCTAATGCATAAAGATGAAAATCCTCTAGGTGCAAGCTCTGCTATGGTTCGAGAATTCAACAAGCAGATTGAGAGTGTAAAGAAGCCGATGTCTAAGGAAGTAATAAATGAAGATACTATTCTCAAGATCGCCTCCCTTATCCAAAGAGAAGCTGCTGGAAAGCATGACATGAGATTGATTTCCGGTATAATCTGGAACAGGGTCTGGAGTGGTATGAAGCTTCAAGTTGACGCAACTCTGCAATATGCGAAAGGGTCTGAAGAAGAAGGATGGTGGAATAGAGTTCTGTCTGAAGACAAATCAATTGATTCTCCATACAATACATATATCAACAAAGGTCTTCCTCCAGGTCCTATAGCGAATCCAGGCTTGGAAGCTATTAAAGCAGCATATAATCCTCAAAAGACTGACTGTATGTTCTATCTTCACGACAAAAATAGAAAGATTTATTGTGCTAAAGATTATGAAGGTCACAAGAGGAATATAGAAAAATATCTAAGATAAAATGACGGAAATATATTCATCTACAAGAGATACCTGGGAGGCTCAGCTTAAGGCTATAAGTGAAGCAAAAGTTTCTATAGATATAGAGCAATATATATTCATCGCTAATTCTATCGGAAACAAGTTTCTAGATATTCTTAAACGGAAAGCAAAAGATGGAGTGAAAGTGCGCATGCTTCTAGATGCTGCTGGAAGTTACGGCATGTATCAGTCTGTAATCCCAGATCAATTAAGGAGTCTAGGGATTGAATTAAGATTTTTTAACATAATATCTCCGTGGAGAATTCATAACTTTTTTTCTTGGTTCTTTCGTAATCACAAAAAGACTCTGGTGATAGATGGTCATATTGCTTTTACAGGAGGTACTGGAATCTCGGATCACATGGAAAGCTGGAGAGATACAGCTGGAAAAGTTTATGGGGAAGACGCAAAAGAAATTCTGCAGTCTTTTAACGAAGTCTGGGGATTGGCTGAAGAGAAGGATTTTCTTGCTAGGTTTGAGATTTTTATGAACTCAAAAAAGAAAAATACTTTTATCACCAATGCACCATATTTCAAGAAGAGGTTTTTGTATCATGCCCTCATGAAAGCAATGACCAAGGCTCGAAAAAGCATTCATATCACTACTCCATATTTTATACCAGACCGAAGGCTTCTTAGAATACTAAAAAGCGCAGGGCAGCGAGGATTAGATGTTAAAGTTATATTACCAGAGAAGATAGATGTTCCCATCGTGGCTTATGGCTCACACTCTTCTTTCGACGAGTTGCTTAGAGAAGGGGTTAGAATTTTCAAATATCAACCCAACATCCTTCACGCCAAGACCGCAGTTATAGACGGGGAGTGGTGTACATATGGAAGCTTTAACTTAGATAGTCTTAGTTTTAAATATAACCATGAGGCTAATATAGTAACTACTGATCCGTATACGGTATCTGAGCTCAAAAGGGACTTTGACCATGACCTAAAGGAATGCAAAGAGATTACTTTGAAGGAATGGCGAAGCAGGAGTTTTTTTGAAAAGGTAATTGAATTTTTTGTTGCTCCAATCAGGGGAATTCTTTAATTCAGCTCTTTTCTTTCTAGCGATAGCGCAATAATTCCTCCTGCAAGGATTATTGCACCGTAGATAGCTATCATGTAAATGTATGGTATTGGGGAGGAATCTAGTACTCCTAGGGCACAAACAGATATCCAAGATATCACAGATACCGCTCCACAGAAAAAAGCTATTTTTCTGATGCTCCTTTCTTTTTTTGCAGTGAAGAATCCTCTCTTGAGAAGATGAGGCCATACGTATTTATTCAAGAAGTATCCATTGATGCACAGTACAAGAAGTATGGTCATCTTGGCCATAAATTTGTCAGAGTTCATATATTTTTCAGTATTGGATAAGAATATGACAATTCCTGAAAGTATAATTAGAATTAGGCTATAGAAGACTACTGAAGAAAGGATTGATAGAGTAGTTATTTCAGTCTTGTTTAAGTTCTTGTCTTTGCTGAAAAAAGAAAACAGAAGATCAGAAACCAAGGCTCCTCCCATTCCAAAAACTACACTTACTACGTGCAATATGGTAGCTGGGATTTTTATTTCTTGAAATATCTCCATGTTATTTCTTTTTTGTTAAAGCTGATATTTGTTTTACTCGGAATTTTACTATTTTCTTTATCAATCCCACAGGTAATTTCTGGTTAAGTTGGAATTGCGCTGTGCCTTTACCTTTCTTGTATTTAGCTAGTTCTTTTTTGAATTGAGATATGCCGTTTGGTGTAGGGTAGAAGCCTATATGTTTTTTGTATCCGGCAAAATATACTAGGGGTTTGTTATTGAGTTTGTACGCAGGCATAAAATATGAAATCATTTCTTCTGCTTTAGGAGCGGACTCCTTGATCGCTTTCCTTGTTTCTCGCAACATCTTTTGTGCATCTAGAGGAGCATTTTTTATGTATTCATCTACATCTTTAAATTTTCTGGTGTCCATCATATTTTACTTATGATGCTCCAGAACTCTGCTCTCTAGTTGCTCCAAGGTGCTATTTATTTCTTTAAGTGAGCTTTTTATATCAGATATTGCTTTGACTTCGCTTCGCACTTCCTCCTCTGTTTTTTGGTTGAGCCTCTTTTCTCCACGAAGTCCTGAAAGGATAAGTTCATTTCCGATGAAGCTAGATACGAATGCGCTAGTTGCGTAAAGAATTACTGTTCCTACCAAAAGAGAAAATGGACCATCCCACCAAGGAGAGCTGAAAGTATCTAGGGTAGAAGACACTAGTCCATAGCTTAAATATTCATGGATTTGATCAGCTGTGTGCCAGACTCCTCTCCAGAAGAGCACTATTCCTATACCCACTATGAATGCGTATAATTTAGGTCTATGGCTTAAATATGCCGTAAGTTTGTTTACTCTCATATGTGTCTAAAGTATACCAGATATTGTGTTGTTTTTTAATTAAATTCTGTTAATATATGAAAAGTTCTTTCGTTTTCAAATATATTCGGGAGTAGCTCAGCGGTAGAGCGGTCGCCTGTTAAGCGATTGGTCGTAGGTTCGATCCCTACCTCCCGAGCATAGTAGAAAAAACTGGCGAAAACTCGCTGGTTTTTCATTTAAGCTTTTTATATCAAGCCAATTTTTAGGTTCGGACTTTTCAAATTCTCTTTCCATCAAAGAAACGACTTCAAACAGCTTCTCAACAGATTTTTGCTTGATAACACTTACTTTTTCTTCGTATACTTTTAGCTTTACTGGTACAAATCCATGAAGCTCTACTTTGTTATCCCAGTACACAACCTTACTAATGTAATCTTGTAAGAATTGCCGTTTTCTGACATTGAAGAAGCTAGAAATACAAATTTATACAACAAAGCACTTCTGAAAACTATCCTAGAGAGTGAGTAATTTATAACAAAACACACTATCTCTTTTTCCTTAAGATAAGGAAAGTCATTATCGAATTAGTTACAATCATAGCAATTGAATGCAATGTAGTTGCTATGTTGTACGCCTGGAGAGAAAACAGGGCCAAGAAATGTCTAAGAGAATTCATTCCATAGAGCATAGGGTTCTCAGTGCTTGGCATCTCCCATGTTTTTCTTATGGTCGGGATGAATGCAATCAAGTCTATAGAAACTACAGTTATCACAGAAATAGTCGGGTCCTTGGTTAAGAACCAAGGTATGAGTCCTAGGAGACATATGATGAGAAATACAGTGTCTATTTTTCTGACCATCTTGAATCCATTTTTGAGTGAGAGGAAGAATATTATGAATGTAAATATTTCCGAAGCCGCGGTAGGTATTACTCCTACGCCAGCTCCTTTTGCTAGTTGTCCGAAGAATATCACTCCGGATACGATAGTCCAGACAAGCCAAGTGTATGGGTGAGGTTGCACCTTTCCTTTGAGTACATCTATAAGGTATGGAATATTGCCTACTACTGCAAGAAGTGCTGCAACTATTGCTATGGTTTCTTTGCTTATCATATATTTAACTTATTGTCTCACAAGCATCACATACTTTCAAAGCAATTTAAATATAAACGACACTTTCATTGTATTTCTATTTTCTGTGAAGTCCTTAGATGTCATATTTATAATATATTGAATATAGAATATGGGCTGATATTAAAACACCCTCGCAAGGAGGGTGTTTTAATACATGGCTTAGCCTACCATTCTTTTTGCCACTTTCTCATCATATCTATTTCTGTGGTTTGTGCAGATATGATTTCATTTGCAAGTTTAATCAGTTCTGGGCGCTTGGATTTTCTCAAGACTTCTTCCGCCATTGATACCGCTCCCTCATGATGCATGATCATCTCTGAGAGAAATGCTTGATCGAACTCTTCTCCGTTTTTATTCTCGATGTTCATCATCATGTGGTCCATTGTTCCTTGCATGTCCATCATTTTGTCTCCACACATCATGTGTTCTTGTTTGGAATTTGTTCCAACGAGCCATCCAATTATAATTCCCACAAGAAGAAACACTACACTGAACATTAATATATTATTTTTGTTTTCCATAAGTTTAGTTAGTTAATTGATAAGAGATGGGGTGATTCTAAGGAGCTTTTGGGTTTAAGATTCCGTTGGAATATAATTCGGCCCAGATGCTGTATTTTTGATTTATATTGTGATCGCTCCGTAACTTGTGTATCAGACTGGAGATCGGGGGGCTTAGAATTTTTCTAATAAATGAAATAATTACTACAAGCACCAAAATAAGAGAAGGCAGGATTAAAAGAAACGATTCCTTCCATTTGGATATATGTTCCATGAGTCCCATCGGACATATTGCTTGTTCAAATGGCATAAAAGGACATCCTGGTTCGTGATGATGATCGGTAGCTAGAAAATGCACCCCTATGGTTACCGCCCCAAATATGGACATCAAGATGATTACGTATAGAATTTTGTTTATTTTTACCATATTAATATTAATGCTAGCGTGGCCATACCAAAATCTTCTATTAAGGTTACTTTAGTTAAAGGAACTTTCAAAAAAGTTCCTAGACAGGCACAGACAACTTCTTCTTTCCTGGCTAGTTTTATCGCAACCCCTATACCACTTAACGTCATCACAACAAACTCAGACCACAATAGCCAATCAGGATGATATGAGGCTAGCATGAGGAGGCCGAAAGATAGTTCTATAAAAGGATAGATGTATCCGTAAGCAAACCATCTTTTCGCTATGATGTCATAGGTAGAATATCCTTCAGCGAACCCTTTTAAATCCATTAGTTTGAATCCAGAGAATACCAAGAAAAATCCTGTCATGAAATTAAGCAAGAAATCTCGGACTGTTTCATTTCTTGAAACCATAAGAGAAGAAAGCGTAATGATAAAGATTGCAACAATAAGAGGGTAGTAATTCTTTCCAGAACTTTTCTCTACCACTCTGTATTCATCATGGATTTTTAAAGTGGATACCAGAAGATCCATCCCGCACTTAGGGCACTTTCCTTTATCTTCCGAAGTTACTTCTGGGTGCATTGGGCATGTGTACATATTTTTATTATACCACTCATGAATGGTATTATTTAAATGTATGTATAAAATGAAAGCCAAAGTATGGGTATATCCAGGAATGGCTGCATGGCGCTTTCTTCTTTTGCCTGTGAAGGAAGGACACAAAATTAAGGAGAAATACGGGAGGAGTGCAAGAGGTTGGGGTTCTTTACCAGTTTCAGTGACCATAAAAAGCACAACATGGAAAACTTCAATTTTCCCAGACAAAAGATCTGGATCATACCTTTTGCCCCTTAAGGCGGAAATCAGAAAGAAAGAGAAGCTCGCAGATGACAGCACTGTTTCTTTCACTATCAAGATACACTAATATCGCATATTGATTTTCTAAAGATTCTAATCTATAATACCGAAGCAAGAAATATGGGCCGTTAGCTCATCTGGTAGAGCACCTCATTTGCAATGAGGGGGTGGCAGGTTCGAGTCCTGTACGGTCCACAGTAAATGTATCTCAAAGTAATAGTAAAAACTGGAGCAAAGAAAGAATCTTTTGTTGAAATATCTCAAGATCACTACGAAATATCAGTCAAAGAAAAGCCAGAAAGAAATATGGCTAATCTAAGAATAAGGGAATTAATCTCAGAAAAACTTCTTGTTTCTGTTTCTAAAGTTAGGATAATAAACGGACATAGGCATCCTCATAAACTTCTTTTTGTTGACGAGAAATAGTATTGATATATCATATTTTCAATCGGGCCGTTAGCTCATTTGGTAGAGCGCATCCATGGCATGGATGAGGCGACCGGTTCGAATCCGGTACGGTCCACCTGTGATATAATCCAAATATGAAAATAAATATTAAAGCTATTTTGTTTGTAATCTTGCTGGTTGGTGCAGGCTTGGCATCATATATGTCATATAAGCACAAGGGAGACACTGACATGATTGCTTGTACCATGGATGCTAAGATGTGCCCTGATGGAACATATGTAGGAAGAACTGGCCCACAATGTGAATTTGAAGCTTGTCCAGGTGCCGGAGGAATGAATGGAGATTTGAAGACTCAGGTGTCTGAAGACTCAGGACTTTCTTTCCAGTACCCAGAAAATCTGGGAACCAAATATATAAGCACGACTGACTGGCCTCCAGTACTCATGCTTGTAAATGAAAATTTCACTTGCGTAGAAACTGCTGGGGGAGCAGGAATGGTAACTTCAAGAGAAATAACAGTTAATGGAAAGGTGTATTGCCAGCATAGTATTTCTGAAGGAGCAGCAGGAAGTATTTATACTGGATACATATACTCCTTCCCATATGGAGACCAGACAGCAGCTTTAACTTTCTCAATACGAGCAACTCAGTGTGCAAATTATGATGAAGCAGAAAGAGTTGCATGCGAAAGGGAAAGAGAAACTTTCAATCTAGATTCTGTCGTAGACTTGATGGCGGGAAGTATCAAAGTTGCACAATAGTGAAAGAAGTAATAAAATTAGATAATTAACATTAAATATATTTTGTATGGCAAAAAGAAATACCACTCTAACACCTAGAAAGAAATCACGACGCTCACACAAGACCAAGAAGCGTCTAGCAGCAAAGCACGCAGTCCTTTCTAAGAAAGCTAGTAAGAAAAAGAGAGCTTAGGCTCTCTTTTTTGTATATGAATACATTAAACGATGAGGAAAAGAGAATAATCATAGATAAAGGAACAGAGCTTCCTTTTTCTGGAGAGTATAATCTTAATAAAGCAGAAGGGCTTTATGTTTGTAAGCAGTGCGATGCTCCACTTTATACTTCAGAGCAAAAATTTGAATCAACTTGTGGCTGGCCTAGTTTTGATGATGAGATTCCCGGTGCAATCAAGAGAACACTGGACAAGGATGGAAGGCGGACAGAAATCACTTGTGCCAAGTGCGGAGGACACCTTGGTCATGTATTCCAAGGAGAGGGGCTTACTCCAAAGAATATCCGTCATTGTGTTAATTCAATCTCTATGAAATTTATTCCTAACGATAAAAAGCATGAGTAAGAAAATAGTCCTAGCTGGAGGCTGCTTTTGGGGCATGGAGGAACTCATCAGGAAACAGCCTGGAGTTCTGGATACCACTGTAGGGTATACTGGAGGCAAAGTAGTTAATCCAACCTATATGAATCATGATGGTCATGCAGAAGCCGTAGAAATTGAATATGACCCTGAAGTAACTTCATACAAAAAATTACTAGATTTCTTTTTTCAGATTCATAACCCGACAACTTTGAACCAGCAAGGGAATGATAAAGGAACCTCATACCGTTCGGCTATATTCTACGGTTCTCCTGAAGAGAAGAAAGAAGGGGAAGATTTTATAAAAATAGTGGATGATTCCAAGAGGTGGCCTAACAAAGTGGTTACCACCCTAGAACCTCTTGCTATTTTTTATCCTGCAGAGGAATATCATCAAGATTATTTACAGAAAAATCCAGCTGGGTATACCTGTCATGCTGTCTGGTTTGATAGTTATTTAAAATAGGAATATAATTATTGTATGGAAAATGTAAAAAATAATTGGGTGGTAGTCATGGGTTTTTGTATAGTGCTTTTCTGTTTGGTCTTCTTTGTTTCAGCTAAGGGGTTCTATAAACAAGCTTCCTTTGTAGAGGTAAAAGGTCTTTCAGAGAGGATAGTAAAAGCAGATACAGCCATTTGGTCAATTTCATTTGAGGTAAAGGGCAATAACGTAGATGCTCTATATGCTGATATTGATAAGAATATAAATACAATTAAAAATTTCTTAACCAAGAAAGGCTTTGATGCTTCAGAAATAAATGTAGCTCCAGTTAATGTGTATCAAGATACATATAGAGAAGCCCTCTTTAGATATAATGCGAATATTCAGCTTTCTGTATATACAAATAAAGTAGATCTAGTGCGCTCGACTTCAAAAGATACCCTTGATTTAGTTAAGCAGGGAATTGTAATGAACAACAATTCAATATCTTTTGAATTTTCTGGATTAAATACAATTAAGCCTGAAATGCTGGCTGAGGCTATTGCAAACGCTAGAGTTTCAGCTGAGCAGTTTGCAAAGGACTCCGGCTCATCAATTGGAGGAATTGCTAGGGCAAATCAAGGAGTTTTTGATATCACAGAAAAAGACCCAGGTTCACCTGAATTCAAGAAGGTAAGAGTGGTATCATCTCTTAGATTCTTGCTTAAATAAAAACTATGAAAATCGAAAATATCCCGCAATCAAATCAAGGAGAGCCTACACCAGGAAGCTTTGATTTTGAGAAGGCCCAGTTCGAGAGAGAAAGAGAATTAATTGCTCAAAGATATAATGTATTGAATCCGGAAACTCTAACTCTTAAAGATGGTGTGTGGTATAAAGGCGACATGACTGTTGAGGAATGGGCGTCTTTGTTTGACGAAGACGATTCTCAGCCTAGATATCGTTCACATTAGTTTGTACACATTTTAGATTGCCGTAGTTATACTAGCTGGTATAATTTAAATACTAGTCGTATTATTATTTTAATAAGTTTTCATTAATAAAATGTTTTCAAACAAAAAAGAGTGTGCAATGTTTTTCTTGAGAGTTGTGCTTGGAGTAATCTTCATTGCACACGGATGGGCTAAGATACAGGGAATGGAAGGAACTATTGGATTTTTCGGTAGTCTTGGACTCGCTCCTTTCTTTGCATATCTAGTAGCTTGGACAGAGTTTCTTGGAGGTCTAGCAATGGTTCTGGGTCTATATACTAGAGTTGCAGGATATCTTATTGCTATTGTGATGGTTTTTGCAATAGTGCTAGCAAAATTCAAAATGGGATTTCTTGGAGGATATGAGCTTGATCTGATCCTTTTGGCTTCAGCTCTTGTGATTGCACAGCATGGCTCAGGACCATACTCAGTTTCTGGAAAGGTTTGTGGTTGCGGAAATTGTGCAATGTGTGGAAAAAAAGTAATGTAACTTTCCACCAATTCTTTTAAATCCCACATCTCAAAAAGGTGTGGGATTTAAAATTGGGCGATATCTCTAGGTGCGAACAGGTTGATTGTCCAATCCACTGCTACTCTGACTTTCTTCTTGAATGAAATTAGTTTTGACAGATACACAGTTCTCCAAAGCCACCAGGTGAATCTTCCTGAGATATTTATTCCCATAAGTTCTCCAGCAGCCATCCATTGCCCCAGGGATATCAGATTACCAGAAGATTTATAAAAGAAAGGTCTTGGCTCCATTCCTTTCATTAAAAGTTTTATATTTTCTGCGACGGTTCTGCTCTCTTTTTGGGCTACTTGCGCTAGAGCAGGGAGGAAGCTGGATTTTTCTTTGGGCATTAGTCCGGCCGCATCACCTAGGGCGAATATGTTTTTCTCTCCTAGGAGTTGCATGGTGTCATTTACAATCATTCTCCCATCATTTGATATTTCTACTGGTGAATCGAATTCTAATTTTTTTGGACGTACTCCAGCAACCCAGATGACGGTTTCGGTATTTATCTTCTCTCCACTTGCTAGGGTTGTATGTACTGGACATATCTCAGAAACCTCTTCATTCAAGAGAACTTTTATATTCTTGTTTTTGAGAACTCGCAGTGCCTTTTTTCTAATTTTCGAGCCGAATTGAGGAACAAGTTCTGGTGCTTTTTGGATTAATGATATTTCAACATCATTAATTATATTGGGATGGTAGTAGTGAGAAAAAGTATCTTTAAGGAACTCTGACATCTCTGCCGCAAGCTCTACTCCAGTTGGACCACCTCCTACAACAACAAAAGAAAGTTTCCTTTTTCTTTCTTCAGAATCTTTTATATGAGAAGCTTCTTCGAGTTTTTCGATTAAATGATTTTTTATTTTTATAGCATCATCTAGGGTTTTGAGTTGCAGAGCGTTTTCTTCTGCTCCTTTAATGTTATAGAAGTTTGTTTCTGCTCCAGGAGCTAGAACTAGATAGTCATATGAAAGAGTATGCTCTCCGACTGTAACAGTCTGATCTTTTTTGTTGATTGAGCTCACTTTTCCTAGGTAGAAGCTGGAAAGACAGCGTCCTAGAACTTTGTGAATTGATTCAACTATGTTTTCAGGATTGATTCCCCCAGTTGCAACTTCATGAAGAAGAGGTGTGAAAAGGAAATAGTTTTTTTCACCAATTAAGGTTATTTCTACATTTTTATCTTTCTGAAAGAATTTGTCTAAGTGCTTAAGTACATACACTCCGCCGAAGCCGTTTCCGACGATGATTATTTTTGTGGGTCTTGTCATTGCTGTATTGTATCAAAATTTGTTACACTTATCTAAGCACTATATTAAATATGCAAAAAATAATTTTGTTTTTAAGAGATTATAAATTTGTAATTTTAGGAACTGTTTTGATACTCGGTTTTCTCGCTTTTTTTGAACTAAATTCCGGACGCTCTTTTTTTGGTCCTGACGGTATGTTTGGATGGTGGGAAGGGGATATATGGAGCAGTGAGAATTCTCAAAGGGTGGCTGACGCATATTCTTTCTCGCATATAATTCACGGCATGCTTTTTTACGGATTCTTGTGGTTGGTTGCTCCCAGGATGCCTGTAAAATATCGTTTCGTTCTTGCTTTGTTGATGGAGGCAGGATGGGAGCTTTTAGAGAACTCACCTATAATTATAGATCGCTATCGTGCAACCACTATTTCTCAAGGTTATGTAGGTGACAGCGTGCTTAATTCTTTGGCAGATGTTTTTATGGCTGGCTTCGGTTTCGTATTGGCAAGATATTCTAAGCTATGGGTGAGTGTGTCTCTCATACTGGCTATGGAAATAGGGTGTTTGTTTTGGGTCCGCGACAACTTAACCCTGAATGTTTTAATGCTCGGGTATCCAGTTGAGTCAATTAAAGAATGGCAATCAATGGGTCGCTAATTATTTAAATAATGGTATACTATCACTAGATTATCAATTTAACGCAAATTCATATGGCAGATCTAAAGGCTTTATGTATGAAGTGTAGGGATGGAAACAATAAACCTACCATGCAAGTAATGAACAACCCTGTTGTTACAAAGAACGACAAGGGGCGCTACTCAGCAAAGGGTACTTGTGCTAAGTGCGGAGGAAACATGTTTAAATTCATGTCTCAAGCGGATGCAGAAGCAATGATGTAAATCTTGCTTTCTGGTGTTCAAAAAAGCCCTAGAAATAGGGCTTTTTTGCTGCCAAATCGCGCTTGACATGGGTTTAGGCTTCGTATATACTCTTCCCTAGACGTCTATTCCGTATGGATAGGGCGTTTTTGTTTCACTGTCTTTTGACAATTGAATAAGCCCTGCCAATAAAGATCGGCAGGGCAAATTGAGAACCCCGGCATTTCAAGCCGGGACGCAAGTCTCAAAATGTTTCGAAATAATAATTTCAGAGCCAGGATTAAACTGAAAATCAAAATAAACAACAATGCTGTTTTTTGTTTTGTTTCGTTCTTAACTTTTTAGTTAGAGTTTGATCCTAGCTCAGGATGAACGCTGGCGGCGTGGATAAGGCATGCAAGTCGAACGGACAAGCCCACTGAAATGCAAGCAGAGATTGAGATTACATCAAGGTCAAAGTAAGTATGGATGCGGATCGCTTGTTAGTGGCGAACGAGGTAGTAATACATAGGTACTTCCCCCAAAGTCGTGAATAATTCGGAGAAATCCGGACTAATACACGATGGTCTCGCAAGAGTAAAGATTTTTCGCTTTGGGAAAGGCCTGTGCGATATCAGCTAGTTGGTAGTGTAATGGACTACCAAGGCTATGACGTCTAGGGGAGGTGAGAGCCTGACCCCCACCGATGGTACTGAGACACGGACCATACACCTACGGGTGGCTGCAGTCGAGAATCTTCCACAATGGACGAAAGTCTGATGGAGCGACGCCGCGTGATTGATGAAGTCCCTCTGGGACGTAAAGATCTTTTATGAGGGAAGAAGTTTATTGACTGTACCTCATGAATAAGAGGCTCCTAATCTCGTGCCAGCAGGAGCGGTAATACGAGAGCCTCGAGCGTTATCCGGAATTATTGGGCGTAAAGGGTGCGTAGGTTGTTCTGTTAGTCTTTTGTCAAAGCCCCGGGCTTAACCTGGGAATTGCGAAAGAAACGGCAGAACTTGAAAGTGCGAGAGGTGTACGGAACTCATGGTGTAGGGGTGAAATCCGTTGATATCATGGGGAACACCAAAAGCGAAAGCAGTACACTGGCGCATATTTGACACTAAAGCACGAAAGCGTGGGTAGCGAATGGGATTAGATACCCCAGTAGTCCACGCCCTAAACGATCTTCTCTCGGTTTTCGGAGTATCGACCCTCTGAGAGCCTTAGCTAACGCGTTAAGAGAAGCGCCTGGGAAGTACGGCCGCAAGGCTAAAACTCAAAGGAATAGACGGGGACTTGCACAAGCAGTGGATTATGTGGTTTAATTCGATGGTAAACGAAGAACCTTACCAGGGCTAGAAATCAACGTGAAAGGTCCCAGAAACGGGATCCCTCGCAAGACTAGTTGACAGGTGCTGCATGGCCGTCGTCAGTTCGTGGTTTGAATTGTCCCCTTAAGTGGGTTAACGAACGCAACCCTCGTTGTGTGTTACAAGTGTCACACGATACTGCCTCCGCCTTTGTTCATGAAAAT
>JACCDR012346545.1_pt1 | contig 99702 bp, 104 predicted proteins | sample 7446431 | NCBI WGS metagenome assembly JACCDR01 (sample SAMN15323443, study PRJNA562643) | freshwater metagenome | isolation source: river surface water | place: USA:Blue River Watershed | collected 2017-08-17
TCTTATAGGAAAATAAGAAAATAAATAAGATATCCATGTCTCTTATAGGAAAATAAGAAAATAAATAAGATATCCATGTCTCTTATAGGAAAATAAGAAAATAAATAAGATATCCATGTCTCTTATAATAGTTTTAGTGTTTGCCTGTTCTTTCATTCTTTCCCTTTGTGTCTTCTTTCCCTTTCTTTGTATTTTCCTTTAATTCTTGATTATTCAAACCCATATGAATACCAGTTTCTGTTTTTAAGTACTTTTCTTTGGTTTCTTATTTATATTTGTTTTTGAAAGATTTTGGTGAACACATGGCATGTGATAATTCTTGTTCTGGATTTAGCTATACAAAGCAATCAATTGGTGGTATATGGAAGTGGTCAGTAAGCGTATCAACTAATGGCGGGTCTAATTCATTTGTTGTGTCTGACATAACGTCACCATTTGGTAAATTATGTGAAATATGTGTACCAATACCTAGTGATATAGTGTCATGTATGAATAACTCCATTTCTGAAGTAATGAGTTATGTGACTCCAATTATGGCGTTTTCAGGTGGATCTGAAATGTCAATGTCTATTGTTGATGGTACACAGAAATCTATACAAATAGGTATAACAAATGTTGGTATGCCACAGTCACTTTTAAATGCAACTGCTGTGTCAAGTACAAGCGGTATAGTTATACATAATTCAATATCAGGCTTACAGAGGGGGTCTGTTGCGTTCATAAATGCCACAATAGATTGGTCTATAAGTAGTGGATACCACACGATATCTATATCTGATGGTATTAACACATTGGTTTATACGGTAAATGTCACTATTGTTAGTAGACCTGTACTGGCTGTCAGTACGACATCAATTAATATAAATTATTATTCATGTACTGGTGCCAGTGACACTCCAGCAACACTAAGCGTTATGAACACAGGACCTATTGGGTCTATTATAAATTCATATAGTGTATGTAAGACATATTGTACAGGTAAGTGGTTAAATGTACAGTATGATGGGTCGAGTATACAGTCAGGTTCATCATCTGATATAGTACTGACAATAAATAACAGTAATATATACTATAGTAGGAATGAAAAACTTATAATATCATCAGATGACGGGCAAGTTCAATATGTTGATGTAAATTTGATCTATCACTAATTTTTAATTTTTATTAGTTGTAAGGGGAAGGTGTGTTTCATGGAAATTAAAAGACCAAGCATTGATGCTTTTTTAGCCAATAAAAGTTGTTGTTCTAAGATCGGTAAAGTTAGGATCTCAAGTATGGGAGATCTGTCTGGATTTTTGAATGTCGGATCCAACACCCTTGTAAGGATCTCTAATAAAGATTTTTGGAAAATAGGCAAAGATGAAAATGGTTTCTTTATAGAAAAATTAGTTGATGACAGTGAAGGGCCGCTTTCTGACTAAGGGTATAAAATTATGAAACAACGACAAAAAGAAAAAGACCTTGCAAACAGGCTGATAAGAACAGCCGGTAGGATTGAGTTTGTAAGAGATCAAGGCCCCTTAAGAAGAGATATAAGGGCTCCTGGTTTTAAGTACTCTGAAGAGTCTCTTGAAAAGTTAGCGGAAGCCCTCTGGAACGCACAACGTGCTCACGCCCACGCGATGGCGGCTCACGATATATTTTCAAAAATGCCATCGTCTTCTATATCACCGGACGGTCTTCTTGGTGGTAGAGGGTACATACAGTCAATAAAGGACATGAGAACATCAATATCGCAATCAATAGAAATATTGTCTGCGTTTAATGACACAATAGAGGATGAAATAAACGCTGGTCACTGGGAAAGTGTTAGGAGTGACTATGCTGATAAACTAATTGATGACGCAGATGACGTCAAAGACAACCCAAATGATTATGTTGACTATGAGCTTGACGGTGTTGAGAATGACGATGACAACGAAGAAGAAGATGACGAAGAATATGATAATGATGAAGACGATGAAGATGATGATTATTATGAAGTTGACGAACCAATAGGTTCAGACGATTGGTATAATGAAGAGATTTCTAACCCTGACCCTGATGACTTAAATCCAAACTATGAGAGTGGTAACGACGATGAGGACGAAGGTCCGATGAGATTATCGTCATCGCTACTTATTGATCGGCCTGACTATGGAACAAGAGAGTTCAACGTTGACTCAACTGTAGATAGAATATTAAATTCAAGAAATATTAAAACAGCAAGTATAGATGTGATAAATGAAATAGGACCTGGTAGTGAGTCAATGATGAGGTCCAGTGGTCAGAATCACATGAATTCAAGCGATGATATAAATGGGTACAAGTCTTATAGTGGTACTAATGAGTCACAGTATATGTATGACGACCCAATAGGAGATCAATATCCGCTTGATATGCAAAACTTTAAGGTTTCATACTCTATGCTTCCTGGATCAAATAATAACAAAATTATTAATAAATACACACCAGGTTTGACTAAAAAAGAAATTAGTGATATGGAGGCTGATTCCAACCCAACACTTGTTGACGCAAAGCACAATAAAAAGGTAACGTCGTGGGACGCTATACTCGGTGATGCAAATGAGTGGTAAAGCTGACACATTTGGCATAGGGTTATATAGCGATGATCCGATCGTAGAATACGACGTTGATAAGATCGATAGTGACATAAATGACAAAGAGTTTATGTCTTCATATGCGTCGTTTAATGACTCATCAGCAAGAACAGATTATTACGATAAAATGTCAATAGGATCAAACGAATTGTCAATGCCAACGCACGACAGAAATGAAGTTACTAATGATACGTATACAAGCGGGTTAGGAAATTTTATGTCAGGTCTGACGTACGAAGACAGCAACACTGAATATGGTCACCCAAGTGAGAAGTACGCAATGAAATTAGCAGTTAATATATCATATGTTGATAGTATAGTAAAGGGTTTCCTAAAGGAAAACAAGGGTGAAAAAAACCTTACGAGGAGACACGTCACCAATTACTTATCAAAAAACGGAATAAACCAATACATGACATCTGATGTAGTCAGATATCTTAAGTATGTCAGTGGTATCGACATTGAGGATGACAGATCTGAATTCCCAACTGTTGACACAAAATTCTTAAAATCGGTTGTAAAAAAGATTGGTTCAACGATAGGCGTTGAGCACGCTGTTGATTTAATTGATCTAATTAAAATGGTTGATAGGTAATAGCTATGTCAGATAATTTTAATGTGTCTGGTGGTATTGGTGACATTTCTGATATAGTAAAAAGTCAGGGTGTGTCGGACTTATCATGGCTCGTTGTTGACGAGAATGAGTATAGAAGGCTTGAAACGCTTCCGAAGCAAAACATTGATATAATACCAGATCTTCAGAAGAGGCTTATAGAAGACGATGGTATACAAAAGGCCGTTGTATATGAACCAGTCACATTTGTTAACAGAAACCCGATGGACTCTGGGAAAGACACAGTAACCAACCCGAAGATAATAAAGAATAGACTGTCATCTTATATAATAAGTGGTATGAAAGATGAAGATATAAAACACAGACTGTCATCTGAATTTACTGAGAATGACATCATATCTGCGTCTCCAGAACTCGATGGTATTCTGTCTGAAAGAGGGTTGTTAGGCAGCGTATACGTTGACTCAAACAATTTTAACTGTAAAGATCAAAAAGAAGAAAAATTTATAAAGAAACACGCGTCCGGGTCGCTGTTCATAATAGCGAATTCGAAGTGTAGTGGGTGTATTAAGAATTCATGTGGATCGTGTACGCTGTATGATAAACAGATAGTAAACAGCGTTCCATATACTAAGAAGACGTTAGCCCATTACTTACCAATGCTTAAGTCTGAAAACAGACTTGCTGGCGATATTAACATGCCAGTCAAAGACATACTGCAAAAGTCTTTTTTGAGTGAACCTAAGAAATCTAAATTTATAAACAACAACCATTCTTTTCAAATAGCAAAAGAGGTCACAGTAACAAAAAGCGACGCCACTAAGTTTTTGTCGCGCGTGGCTGACAACAAAGCCAGAAGAGTTACTCTTAGTACAAACTTTGTTAAGTTATCAAACATTATGATGAATAACGGAGTTGTTAATGACGCTGACTTTAGAATGAGTGACACGTCATGTTTATCAGACGAAGTTGGACTTTTAGGTCACACGTACTTTGATATTGACTCATATGGAGATTGCAATGACCTTAGTAATAAAGTCACATCAGGTGCAATAAGCCCAGTATTCTTTATTCTTAGAGGAACGTGTAAATGCTGCTGCGGTGAACCTGGCGGTGGGTGTGATAAGCTTAGATCTGTAGCTCCATTTTTATCTGATAAGTCTGAGTATGTATATGGTCCAGACTCATTCAGAAATGCAGCTGAAAGGGCAGTTAAGTCTGGTAGAATAAAGTTTGCCACTATGAAAAAGGCGTCTGATGTTATACTTAGCAAGACATCAAGAAACTGGAAGTCTATAACAGCTCAGTTAAACGTGCTATCGATAAATGACGCTCAACAAGTCAATGACTATACTGGTTTGCTTAATTCAGCTAAATCGACTGACACAGTTGTTGTTAAAATGATTGATAGGGAAGATTTTAAAAAGTTTGCGTATCAACAAATGAATCTCGGAAAAAGTGACGAAGCTTTATCAGCAGCAATATGTAGTAGATACGATAAATCTGAGTTATATACTGTGTCTGATTTATACGGTGACATAGAAAAAAGAAATGGTGTTCAAGGGTATGAGTTTATAGACCCATCAGCCTATGATGACTTTGGATTCGGATGTCAAGATGGATCCAGAATCTTTAGGAACAGAAAACCGAATAACGTTTTGCTGTGTGAAAAGTGTAAAGGCTGTGTACTAAACAGCAATGGGTGGTGTTCAAAGTACTCAAAGACTCTAATACCGTCAATACCTAATAAGAAAGTTGTAAAAAACGCGTTACCGGTCATATCTGAAACAGACCATGAGTCATATGGGTTAGAAAAACCTCCAATTGACATGACGTGTACGGACTCTCCAGCACCGATAAAAATAGTGCTTGGCAAAAACTATATGTAATATATACAATGGATAACAGTACGACTAATGAAAAAGATCATCATGAAAAAGTCGTTGTCGTAAACGACGACGACAGTGATGTAATACCGATGGATCTCGGTCTGACCGATCACATTAACGCTGAATGTGTTGAGTCACATAATGATGTATCATTAACGTCGCCAGACATAGTTTATGAAAAGGTCGGTGTTAGTGCTAACAGAAAAGACATAAAGATAGAAGACAAGTTTAAGGATCTTAGAGACAGAGAGAAGTTTTTACTTAGTGATAGGCTTAGTAAAATCTCGTCATATAAGTCAATTAGTATTGATGATTTGACATCTCAGTTGATAAGAGAAATAACTGAGGAATTAGCCCACTTAAAATTTGACAGGTTAAAAGCTATACGTCTCGGTAAACCGTCAGCCAGCATAACTTTAGCAAGGATCAACTCATTAAAGACGTTTGGTGACTTGCTTATGAAAAAACTTGAAAGTAACAGAAACGAAAGTGTAGATCTAAAGTCACCAAGATTTAGGCAGATCTTAAATCTATGGATGGAATTTCTGTATGATTCAATGGTAAAGGTAAATATTAAGGAAGAAGATATAGACCTTATATTTGGTCAGATGAAGTCTGACATGCTAAACTGGGAAAAGAAGATTAGCGATATATGAGGTCATTAAATGCCAAGCAAAGAAATAGAGAAAAAGTCAAAGCTATCAAGTGAAATTGATAGCTTCTTTTATAAGAAGAAAACAGAACGTGCAGCGGCGAGCGGGAAAGATGCATGCGACGTTAAGCTTCTTAATATCATAGAGTATATAAACAGATTTAAGTTGCTGCCGCTTGGGTTGTTTCCAACGCAGGAGTTTATAGTAAAATTATACTATAACATACAGTTAGATGACAAAGAAAAAAAGATAAAAATAACAGATAAATTTGGCGATAAGGTAATAGCCAATTTAACAGAAAAGGAATACTTAGAATACCTGTATGATAACGGAAGATGCAACATAAGAGAACAGGATTCTAATGAAAGAAAAGAACTAATACTCGTTCTTGGTCGACGTAGTGGTAAATGTGTTAGTGGTGACTCATTAATACTAACAAATGATGGCGTTGTAGAAATAGGATCTATATGCGATAAATCAGGGCCGAAGTGGCAAGACTGTGATATAATTATATCACAAGAGGGTATAAATAAAACGTCAAAAGCTGAAAAAGTTTATAACGGTGGGTTCAAGGATTATAAGGTAGTTAAAACATCATTTGGATACTCAATATCAGCTACCAATGAGCATAGGTTAAAAGTTCTTAACACATCAACGTCAACGATAGAGTGGAAGTACGTGTCAGACATACAGGAATCTGATATCATATGTATACACAAGAACACTAATTTATGGTCAACGTCATATAGGTATGATGGTAATATGATTTTCGATGAGTCAGTTGCCTATAGGATAGGGTCTGGATTTTCACATGACAGTGACATTCCAGATTTTGTTATGACAAGCCCAAAATCTGTATTCTTGTCATTTTTTAATGGTTTACTAAAATCTAATAATTTTAGTGGTAAATCGATCGATTTGAATTATAACGCGTGTAGAAAACTTCAAGTTTTATTAGCAAATGCGTCAGTTATATCAAAAATAAGTGGAAATTCGTTATCTATTGTTGACATTGATTCAATCAGAAAACTAAAGGAGTATGGTTTACATATTGACCAGACTGACCATGAGTTTATTCAGCTTCCTGGCTGTGTAAAGAATTTGCTTGTAAGGTATATTGAGTCTTCAAAGGTAATAGACAAAGGAAAAGTATTAGAATACGTGAACTATGATAGAATAAACTCATCTATGATAGAGTCAGTACTTAACATAGTATCATATTACTCAGATGATATTTCAACACATGAAAAACTTGACGCAATACGTAAATCTGATTATTTTTATGATAAAGTGACATCAGTGTCTGATGATAGCGGGTTGGTTTTTGATTTAAATGTTCCTGACGGATCACAATTCGTATGTCAGTCATTCACTAACCACAACTCTGAAATGTCATCAATTTTTGCCTCATATGAGTTGTATAAACTGCTGTCGAGAGGAAACCCGCAGAGTTACTATGGAATGCCAAATTCGTCTGAGATACGAATTATGTGCGTGGCTAACGACAAAGAACAAGCGTCAATTGTATTCGGTAATATACAGGGTCACGTTGAAAACGTTGACTACTTTAAGTCAAGTGTTGCTAATACAACACAGACATTTATGAAGTTTAAGACTGAGTTCGATAAAAGTAAAAGAGACGGTGAACCAAAACCATCAATAACAGCAACATTTAAATCTTCAATAGCAAAGGGGCTCCGAGGTCGAGGAGCAATATGCGCCATATTAGATGAGATCGCGTTTTTCACAAACAAAGGAAAAAGCTCAGCTGACCAAGTATATAAAGCGATAGCGCCGGCTTTAGCTCAATTTTCCCCGAAGGATCCAAAAAACAAACACATTCCTATAGGTCCTACTGATGGTAGGATAGTTATGATCTCGTCACCTGACAGCAAAGAGGGGTTTTTCTATAACCAGTACATGAAAGCCATGTCTGGTGGTCCTGGATCAAAGAACACGCTGGTTATACAAGCTCCAACATGGGAAGTAAACCCAACCATATCTAAGGAATATTATGAAACAGAGTTTCATAAGGATCCAAACGCGTTTATGGTTGAACATGGTGCTCAGTTCTCTGACCGAGTTAGAGGGTGGATAGAAAACCACGACGACTTATTTGATTGTATAGATTATACATTGAAGCCTAAAACGCAGGGAGGCCCAAGGGAAATACACTTTCTTGGTCTTGACTTTGCGTTATCTAACGACGGTACGGCTATATGTCTAATGAAGTTCAATGATGGGAAACTTGAACTTGTTTATCATGAAGTTTGGTATCCAAAGAAGTCATGGAAAGAATCGAACCCACATCTTGTGACGCCATTTTTAAATTACTGTCATACACTTGCTGATGTATCAAGACTTGATATAGATAAAATAATTGAGTGGATATCAATAGTATGCAAAAAATTTTATGTGCACAGCGGGATTTTTGACCAGTGGTCATCTGAAGTTATAGAACAGGCGTTGCACAAGAACGGTCTTACGCAGCTTGAAAAGAAATACTTTACAACACAGATGTCATCTGACATGTATATGAACGTTAAAATGCTCATGTATAACAAGCAGCTTAGGTTGTATGACTATCCAGTTACAACTGTTGGTGACTCAATTACGTGCAGATCTCCGTTTATAAAAGAGTTGCTTGAGCTACAGGCAAGCAGAATAAGTAAGAATATGATCTCAGTTGAAGCGCCGAGTATAGACGGAAAACACGACGATATGAGCGACGCTTTTGCAAGGTCTATATTCGCAGCAACTCAGTATCTTAAGTTAAATCCTGACGCGTTTGAGAGGGGGTCAAGTAGTGGGAAAACCATATTTGGCTTAGGTAATGAGTACACAAGTTATCACAGGAAAAGAAACAACTTACACGGTGTACAAAAGTATAAATTAGGCAATTTCAACACCGGGTGGATGAGAAAGTTATAATTTAGTGTTTTTGTAAGGGAAGTACGATGGGACATATTAATCCAAAAGATACAGTTGCGTTTAAAATAGTTAAGCAATTACTAAAGCACAGTTCATGCCCACACGAATTGTGCGTTCATGATTTTTGTCACATCGTCAAAGATTTTAGCTCAAGTGGTTGTAGTTGGTATGATGTAATAAATGGTTGCCCATCAAGTCTGAAGAAGCTCTCAGACATAACAATTGAAAGGATTAAAAACAAATGACAGAAGACATCATAAGCAAGGCTATAACTTCTTTGAAGGCTCTGCTTAAAGAGGAGTCTAAGTATAACAGTCTTTTCATAGAACTTGATAAGGCTGCTAAGACTCGCACTGGTAAAGAATCACGTGTTATTAAAAGTGTTGTTGGTAGGTTCTTTACAAACAGCAAATCCATTAAGTCAATGATAACAGATCTTTCTGCAATACCGTCTGGGACGCTTAATGAAGAAGAGGATGAAAGTCGATGAAAGTTGTAAACGGCGATGACAAACCAATAAGAGGGAAACAAAAACTTACTGATAATGAAAAAAAAGCAAAAAGGGAAGAAGCAAAAAAGAGGTCAATTAAAATAGCGTCTGTTGGTGGCGCGTTTAACATAAACAACGCTGAGTCGTCGTTTTATAGCCCACAACTATCCACAGACTTTCTTGAGTTACCACAGTCAGAGAGAGAAAAAAGAGAGTTATTTAGATTTTGGTATAACACAGACCCAATTGTTGGGTCAGCCATAGATTTTCATACAGACGTCCCAATGTCAAAGATCAGGTTATCATTGCCAAGGGGAAAAGATCATAAAAGAAACAAACAGATTTTGCACTTTTTTGAAGAGATGTGCAAAAGGATCAGGTTATTTCAGAATTTGTACGACGCAACTCATGAGTACTGGTTACACGGTGTTGCTTATATTTTCATGGAAGACCATGACCTAACTGATGACGTTGCCGACAGTATGCTTATATCTGATGAAGAAATAATAGAAGAAACAGATTCATATGGGTATAAGAAACAAGTAAAAAAAGCTAAGAAAGTTAACAGTAGTGACGCGTCATCTAATCTGAGGTCGTTAGTTGCAGATAAGTATAAAGGGTGGCAAAGGATGCAAATTTTGCCACCAGAACAGGTGAAACTCGAAGTTTTCCAATACACTAATAGAGTTCAAATGGAGCTATTACCATCTGAACGAGACAAGGCTCTTGTAGCAAGAGCTGATAGTGATGAAAAAGATTTTGTAGCAAACAGAATAGCAAATGAAATACCAGATCAGATCAGGCAGTCTCTTGTTGACGGCGGGTCAATTCCTCTTAACACAAGTCCATATGATGACTATATATGTTCATCTTTTGCGTACTGTCTATCACATAAAAAGTCACCATACGATAACAGGGGAGTTTCTCTTCTCGAGAGGTGCTTAAGAACTCTGTTATATAGAGACAAGCTCAGACAAGCTCAGACAAGTATAGCGTCAAGAGCAATGACACCGAAGAGGGTCATATGGGGAGATAAAATATCACCAGGTGACGTTCTTGAACTGAGGGACCAAGTTGAGCAGGCCTTAATAGACCCAGACTTTAGTATTATAACAAACTTTGAAGTGCACTGGGATGAAGTCGGTGCAAGAGATAGATTGTTAGACTTAAACGGTGAGTATGAATTAACAAATAAGCTTCTGTTTATAGGTTTGAGGATAACAGAGTCAATGTTGACTGGTGAATCAAGTTATTCTGGTGAGAGAATACATCTTGATGTTATGAATACAATGTATCTTTTATATAGGGAAACAATAGTTGACTTTGTTGAAAATTATATATTCACACCGGTTGCTCTGAAAAAAGGTTTTTATGAAATCGATGAGTACGGAAATAAGAATATCTTAATACCAAGATTACAGTTTACTCGTTTAGCTCTTAGAGACAATACAGAGCTTCAGGATTATATGTTTAACCTGTACCAAAAAGGGTCTCTCCCAATAAGCTTCATACTTGAGTTGTTAAACATAGACTCTGATTCTACACTCGAGCAACTTAAAAAAGATGTTTTCACAATGAATGACTCTGTGTTTAATGAGACACTTAAGTCAATATACCAAAAAGTTGGTGACGAGATCGCATCAAATACTGATGTATCTCAAAAGATAGCTGAGTATCTTAATTTATCTATGAAAAAGGGCAAAGATAGATTTGATGACCAATAATTTTTAATTGTACAGATCGATTGAGGGGCAATAAATGCTATCGCGTCAAGTTAATGAGTTACTGAAGTTTGCTGTATCTGAAGACAGAGAAGTTACAAGGTTGTTAAATAAAAGACAGCAAGTAAGACCAAGTCAGAAAAACAGACAAAGAAGAGGACCGAAGTATGACAACAGAAGAAGAAGGATCAATGTTGTCGACAGTGATATGAATAAGCATGACCCTGATTTGTCAGTTAATAAAATATCTACGTTAATGTCAATAGCTATAAGACTGGCGTTTTCAGATGATGACATTGATGACGTGTGCAAAGCTATACGAAGTAAGTATGACATAAAGAGCTCATTTAATGATGACATAGAGACATTTGTTAGATATCTGTTTAATAAAATCGGTGACGCGCAAGCCAAAAAAATTCTTGTTGGGAAAGACATAACAGATATTGACTATGTGCATGAGTTTATCGATAAATCTTATGATGACGAATCTGTAGAACAAGCCGTTTCACAACTTGTTGATAGGGTTTCAAACGTTGGGTACGCAAGAATACTTGCTGGTGTGTACATAACATCACTTGTTGGTGTGACATCTGGCACTGTAAACAGAAAGCACCTTCACGCACTTGCAAGTGAAATTAATAAACACGTCATAAAATCTAATGAGTTAGAAGAAGAGTACCAAGAAGTTGGCGACGATGAATTAGAAGATGATGATTATCAAGAAGTTCATGATGATGAATTAGAGGATGACTATCAAGAAGTTCATGATGATGAATTAGAAGAAGGCAAAAAGCCTGATAACAAATTAGAAGAAGGCAAAAAGCCTGATAACAAATTAGAAGAAGGCGCTAAAAAGCCTGATAACAAAAACGACATTAGAGACATGTCACGCAAGGCGAAGAGCGCTATAATGTCATTTAAGGATTTAATAAGTGATGGCGCTAATAAGTTAATAATGAAGGTATATAATGATTTTATAAAAAACCTTTTAAATGAAAGTGATGATGTTGTTGTAAAAGACATACTGAGAGCTGCAGATTCATTTAACAAATCAATAAGGACGATAAGGTCAAGTGACATTGACAGTATAGTAAGTTTGTGGAATGACGGTGATGTTGGAACGAAGTTTGCTGTTCTTCACGCTATTAGAATAATAGAGAAAAATGAAAGGTCGTCAAGTGAGTCACAGAACGCTGACTTACTTTTTAACGCCATAAAGGGTGATAGTAAATCACGTGAAAAAGTCAATACACTAACAAAAGCGCAAATAAACAAGTCAAAAAAACTTGTAGGTATGCTAATAATCAGTGATATGATATATAATGATGGAATTGATAAGATCATAGACACAGGTTATATAAATTCAAAGATTAAGAGTGCAGTTAGTGAGTCATTAACACATGACGATAATCTAAGAGATGACGTAATAGCTTTAATAGATGATATAAGCGATAACAGAAAATTTACTGACAAAATAACTGATAAATTGTATAACGAAGCGAAGTCAAGTGGCAAAACGTCATTTGACGACATAAATGACTATATAGAGGAGTTAATAAATAAGCATAAGAAAGAAAAGTCAGGCTCTGAACCGAATGATGCCACATATTCATTCATGTGGAACAAAGGTAATGTTTATGACATGAGCAAAGTCTATGACTATGCCGTTATGAATAACATAAGTGATATAATACAGTTCCCAAAATTTGTCAAAGGTAAAAATAAATTTAAGTTATCTAACAGATCAACTGGTGTTATAAAGTCATTTATTGATAACACTGAAAGATTTTCTGATGAGAATTCTATGAAAGAGTTTATTGATGACATAGTGACAAAGTCAAGTGGCATGTCATCAAATGACTCAATGTTTAATTTAGGTGTTGAAAAATTTATTGTTGAAGCATATGACAAATTTGAGTCAATATCAAGTTCTGATGTTGACGATTATGAAAAGCACATAAACTCTATAAATGAGACAAGCGATCCACTGGTTAAATCGGCTCTTATAGAAGCGTTGTACAGCCATTATATGTCGTTCGACAGTCTTTCGAAGGATGAAAAGAACGCTATAAAATCTGGTGACCCTAGGTCTATAGTTAATGAAAAGAATATTGACTATGTTAATGAGTACTCAAATTTGATTAAGGCGTTTGAGGATATAAGTAAAAAGAAAAAAATTGACACATCTAAATTTGAGTCGATAACTCTTGATAAGAGTGAAGACAAAAAAGAAGATAAAAAAGAAGATGACGATAAAAAAGAAGATGACGATAAAAAAGAAGAAGACAAAGAAGAAGACAAAGAAGAAGATAAAAAAGATGGCAGCGACAGTGTGTTCTATTTGGACAAGGACAACTTACACAAGAATCACGGTGACATAGTTAAAGAAGTGTCAGATCTTATAAAGAGGGGGTCTGAGGGTAGTAGAAATTCTAAATACTATAGACTAAAGAGTTTAATAGATACTGTGTTTTCGAAATCAAAATCTGAGTCTATACTATCGTCATACATAGAGTCAGCCATACATAGGCAATACTCCAGTATGAAAAACATAACAGATTCATCTGGTAGAGTTCAGGATAGCGTTATAAGTACAATAAAGTCAAAAGTGACAAACGCAATAAACTCATGCTTCAGTAGAATAAAGTCAATATCAGGGTCAATAAACCCGACGGCTGATATGAACTTTATAGAAGTAATGATTACCATGTGGAATAACAAAATAGGCTCTATAAGTGAAAATTTATCATACAAAATAGCGTCGGCATTGGCAGTTAGAAATTTCACTGTTGAGTCTAACAGTGCAATACTTGGTAAGAGAAGCAGACCAGCGATGGACAAACTTAGAGAACAAGTTGAATCTAAGAAGCTTGACGAAGATGACTATGAATTCATATACGCTATAAACACGCTAAATTATATGATGGAGTCTTTTAAAGAAAACATAAAAATGTCTGATATCACAGCGCCAGCCACTAAGCATTCTGATGAAAGAAAGAGATTTAGTGAAATAACCGCGCTTCTTGATAACCCTAATGATGAGAGTTTCTTTAGAGATCTTGAAAAGCTTGTAGCGTCTGTGTGGGACACACCTGGGTTTATTAACGCTTTTAAGAAGGCTATTGGTAACTCATACTCTACTATACACTCACATGGTATACCCGATGGTATAAAAAGAAAGATAAGATCTTTTTCCTTTTCAGATCTTAATCAAAAGGATATAAGCGGTTTAAGAGAAATTGGTGCTGATAGACTATCAAACTTAATAGCAATCAGCGCGTTAATATCTCATTTTTCTAGTAATAACCCAAGTAACCGATTTGCTGACGAACTAATAAAAAAGTGTGAGGAATTTGTCGATGGGATTAATAAAAAAGTCTTAGAGGGTGGTAGCAAGAAAGAAAGAAAAAGAGGTCGATACGATGACGAATTCGACGACTTAGTTCATGATTTTAATGAGTCATTTGACCAATATGGGTCTGATGGTAAAATAGATGACGATGAAGTTAATCTTATTAATGATGAGTATAATTTAGACTTGTCAAAGAATGAACTTAATAATATTGGTAAGATGCTTGACTCTGGTAAGACTGACCAGGTAAAGGACTTTATAAAAAGGGTCACAAAATAACCACATATTGTAGGCTATTAATAAATTTCTTTTTGTGAGAGTTGTAAAAACGTTCAGGAGTAATATGTCGTTTATAGGCGAAATTCATCAAGTGATCAATGATCATAACGTACCGAAGAAGAAAATAATAGGCCATGACGACTATGACACAATCATAAAGTATGCAAAGGACCTGTTAAAGACCGATTACTTTAAAAACAATTGGAATGGCTCTGATATGAGGTTTAACGCAGCGTTAGACATATCAATACAGACTGTTAACAACTCAGAGTATCAAAACAGGATTGACGCTAGCACATATGATTGGCTTTTATCACGATTGGTTGGTAAGAACGGGAAAAATGGTCGTTATTTTTATTTCGAAAAAAATGAGGGTGGAAAAGTGAAGACTTCTTCTTTAATAGTTGCAAGCGCGTCATCTGTTGTTAGTTTGCTTGATAACCTTAATAAGGCAATACATAGTAACAACGTTGAACAATTTAAGTCATCAATTAGGTCAATATCAACTGATAAGAGTATTGGCAGTTTGGCTGGTGATATTGCCAAACACTTTTTGAGCATGACTGATGAAAACATTGAAGACTTTTTGGCTAATTCTTCAAAAATCAAGGAAATTGAGTCTTCAATCAAAAAAATGAAAACTGATTCTGAGAAAGAAGATAACACGCTTGATAAGGACACAACCGATCTTGCTAATGTTATAACAGCTGCTAAGAAAAAAGGCAAAAAACCTGAATTTCTGAAGAAAAAAGGCAAAAAACCTGAATTTATAAAGAAAAAAGGCAAAAAACCTGAAAAGAAGCCAGCAAAGAAACCAGCAAAGAAACACAAGAAAAAAGCGTCTATTGATATAAATAATTTTGATTTGGATTGGTAACACATCGTACTTATCGGTGTAATACCAATAAACTGTTAATTTAACACATGTTATAGGAAGTAATCGTTATGGATAAAAATTTCGTAAATAAAGTTTTGACTGCTCTTGACAGAACTGCTGAAAAAATAACAAAAATAGCAAGTATGTCTAATCCAGAAGTTAGTAACACTCTTATGGGTGTTGTTAATGAACTTGACTCATACGCTGACAAATTTCAAGTTGCTGCGTACGGGAAAGAAAGTTTTAGAGCACATCAGGCAAAGGTAATATGCCGCAATTCTGATGAACCGTATATGGATACATTCGAGAATCCAAATAAACTTATTGAATCTGGTACAAGCGGCGAGTATATGAAGGAATTTGACACCGATAACTCAAGCGCTGTAACGAATAGAGATGAACATCACATCAGAGACCTATCTGAATTTTCTGGTGGTACTAAAAAACAACCAACGTGGGCACGCGGACCAGTTAGATGACTCCGGTCCTTGTTAGGGCTTACAATGGCACGTAATACATTATCGTTTATAGATAACCAGATGATCGCCAAATTTTTTACAAAGGGCGATGTGGTTAGAAAACCAGGTAATACAGGTAAGTTTCTAAGCCCGTATACAGGAACTGTTTTATCATCAAATGAAAAAACTGGCGCTGTTATTGTTCAATGGCCATGGGGTACCGAACAAGAATTTCCATCTGAGTTAGTTTTAGATACGTCAGGCGATTTTGCAGGTCAACCGTTTGATTCGAGTTATTCGAGTTGGGATATGGTGAACTCAAATCGAAGAACTGCGAGTGACAATAGAATAAGTGTTCATGCGTGTAAATTAGCGTCTATTAGTGTTTCTGAAGACGACGCTATATTTATGTTAAATAATAGATATTCATGTGATACGTCAAGTGAAGTCAACCGCGTATATGAACATGGTAAGAGATTAGCGTCATATTGGACCAATTCACATAATAAGTATCACCTATCTATTGAAGAGATAGAAACTGGTAAGTTTTTTTGCCCACGGTGTAAATTCGCCATGGACAAGAGTAAAGACAACATTGGTCAAAAAACGCATAAGTGTGATAAATGTAAATTTGTTGTGTACCCACACGAGGTTATGTGATGGTAAGGAAAACAGCCAGGTCAGTGTCACACGCTAGCACTCTTCATTATGAAGAGTGGATGGATAGTTCTTGTAAGTCTGGTTGTGAAGTCGTAAAAGGCCACAGAAATAGAGTAGCGTCGTCACTAAAGAAGATAGACCCATCTAATTTCATATTTTCACACACAACGATTGTCGCGTCTGTTGATGTACACAGACCAAAGAAGATAAAGCTTGGTAGAAGATTCGCCAGTGGGTGTGAATTAAATGTTGTTTATCCTGATATAAGAATAAATAACAGTTGTGATAAACTCATAAATAACAACATGGACGCATGGGAAAGAGACCTTCTGTTAAACTCATATAGGAGTTTCATAGGAGCTCATAACTATTGTGAACATGTTCAAATACCTGAGTTGTCGAAGGGTTTTATTGCTGACGCTGTTGCGAGAGATACTGGCGATTCTGTTTATATTGACATACTTGTAGCTACCAATAAAAAACATGATGTTCTTGTTGATGATATACTATCAGGTAGAATGAACGCTTTGTCAATGGGTTGCACAAGTCAGTTTACGATATGTACGAAATGTGGTAATGTTGCGCCTGATGAAGACTCTTTATGCTGTTGTATAGTTAACGATGGTAAGGGTTCAAAATTTTTTGATGATGACGGATCTGTTCATAGGGTTGCAGAACTTGTTGGACATAAGTCAGTTCCTAACAGCTGTCAGTTTATTGAGGCGTCATGGGTACATGTTCCTGCGTTTGCAGGAGCTGTAAAACGTAATGTGATATCATTCGATCCTAATGTATCTGTTGCAAGTTCCAATAAAATATATAGTGTAAGTGATCATGATGACGTTGTGTCAGATTTTGAAAAGAGCGCTGGACTAAAGGTTGCTAGCATTGAAAAAACTGCTGAAGATGACCCATTTGCGTCATTATTTGGTGGCGATAAAGAAAAACCTGATGGCGGCGGTGATGACAGCGGTGATGACGAAGCCGAAGATAAAAAGAGTGACGAAGAGAGTGGCGAAGATAAAAAGGACGATGATAAGAGTCCAGACCAAAAATTTGATGACCTTGTGTCGAAAGCGCAAGAACAGCTTATGGAAGGTATAGTAAAATCTATATCTGACAGATTTTCTCCAAAGCCAAAGGACGTTGGGACAACGTCAATATCAACAAATGACAATCTTGTTGTGTCGTCATATAACGCCGCGCTCAACAATAGATTTGCCAGTGTTGGCTTAGTAAAGTTTGCTTCTTCTACTTATAAGAAACTGAAAAAAGGTGTTAAAATAGCAAACAGTGACGCCATTAAATTCATGTGGATTAATGACAAACTATTTGGTATAGAAAAACACAGCTCTGTGTATAAAGAAGCTATACGCATTGCTACAGTATATGACAACGGTAATAAAAAAAGTGTTAATAAGTTAGCTGCATTCTATGGAGCTAACAAGTTTAAGGGGATTGTTTTAAAATGAGAGTACGTTCAACTTGGAAAACTGCCGCTAATAAAACAGCTGCTGACATTTATGACATTGATGAAACCAGAAAATACCCACCGGCTGACAGTTGGCAGACTGGCGATCCAGACACATTCGGCGAGACTCCAGTTCCAGCTGAGAAAATGTCTGTGAATTCTGAGTATGAGGGTGATTCTGTCTCTCGTAACGAAATCGGGATGGGGAATTTTCGTGACGATACATGGAACCACAAAGATTCCTCAAAGTGGAATGGCCCTGGGAAGTATGACAACGCAAGAGTAGCAGCCGAGAGAAAAGCTGGTGCAGCTCAAAGAATTGCAAGTCAATTACACAAATCAGCTAACCAAGGCGTTATTGACCAAACTGCTATCGACCTTATGTCTTTGCCAGCTAAGACTTTGTCTGACATTTCTAGTCGTATGCATTCAGCATCTGTTGACGCTCTTCCTCATAATCTAAAGTTACGACGCGCCTACGCGTGCACGAAGGTTGCGTACCGTTTGGCTGGTGAGTACGCTGATGAAAATCAGGTTTTGACTCTTTCCCGCGCGTTCATGGCTATGGACAACGCTTCGTTAAAATCAGTTATTCAAACTGTTGCAAAAATCGCAGCATCAGAGTCTGATGAAGATGACGCTGACGCTGAGGATAAAACGGCATCGACTGACGACATGTTAGATGACGAAAAAGATGAAACAAAAGAAGCTTCTTCTAAGGAAGAAAAAGACGAAGAAACAAAAGAAGCATCTTCTAAGGAAGAAGCCTGTGACATGACTGCATCAGAAGAGAAGGATGATGATTTGGTTGCGATGTTTGAAAAAACCGCCTCTGAGTCTGACAAATCTGTAGAAGAAGAAATTTCTTTTGAAGATGAAGATGACGCACCAGTTCCTCCAAAGACCGCTTCGTCAATCAAAGACCTTTTCAATGTTAAGACTGCATCAGGAGCTAAAAAGTTAGGTAATGTTACTAAGACTGCATCTACGAGTGTGAACTTGTCTGATATTCTTTGGGGCGACAGTTACTAACAAATTTTTTATAACGTTTTATAATTAGAAATTGTCTCGGCTGACTTAATAGAAGCCGAGACGTTCGATTTTGTTAAGGATAAATAAAATGAGTTTAGGATTTTCTTCAAGCGATCTCAAAAATACCGGTTCTTTACTCCGTGTATTATATTCAATAAGCAAAGACACCATTTGTAATGTAACCAGTGACGCATTTACTCAGTCTAACCCAGCGTCCGTTACCGCTCCAGCAAGCGTTTCTACTACCCTTGCTTTAAATCATGTTACGAAGCGTGGAGCTTTATCTGGCTCTGTTGCGTTTTTACGTGGTGACTTAGAAGTTGGCGGACCAGACACGTCATGGGCATCAGGACACATCTGTGTTCCTATGGGGTTATTTTTAAATGACGCCGTTGGTAATGCATATGAAAACACCCCAGCTGTTGCATCAGGAAAGAACACTGTTCTTCGTGGTGGAGTTGTTAGTATTAAGGTGTACGAGACACAAGCTTTAACAAACCCATATGCAGCTTTAGATTGGAAAGCTGGAGATAAGGTTTACGCATCAGCAAATGGACTGTTAACTAACCGAGCAGCTGATTCACACGAAGTTTTAATTCAGAGTGGTACAGCAACTGTCATGGGCATTGTTTTGTCGGCTCCAAGTGCAACTTCCGGCGAACTCGTTGTTAAGCTCAACTACTAATAACATTTAAGAAAAAGGATTTAATACAATGAGTAACGGAATTAAACAAGTAGACAACGCACTTAAAGACAAATACTTAGCAGAGTTATTGACCACCACTTCTGGTCGAAGACAAATTGCTGCTTCGATGGTACAACCTCTCCGCGAGAGACGAGATTATTCCGCTGTTGGACGAAGAACATTTTTGGTTGAACAGTTACCTGATGGTGCTTTACCTATCTATGACAAAGACATTGATGTGACGTCGTTTGTTATTGCTGAAGAGGGTGACCAAATCGTATCAATCGCAAAGGGAACCAGAGTAATATTTCCTCTTTTTGAAATTGGAGCTTTACCAAAGGTTCCTTTAACTCAAATCAAAGAGAGACGATACGACGTTTTAAAGCGTATGCAAGACCTTGGAAAAGCACAAATCCAAGCAGCAGAAGACGACAGAGTTTTCTCCATTCTTGACACTATCGCTGTACATGGTTTTGGTAGCTATTCTGGTGGGTATAACCCAGACATTGCGTCTGTTGCTCCTATCACCCCATCGTTACTTGCCGACGCAGTTGCTTCCATTGAAAAGCACGACCTCCGTGTTGCAAGCATTTTCATGAATGCAGTTGACTATAGTGACATCCGAAAATTCGGACGCGATGTACTCGATATTGAGTCTCAAGCAACGTTGTTAAAGACCGGTATCCAAGCAAGTATTTGGAACGCAAAGATCATCGTAAGCCGACTTGTTCCAGCTGGCGTTGTTTATTTGTGCTGTGAACCAGAACATTTTGGACGTATTCCAGTTCGAAGTGAACTTACATGTATTTCAGCTGATAACCCCGAAGATCGAACCATCGGATTCTCAATGTTTGAAAACATCGGAATTGGTGCATTCAACCCACGTGGTTTACAACGAATTATCATATCTCGATAACACTTTATAGTTAATTAAATGCTATTAGCGCACAACCAATGTTGTGCGCTAATTCTTTTTTTGGTGTAATCATAACTCATGAATGTTCGATTTGAATCAGTAAGTTATGAAGGGAAAATCATAACGAAGTACGACCCAATAGCGTCATACGTTGAAATGTACAGAGACAATTCTTCTTCGTTGTCATTTGTTCTTGATAAGTATAACACACTAACTGTCAAGAACGGTAGAATTGTTAGTTCAACATGTGATGTTGATATTGAGTTATTACTACTAAAAAGTTTAAAAATAAACACATACGGAACTATATCAAATATAGTTAATATGCCACATTGGGCACCTGGTTGGGTCCCATCTGCGTACACTGACCACAATCAAAAAATTGTTATAAGTGATGATGTGTGCTATTCATACAACAGCAGTGCTAAGTTTTGTACTCTTACTCACATAGCTGTTAATCCGCATGAAAAGAGAAAAGGCATAGCTACATCGATCATAGAGTCTCTCGTTAAGAGTTATTCAGAGGTTATCATTGAGTACCCAAGTGATGAAGCCAAGCCATTGTACGCCAAACTTGGGTTTAAGGAATTTGGTAGCGATGGTCACATGATTAGGTCATGTTGTCCATAACATCTAAGCTATCTATACACACTATAGTCACTTTAACAACTCTCCCATTTAATGATTTCATATGTTCATTTGGTGAAAACGCCACACCACTATCGTCTATTATTATATGCTCACCAGTGTTGTTATCAACTGCGACCACCCCATCAACTACTACCCCAGCGTCGAATCCATACTTAAATCTATCTCTCACGTTGTCATATTTCATGAACTTTATTACACGGTGTTATTAGACCATGACAGTTAATGTTGAGTATATTTCACCTTGTGTTGAATTTATATCAGAACCAGCTGATTATAATTTTTTACCAGACCAAAGGTTGGTTGTTGCGAACTCGAACGGAAGGTTGATAGATGAAATTAGGAAAACTATAAAGCTTGACAACGAATTTAAAGTCATAAATAAATCACTATACTACGCAAAATTAGGCGACACGTTAATGTCAAACGCCATAATAGATGTATACGCGTCGTCAACATTTGACTCTGATAGTGTGTACGGGTTTATAGGCTCAGGTAACAACGCCAGTCATATAGTAGGAAGAAAAAATCTTGTTCACAGATATATGAAGTCTGGTGGGGTTAGACCAAATGGGTATATAGCTGTATCAGGCGAGGATGTTGTACCGAGAAGACCAGTTAATGTTAGCAGAACAATTCATGCAGAGTCTGATATTAGCGTACCAATGCTAATAAACGGTGATATGAAGTTTTTTAGGACCAGGTATTTTGTAGCAACGAACAGTAAAAATAACGAGAATGTCATAATATACATACACGGGCATTCTTCAAGAGCAGAAGAAGCTGAGGAGCTGGCTAACACGTTATTGAGTTATAACAAAAATATAACTCTCGTGTCATTTGATTTGCCGAACTGCGGGTATAGTGAAAGATTTAGTTATAAATCTATAGGAAAACTAACCAAATTTGCGTGCCTTGACTTTATAGAACAGTTCATTCTTGCGTTTGTACAACAACTTATGTATAACGGTGTTATAGAAGAAAAGTCTATAAAATGTGTTGTTGGTGGTTCACTTGGTGGCAACATGTGTATAAGGTTATCCATGTTAGATAACCTTGTGTACCCATGGCTTAAAAAGATAATTTGCTGGTCACCAGCGTCATTATGGAGTTCTTTTGAAAATCACGTATCTGGTAACATAGCCATACAATTTTGTGATTCAGAAGCTATAAAGCCAGAAACGCAACAGTCAAGGAATGAATACTTTAACAACGTGTATAAAAAAGAAATACCGTTTTTAGTAAAGCCGCAACCAAAGTATTGGTTTAGTGATAGATTTAAATATAAGAATAAACTTATACAACAATCAATGTATGACAGATATGAGGTGTACTCAAGTGACTTTAGGTCATGGCATTGGTTAGTTGCGAAGGAGCAACTTATATACTCACATCTTGATTATAAATCATATGACAGGATTAAGTCAAACTTAACAATACTAACAGGAACAGACGATAATGGTGGTGAACTGTATAATTCTGTAATACAATTTTCAAAATACATGAAAAGTGGGAGAGTTATATCATTAAGAGACGTTGGTCATTCAATACATACAGAAAGACCACACTTTTTATCTAAGTTTATTATTGACAGTTGTATATGAGCGACACGGAGACAGTTATGGATAGTGTAAAATTTATGAAGATTGCCAAGTATGTTATAGCGTCAGATGACGACATACCGACTGGCAAACAGGATCATATTCCAAATAACGAAAAAATAACACAAGTCCCAGATGGAAAGGACGAGGATAGAAGGAATGAGGAAATAAAAAAAGCGTACAAAGAGAGGCAGGAGTGGCTAAAGAATTATAAATTTAAAGTTACCAATTCAGTAACAGCCAACGCTGAAGCAATAAACGAAATTGCTGATCAAATAAGTGACCTTAGTTTTACACCAGGTGTTGGCGATAAAATGAAGGAATTGAGCAGAGTATTGGCACAAACATACTTAATTTTGAAGAATTTGTCTAAGGTGCATCACAGTAACACAAAGTTACAAAAAAGTGAAGTCGACCATTTTCTTGATAGAATAGAAGAAATAGTTGGGTCAGTGTCAAAAGTAAATGATAACATTGAGCATATAGACAGGGTTAAAGAAATTAAGAAGTTTGTAATAGACGTGTTAAAGGACGCGTACACACATGTTAGTTCAAGACAAAAGAGGTAATTATATGAGACTACATAGAATAGCAGCTTTCCTTATGATTTCGGCGTCAAAAGAGGATGTTATTGATGAAATTAAATCAATTGACACTGGTGACCTGGAAAAAGACCTGAATAAAATATCTGACAGGGTAGAGTATCTTCACACATCAATTAATGATAAAGATGAGAAAAAGTACCTACAAGAATTAGATGCAATAAGCGTCCCTGTTTTAGCAGTAAATAGAGACCACTCTAAATACTTAAATGACAAAAAGAAGGCTGATTACTTTATAAAGCACTCAAATGAAATAATTTCTAGGGTTGATAGCCTTAAAGTTCCTGATACTATGAAGGAAGTACACGACAAGTTTAAGTCCATTGTCTATAAAGTTGTAGACAATGTCGTTGAAAAACTTAAAGGCGCAAGTGGTCATGGTGAAGCAAAAAGTAAAGAAACTGAACCATACTACGAAGAAGTTAGTCTGACAGAGGATGACGAGCATGTTGATTATAAAGGTGGCGTTGCGAATAAAATAAAGTTTATAAAGCTCGTTGATGTGAAGTCAGCCAGTGATATGACTGATGAAATTGGAAGAGTAATTGGAGTCATACAGAAGACGAATAGAAACAAGTCAATATCACGTGTTTGTTCAAAGTTTGAGTTTATACTAACAAAGATAAAACTCGCTATAAATTTTATGAATGATAATGACATGAAGGATAAGAAAAATAAAGACGAGTGCATGAGCAGACTAAAAGAGGCTGTTGCACTTCTTAAACAGTTGTCGTATCCAGATGTTGAATCACATGACTACAATGAAAACGTTCATGATGATATATTTGATGAAATAAAAAACGTTATAACATTCTTGGCGTCAAAGTCAAAATAATGAGTTACGACAGTCACGATGACACAATGACACATTCATATCAAATTCATTAATTGTAAATTCTATATACAACGATGTGATTGAGTCAGTTGGTGATAAAACATTGCGGTCACTTAAGTCTAAGAGATTCGACGACAGGAAGTACGGTGGTATCATGTACTCAATGAAGTTAAGTGACCACACTGATAACGCCATCATTGGAAATAAGATGGTCAATTTTGTTTTCATGGATAAATCAGTATCTGACTCACATGGATTCTATGATAACAAAGATGTTAATCTTTTGTTTGTTGACTACAAGAACGATGTTTTAAACAGATTACTTACAATAAATAGAATACAGATAAAAGACGCTATAGAAAAAAACGTGACACATTTTCACATGAACTTAGACATGCTATAGACCACAGTGTAATGGGTGACTCAGTATTTGCAGAGTTATCAGGAGACAACGAGTACAAAAAAATTAGAGACGTTGATGGAAAGTATGGCATAGTAATACTATATGATAGAAAGTCATATGAGAACATGGTGAGTAAACGTGATAAGTCACTTGTTCAACCCGCTATGAAGAGGTATGATAACTTAAAAAAAGAGTATGATGACAAAATTGATGAAATATACACAAACTCGTTTCTTGAAATATCAGCCCATTTTAGTCAGGCGTTTGTGATGATAGAAAATGACATACTTAAGTCTGGGGAACTAACGAAAAATAATGTCAGTGAGTGGTTTAAAAGCCACGACATGTTTAAAGAATTCGATAAACACTCAGGTGGTAGGTTTTCGAAACTTAAGTATGAAAACAAAACAATGCTGTCGAGGCTTATAGACAAAATGCTTAAGGCTTACGTAGATAAACTGTCAGATAAACCAGCTACAAAAAAGACAATAGAAAAAACTAGAAATAACGTTGTTGATAGCACTGTTGAGTATATCAGTAAAATTTTTACAAGTAAGAAGAACGCGTCAACTGTTAGAATAAGTGTTGAAGTAGCATCAAAGTCAAAATAAATAAACTGGGGGTACTAAGTTTAGTGCCCCCAATTTGTATTTACCCAATATTTACAAATAGATCCAGGTCGCCTAACGAAGAATTGGAAATAACAACAGTGTTAACCATTGTGTTGTTTCCAGTGTTAAGAACGTTATTAACGACGAGTTGATGTTTAACCTCTGCAACAGATGGGACAACAAGGTTACCAGACCCATCATATGTACCAACTACAACATTAGGTACGTATCCAAGGTTGTGAGTAAGTGTTACATCATCACCTGATGACACTGTTATTTTCTTTCCAACAACAACCTTCCCTGTTTTCACAAACATCGCAATGTCACCATTTGCGACACTTCGTAATACCTCTGACGTATTAGGAAGAACAACTTCTTTTCCTGGATGAAGATAGAATTCTTCGCTTCTTCTTCCTTCTGATTGTGATTCGTGAGTTACCTTAAGATCTTTTAAGAACAACACACTCGTGCTTATATTTTTGATAATCATATTATCCTCCTAAACATTACCGATCATAACAACCTTATAATTATTTTTTTTGTGGGGGGTATGGATAATGTCAGAGAACATATCAGGGTGTGTTAGGTGGTGGGACTCAACCACTAATGTTGGTGTATCAACGTGGACTGACCGCGTGTCATCTAAAGTTTTAGAGCAGTGGAATGGCGACTTTCCATCATCAGAGAATGCGGCATTTAACAATAATCAAAACGTTTTAAGATTTAATGGAACAAGCAATACGCTGATGACAACTGATGGTATAAATTCGTTGCTTTCTAATGACGTTACCGTTGTCTTTGTTTCTAAGTTTGTTAATATGATTGCCAATTCTGGGTACTCAGTAACACACTTCACTAACTATTATGGTGATGGTGTGTCGCCAAAAAAGGCGATAGGGTGTCAAACCACTCCAGGAAATGATAGACAAGCGTACTATGGTGGCTACCATATGGCTAACATACCTGTACAGGACCTATGGACTGACGCTGATTATGAAGTTGTAATATTTAGACACTACGCCGGATCAACATCGTCGATCATAGACTTTAATGGATTAAAAACAAACACAGGAAACGCTGATAATTTAACAAGAAACCTAATAATTGTTGGTAAGGACTATTATAACCATTCAGCGTTTTTATTATCAAACATATATGTATACAACAGAGTTATATCAGATAGTGATGTTGGATTAGTTTACGCTAAACATATGTCTAATTTCTACATCAACCCATACGCAAACAAAAACAGGTTTCACATGTGTGGGAAGGATACAGATAGTCCAGAAACATATAGGTTTTGGAAGTCACTACAAAACGATACTGACGCGTCTGATTACAGTGGGCCAAAAAACGGTAGCACACCACTGTCATTCATACACGTAAGGAAACAAGAGTTACTTGATGGTGATGGCAACCCAACATAACTTTTATAACACATCATTTGTGTAAACATGTACGTGAAATAGAGATTTGGCGATAACAATTATATCGGTGTGGTAATAGCATGAGTTTTTATAGAGTTAGTCTTCATACTGGGCCAACAGGTCCAACCGGAGCAACAGGAGCTACCGGACCAACAGGATACACTGGCGAAACCGGACCAACAGGCGCTACAGGCGCAACCGGACCAACCGGATACACCGGCGAAACCGGACCAACAGGTTATACCGGAGAAACCGGACCTACCGGAGCAACTGGCGCAACTGGGCCAACCGGATACACTGGCGAAACCGGACCAACCGGACCAACCGGGGCGTCTGGTATTAACGCGTTCACTAAAACATCGGCAGCATTTAGTCAGCCATCAGCGTTCGTCAACACGAACATGACTGTTGAGAACACATCATGGATGGTTCCTGGTCAGGTTATTTTCTTAGAGACAGCTGGTTACTTTACTGTTGCTAGTATTGTAGATGGTACAACTGTTTCTGTTTCCAATAATGATGACCCTGGTAACGCAGCACCAGGAACGAGCGTTGACTCTGGTGCTGGCGTGACCCCAGCAGGTGTTCGTGGGTCAATAGGCTTAACAGGAGCAACCGGTTCAACCGGACCAACTGGTGCAACAGGCGCAACTGGACCAACCGGCGCAACTGGTGAAACCGGACCAACCGGAGCAACTGGAGAAACTGGCGCAACCGGACCAACGGGCACAACGGGCGCAACTGGACCAACCGGCGCAACAGGTGAGACCGGACCAACAGGCGCAACCGGAGAAACTGGACCAACCGGAGCAACTGGCGCAACCGGACCAACCGGAGCCACTGGAGAGACCGGACCAACCGGTGCAACAGGCGCTACTGGACCAACTGGAGCAACCGGAGAAACTGGAGCTACGGGACCAACTGGAGCAACCGGGGAAACTGGACCAACCGGCGCAACTGGCGCAACAGGACCAACCGGAGCCACTGGAGAGACCGGACCAACGGGCGCAACAGGCGCTACTGGACCAACCGGCGCAACCGGGGAAACTGGAGCTACGGGACCAACCGGAGCAACTGGTGAAACTGGACCAACCGGAGCAACCGGGGAAACTGGACCAACCGGCGCAACCGGAGAGACTGGACCAACGGGTGCAACTGGACCAACCGGAGCCACAGGCGAGACCGGACCAACTGGCGCAACAGGCGAAACTGGGCCAACCGGAGCCACAGGCGAAACTGGGCCAACTGGCGCAACCGGAGAAACTGGACCAACCGGACCAACCGGAGAAACGGGACCAACTGGAGCAACCGGAGAGACCGGACCAACAGGAGCCACAGGTGAGACCGGAGCCACCGGACCAACGGGCGCAACCGGAGAGACAGGACCAACGGGCGCAACAGGAGAAACTGGACCAACCGGTGCAACTGGCGAAACTGGACCAACTGGTGCAACCGGAGCAACAGGACCAACTGGTGCAACTGGTGAAACAGGACCAACCGGTGCAACTGGCGAAACTGGACCAACTGGCGCAACAGGTGCTACAGGACCAACCGGAGCTACAGGTGAGACCGGACCAACTGGTGCAACCGGAGAGACCGGACCAACTGGACCAACTGGCGAAACTGGACCAACTGGCGAAACTGGACCAACTGGTGCAACAGGCGCAACTGGACCAACCGGAGCTACAGGTGAGACCGGACCAACTGGTGCAACTGGCGAAACGGGACCAACAGGACCAACAGGCGAGACCGGACCAACCGGAGCTACAGGCGAGACCGGACCAACTGGTGCAACGGGCGAGACCGGACCAACGGGCGCAACTGGTGAAACAGGACCAACCGGAGCAACTGGTGAAACAGGACCAACAGGACCAACAGGCGAAACTGGACCAACTGGTGCAACAGGAGAAACTGGACCAACCGGACCAACTGGTGAAACAGGCCCAACCGGACCAACTGGTGAAACAGGCCCAACCGGCGCAACCGGACCAACAGGCCCAACCGGCGAAACAGGCCCAACAGGACCACACAATCGAACTGTGTACCCAGCGACCCAACCTGTTCAGGGAAGTTATATGGCAACGTATTTCGAGCGTATAACTTACGACCCAACCAGTACAACGTTCAATCTATACGCACCAACGAGTCCTGAAAAGGGTGACCAGTGGGCAATAAAGAACGTTAGCACGAGCACAAACGACATCACTGTTAATGGTAACGGAAATAACATTGAGGTACCGCTTTCAGGTTATAATATGACTAGCTCATTCACATTAGGAAGCGGAGCCGATGGGGCAGCTTTCACATGGGAGTTTGATGGTACCAACTGGATAGTGATCTAATAGAATAAACTTAATTTACAAACTAACACATTTTGACCTATTGCCTATTGGCGATAGGTCAAAACTTTTTTATTGGGAAAAACAAAAAAACGTATGGTAGCTGGTTTTTCTCAAAAGAGGAGAAATTTCCCCGCGAAAGCGGGGGTGTACCTGTTATAACGAGGACTTTTAAACTTCAAAAGGAAATTTCCCCGCGAAAGCGGGGGTGTACCTGTACCCGCGCTGGTTTTTCTCAAAAGAGGAGAAATTTCCCCGCGAAAGCGGGGGTGTACCTGTACCTGTACCAACGTTGATGACAACAGATGAAATTTCCCCGCGAAAGCGGGGGTGAATCCCTCCCTCTCCTCTTCTCGGTTCCATGTCGAACGAACGCAAAAACCATAACCTCCCCGCGAAAGCGGGGGTGAACCCGGGGGTGAACCCCTGAACCTCATCTTAGGAGAAAACATGACTGAACAAAACAAAGACAACGTTGACGTTTCCAAGTTAGTTGCGCGCTTAATCAAAGCAAACGCTGACCTTATACTTGTTAACAACGCGCTGATATCAGATATTAAAAAATCATTCTGTGACAACACCGATAACATTGATTCTATGATAGAAAGCGTGTTATCGGCGTGTGACAACACGAGGCTTGTATACCTTGCGTTGCAGGCATCAAAAAAAGTAGAAAAAGCTGACAAACGAGATGACATTAAATCACTATATAGGTCAATGTGGTCTATTGTTGTTGGATGCACATCTCTGCAGTACGTTCAAAATTATAGAACTAATGAAATCGAATGGTGACACAGTTGGGTACATGTCGGCAATTGCTGATAGAGCGCTTGCGTTATCAGTGATACATAGAGTTGTTAGAGGTGATGATATGTCTGATATGATTGACAGAGTTTGTGATATGATGAATGAAGTTGGTGTTGAGTATGACAGAAAAAAGTTTAGTAACGTAAATGTAAAAGGGTATGGTGTTGTAAGATGATAAACACAGACGATTTTATACTTGAATGCACATCAGATATTAAGAGGCTTGACTATGTTGACAGATACTCAACAGTCCCTGTCACACATAAAGAAACGGTTGCAGCTCATTCATACTGGGTTGCGCTTTACAGCATGATGATCCACAACAGATTTTCTGATTACTGTGGGTTTAACAATGACTCAATAAAGTCCGCTCTTTTATGTGAGGCTCTCATTCATGACGCCGTTGAGGCCTTTACTGGTGACATAGTGAGACTTTTTAAATATACAACACCATCACTAAAAAAGGAAATAGACAACGCTGAGTGTAAGTGGAGTGAGTTGTTTAGTACGTCAATAACGAACACTGGTGTTGACGCGCTCAATGACGAATGCAAGAGATACGTAAAAAGAGTCATAAAGTTAGCTGATTTTATTAGTCTGTACACATATCTATCAAGAGAGGTACAACGCGGCAACAGCGAAATACTACCGTTTCACTCAAGAATGATAAATGAATTTATATTAATGGCAGACAAAGACAACGATGATGAATTTGGTGAAATTGAGTCGTGCATGTTTTTGTCAATGGTGAAACCATATAGGACGTCATACAATGTTGGACAATGACTCTGTGACTTGGAACTGTCCTAGAATTGACGCAATTGTGTCATTTATAAATAGGCTGTCTAACGGCGTTACTAAGTCGTCGTTTATAAGTGACATTGAACCACTTTCACAGTCGTTGGGTGTTGACTTTATAACGTACAGATCCGGATCTGTGTCATTCTCGATCAATAGAATGCAATTTACTGTCACAGGTAATGACATATTGGTCGAAGTGAATGGTAACACATCGTTTACTGGTAACGTATCACACGTATTAAACCGTGTTGCTTTGCATCTTCTTAGCAACGAGTTACTATGAAAAGGTTTGCAGTTTACTGTATGATACAGTAAACTGCCAACACTAATGTGATACAATGACAAAACACAACACATGTAGCGATAGTGGGTTGTTTATAACTGTTAATGACTATGGGACAACATTTTATACAAATGAGTTTGGTCATCTCCATAGAGATGATGGCCCTGCGGTAATAACACACAACGGTGACTTATACTGGTACACTAATGGTTTGCAGCATAGAGATGATGGGCCAGCTGTTGTATACAAGTGTGGCACTGTTGAGTACTATAATGGTGGTAAATTGCATAGGGATGACGGGCCAGCTGTGTTATCAGGTGGTGAAAAACACTGGTATAAACATGGAAAACGTCATAGAGACGATGGACCAGCGTCTATAATGTTTGGGAAGCATGGATGGTTCGTGAATGGTAAACGCTACGAAACTGAAGAATCATATAAAGAAGCGTTAAAAATCTGGGAAATGAATGAGGCAATGAAATGATAGAACACACAAAAGCCACGTGGTCTGGTAACTGTCATAAGTTGCCAGATGGGTCGTATGTCGATAGAGATGGTGATGTCTGTTATATTAAAAATGATGAACCCCATAGAGACGATGGGCCAGCGATAGAATGCGTTAGTGGTCATAAAGAGTGGTATACTAATGGGAAACGGCACAGAGAAGATGGGCCAGCGATAGAATGGGTTAATGGTGGAAAAGACTGGTTTAAAAATGGTAAACATCATAGAGAAGATGGGCCAGCGATGGAGTACGCTGATGGTAGAAAAGAGTGGTGGGTAAACGGCCAGCGCTTTAAAACAAAAGACGACTATGAAGAAGCGTTAAAAATTTGGAAAATGAATGAGGTAATGAAATGACAGAACACATAAAAGCTGAGTGGTATTGCAATGTTGGTAATTTACCAGATGGATCGTACATCGACAAAAATGGCGACGTTGGTTACATCAAAGATGGTAAATTACACAGAGACGACGGACCAGCAATGGAGTGGTCTGACGGTACTTTTATATGGTGTATAAGTGGTAAACTATACAGAAAAAACGGGCCAGCGGTAGAGAAAGTTGACGGCACTAAGGAGTGGTGGATTGATGAAAAACGGCATAGAGATGATGGTCCAGCTGTAGAGGAATCAGACGGTAGTAAATATTGGTATAAAAATGGTGAACTGCACAGAGATGATGGCCCGGCTATAGAATTTGTTCATGGAAGTAAGCAATGGTGGGTACATGGTAAACTGCATAGAGAAGATGGGCCAGCTATAACGTGGTGTGATAGTGATAGAGAGTGGTGGGAGGACAAAAATTACCACAATGATAACGAACAGTGGTATATAAACAATGAGTTTTATGATACTAAAAAAGCTTATGAAGAAGCGCTAAAAATCTGGAAGATAAACGAGGCAATGAAATGACAGAGCATACAAAAGATGAGTGGCGGGTGAACACGCATAACTTACCGGATGGGTCTTACATAGACAAGTATGGTAACGTTGGTTACATTAAAAATGGTAAACAACACAGGGAGTGCGGACCATCGGAAGAATGGGCTGATGGTACTAAGTTCTGGCGTGTAAATGGTAAACTGCATAGAGATGACGGGCCAGCGATAGAATGGCGTCATGGTCATAAAGAGTGGTACAGACATGGCGTTCGTCATAGAAACGATGGTCCATCGATGGAGTACGACCATGGGTATAATTTATGGTATACAAATGGTTTTCTTCATAGAGAAGACGGGCCAGCAGAAGAATCACCTGATGGTTATAAAGTATGGTGGATAAACGGTGAGAGATATGCAACAGAAGAAGAATACGAAGAAGCGTTAAAAATATGGAAACTAAATGGGGTTATGAAATGACAGAACACGTAAAAGCTGAGTGGTATAATAATGAACACAAGTTAGTCAAATGGTATAAGAATGAACATAATTTACCAGATGGTTCGTATATCGACAGTCGTGGCGATGTATGTTATATCAAAAATGGTAAAATACATAGAGAGGATGGGCCAGCGGTAGAATCAGCTAATGGTGATAAACTTTGGATTGTAAGAGGTTTTCTTCATAGAGAAAATGGACCAGCAGTAAAGCTAATTAGTGGTACTAAAAAGTGGTACAAAAATGGAAATCTGCATAGGGAAGATGGGCCTGCTGTAGAATGGTTCGATGGTGATAAAGAGTGGTACATAAATGACGAAATGTGTGACACTGAGGCATACGAAGAAAAGTTAAAAATTTGGAAAATGAATGAGGCAATGAAATGACAGGTCACAAAGAAGTTGAGTGGGTACAAGACAGCGATCTTCATATAAAGTTTGGTATGTTATATGATGACATTTTTTACCACACTAGATATGGCCAGTACTCAGGTAAAACTTTACTTAGTGGTATTCCTGACAAGCAAGACGGGTCATATATAAACTGTAATGGTAGTGTTTGTTACATTAAAAATGGCAAGTTTCATAGAGAAGATGGACCAGCGATAGAGTGGTACAACGGTAGTAAAGAATGGTACATAAGTGGTAAACGTCATAGAAATGATGGGCCTGCTGTAGATTGGCATGACTTCGACAAGTTTTGGTTTGTTGATGGTAAATGCCATAGAGATGACGGGCCAGCGAGAGAGTACAAAGATGGTAGTAGAGAGTGGTGGATAAACGGTGAACGTCATAGGGATAATGGGCCAGCGGTAGATATGATTGTTGGTGACACCAAGTACTGGTTTGTAAGAGGTAAACTTCATAGGGAAGGTGGGCCAGCGATTGAACGAGGAGTACTGCACTCAGGCTGGTTTGTAGGTGGAAAAGAGTATAATGATAAAAAAGCTTATGAAGAAGCGTTAAAAATTTGGAAAATGAATGAGGCAATGAAATGACAGAACATATAAAAGCTGAGTGGCTTAACGATGCATTACCAGATGGGTCGTATATCGACAAAAATAACAACGTTTGTTATATTAAAAATGGTAAGCCACATAGAGACGATGGACCAGCGATAGAGTGGTACAATATGTGCAAAGTGTGCAAAGTGTGGTATAAAAATGGCTATAAACACAGAGAAGGTGGACCTGCTATGGAGTCAGATTGTGGTGACAAGTTTTGGTATAAAGAAGGGTTGTATCATAGAGATGATGGACCAGCTGCTGAGTACATCAATGGTGATAAATTTTGGTTTAGAGATAATGAGCAGCACAGAGACGATGGGCCAGCGATAGAGTTGGCTGATGGTAGAAAAAAATGGTATATAAATGGTGAGGAGTATTCTGAAGAAGCTTATTGGGAAGCGATAAAGATATGGAAAATGAATGAGGCAATGAAATGATAAAACATATAAAAGCTGGATGGGGTGGTTATACACACACATTGCCAGATGGGTCATATATCGACAGAAATGGTGATGTTTGCTATATCAAAAACGGTAAAAAACACAGAGAAGATGGACCAGCGATAGAGTTTGCTAGTGGTACCAAATTTTGGTATATAAATGATGAATTGCACAGAGAAGATGGGCCGGCTGTAGAGTCAGATTGTGGTGACAAGTTTTGGTATAAAGAGGGGTTGTATCATAGAAATGATGGACCAGCTGCTGAGTACATCAATGGTGATAAATTTTGGTTTAGAGATAATGAGCAGCACAGAGACGATGGACCAGCGGTTGAGTTTGCTAGTGGTACCAAATTTTGGTATATAAATGGTGAGGAGTATTCTGAAGAAGCTTATTGGGAAGCGATAAAGATATGGAAACTAAATGAGGCAATGAAATGATAAAACATATAAAAGCTGAGTGGTATAATAATGAACACAAGTTATCAGATGGGTCATATGTTGACAAAGGCGGCAACTTTTGTTATGTTAAAAATGGTATGTTTCATAGGGAGGACGGACCAGCGGTCGTCCAACTTAATGGAACAACTATATGGTGTTTAGGTGGTAAAAAACACAGAGAAGGAGGACCAGCGGTTGAGTCAGTAAATGGGTATAAAGCTTGGTATAAAGATGGTGTACTGCACAGAAACGATGGGCCAGCGGTAACAGACTCTGATGGCACTGAGGAGTGGTGGGTTGACGGAGTAAAAACAACAAAAAATGAAACAACAAGTAACAGTGTGAAACACACAAAAACAACAAAAAATGAAACAACAAGTAACAGTGTGAAACACGTAAAAGCCGAATGGAATGGTAGTATGCACAATATACCAGACGGGTCGTATGTATACATGAATGGTAGTGTTTGTTATGTTAAAAATAGCAAACGGCACAAAGAAGATGGATCAGTGATAGAATCGGCTGATGGTACTAAATGGTGGTGTAAAAATGGTAAAATACATAGGGAAGATGGGCCAGCGATAGAATACGCTAATGGTAGAAAAGAATGGTGTAAAGATGGTGAGTTGCATAGAGAAGATGGGCCAGCGATAGAGTACCCTGACGGTGAAAGAAGGTGGTATAAACATGATAAATTGCACAGAGAAGATGGGCCAGCGGTAACATGGCCTGATGGTTATAAAGCGTGGTATATAAACGGTGAGCGGCACAGAGAAGATGGTCCAGCGAGAGAAGAAGCTAATGACGACAAATACTGGTATACAAATGATAAACGGAACAGATATGACGGGCCAGCGATAGAATTAGCTAATGGTGATAAAGAGTGGTACTTAAATGGGAAACGTCACAGAGAAGATGGTCCAGCGATAGAGTATGTTGATGGTACCAAAAAATGGTTTATAGACGATCGATACTTTGAAACAAAAGAAGAGTATGAAGAAGCGTTAAAAATTTGGAAAATGAACGAGGCAATGAAATGACAGAACACGTAAAAGAATGGTGGAACGGTAACGAACGTGACTTACCAGACGGGTCATATACTGACAGTTATGGTAGCGTTTGTTATATTAAAAATGGCAAAAGGCATAGAGAAGATGGCCCAGCTGTAGAGTGGGATGACGGCGATGAAGATTGGTATAGAAATGGTGAATTGCATAGAGAAGATGGGCCAGCGGTAGAATGGGCTGATGGTACTAAATGGTGGTGTATAAATGGGAAACGTCACAGAGAAGATGGGCCAGCGATAGAGTACATTGATGGCACTAAAGAGTGGTGGGTAAACGACCAGCGCTTTGAAACAAAAGACGATTATGAAGAAGCGTTAAAAATTTGGAAAATGAATGAGGCAATGAAATGACAGAACACGTAAAAGCTGATTGGTATCGTGAAAGATTTTTCTTATCAGACGGGTCATACATCGACAGAAATGGTGACGTTTGTTATATTAAAAGTGGTAAACGGCACAGAGAAGATGGACCAGCTGTAGAAATCCACGATGGTGGAAAACAGTGGTGGGTGAATGGGGAACCTCACAGAGAAGATGGACCAGCCATAGAACTTGCTAATGGTGAAAGAAGGTGGTATAGAAATGGTGGACTGCACAGAGAAGATGGACCAGCGGTAGAAAAAGCTAATGGTGATAAAGAGTGGTGGGTAAATGGTGAATGGCACAGAGAAGATGGTCCAGCGGTAGAGAACGCTAATGGTGAAAGAAGGTGGTATAGATATGGTAAATGTCATAGAGATGGTGGGCCAGCATCAGAGTACACTGATGGTACTAAGTCATGGTGGGTAAACGATGAGTACTTTAAAACAAAAGACGACTATGAAGAAGCGTTAAAAATTTGGAAAATGAATGAGGCAATGAAATGACAGAACACATAGAATATGAATGGGATGGTAATGTATGCAGTTTACCAGATGGGTCGTATGTCGATAGTGACGGTGACGTTTGTTATATTAAAAATGGCAAACGTCATAAAGATGACGGGCCAGCGGTTGAGTTTGCTAGTGGTACTAAATGTTGGTATAAAAATGGTGAATTGCATAGAGAAGACGGACCAGCTGTAGAATGTCATAATGGTGACAAAGAGTGGCTTATAAATGGTGAATGGCACAGAGAAGATGGACCAGCGATAGAGTATACTTGTGGCACTAAAGAGTGGTGGGTAAATGGTAAAAAACACAGAGAATGTGGACCAGCTATTGAGTGGTTCTTTGGTGATAAAGAATGGTGGGTGAATGGTAAACGGCACAGAGAAGATGGACCAGCGGAAGAATGTGCTAATGGTGATAAGTGGTGGTGTATAAACGACGAAAGGTACTATAACGAAGGAGCGTACTTAGAAGCGTTAAAAATCTGGAAAATGAATGAGGCAATGAAATGACAGAACACGCAAAAGCTGAATGGGATGACAATATCATACAAAATTTACCAGATGGATCGTATGTCGACAGAAATGATAGCGTTTGTTATACTAAAAACGGTAAATTCCACAGAGAAGATGGGCCAGCGATAGAGTATTATAATGGTGATAAATGTTGGTATAGAAATGGTGAGATACATAGAGAAGATGGGCCATCTATTGAGTTTTCTAACGGTAGAAAGTTTTGGTTTGTTGGTGGTGAGTGGTGTGCTAAAGAATCATATGAAGAAACGTTAAAAATCTGGAAGATGAATGAGGCGATGAAATGACAGAACATATAAAAGATGACTTACCGGATCGGTCGTGTGTAGGTATAAATGGCACATATAACATGGATGATGGGTCAGTTATGGAGTTGTCTTATGGGACTAAATTTTGGTATAAAGACGGAGAGTATCATAGAGAAGATGGTCCAGCGATAGAGTGGGCTGGTGGAAGTAAAGATTGGTATAGAAGTGGTAAGTTTCATAGAGAAGATGGACCGGCTGTAGAATGGGCTAATGGTACTAAAATGTGGTGGGTTAATGGTAAACGTCATAGAGAAGATGGGCCAGCTGTGGAGTGGGCTAATGGTACTAAAGAGTGGTACTTAAACGATCAATTCCTTGAAACAAAAGACGGTTATGAAGAAGCGTTAAAAATTTGGAAGATGAATGAGGTAATGAAATGACAGAACATATAAAAGCTGAGTGGTACGGTAATGAACACGAGTTACCAGATGGGTCATACATTGACAAGTATGGTGATGTATGCCATGTCAAAAATGGAAAAAGGCATAGAGAAGACGGTCCAGCGACAGAGTGGGCTGGTGGCAGTAAATTTTGGCACATAAATGGTAAAAAGCACAGAGATGATGGTCCGGCTGCAGAGTGGAGTCATGGCGTTAAAGAGTGGTGGGTTAATGACAAAAGACATAGAGAAGACGGGCCAGCGATAGAACACAATGACGGTACTAAGTTGTGGTATAAAAATGGAAAGCAACACAGAGAAAATGGGCCAGCGGTAGAGTGGTTCAATGGTATTAAAGAGTGGTGGGTGGATGACAAAGTGTTCTTAACTGAAGAAGAGTATCTAGAAGCTATAAAAGTCTGGAAAATGAATGAGGCAATGAAATGACAGAATACGTAAAAGCTGAATGGTTCAATAATGAGTCCAATTTACCAGATGGGTCATATATCGATAGCGATGGTGACATTTGTTACATTAAAAATGACAAAAAGCACAGAGAAGATGGCCCAGCGATAGATTAGGCTGGCGGTGATAAAGATTGGTGGGTGAATGGTAAACGGCACAGAGAAGATGGACCAGCGGAAGAATACACTAATGGTGATAGGTGGTGGTGGGTAGATGGTAAGCGTCATAGAGAAGATGGACCAGCGGTAGAAAAAGCAGATGGTACTAAAGAGTTTTACTTAAATAGCATAAGGTATAACAATGAAGAGTATCTAGAAGCGTTAAAAATCTGGAAAATGGATGAGGTAATGAGATGACAGAGCATAAAAAAGAACGGTGGCATGATAAAGTACATACCTTACCAGACGGGTCGTACATTGACAAAGATGGTGACGTTTGTTATATTAAAAATAGTAGATACCATAGAGAAGATGGGCCAGCGGTAGAATTAACCAGTGGTGACAAATTTTGGTACATAGACGATAAACTTCACAGAGATGATGGACCAGCAATAGAGTGGAGTAACGGTGGTAAAGACTGGTACATAAATGGTTCTCTTCATAAAGATGACGGACCAGCGAAAGAGTTTGATAATGGCACTAAGTGGTGGTATAAAAATGGTAAAAAACATAGAGATGACGGTCCAGCTATAGAGTACGCTGATGGTACTAAAAAATGGTATAGAAATGATGAATACCACAGAGAAGATGGGCCAGCGATAGAGTACGCTGATGGTACAAAAAAATGGTATAGAAATGACAAACTACATAGAGAAGACGGTCCAGCTATAGAATGGCATAACGGTTGTGAAAGTTGGTATGTGAATGACAAGTTGTGTAGTAAAGAATCGCATGAAGAAGAACTAAAAATCTGGAAATTGAATGAAGCAATGAGATGACACAATTTAGTATAACTTAGGGCCAACAACGTGATGTTACGTTGTTGGCCCTAACCTTTTGCAAAAAAGAAATCTTTTCACAAGTTTTTTTATTTGGACGAAACAAATCGTACAGAAAAACACGGAGACAGCGGTCGTTGCTTTTTGCAAAAAAAAGAAACTTTTTCACAAGTTTTTTTATTTGGACGAAACAAATCGTACAGAAAAACACGGAGATAAATATGACAACGTTATTTAAACCAGAAGTAAACGCAGAAATCGGGACACAAGAATTCGTTCTTAAAGACGTATGTAACGCGACAGGCCAGCGGTCAGATAGCGCAACAAGGAGCATCAACTGCGAGTTTGGAAAAGACTTGATGGGCGCGGTTTCTTCACTTAGTATAACTATATAACATGGTGGCAAGATGACAATGAGTGAAGTGACAACATATTTGGTGAAAGAGTACTCAGGCAGTCCATTACATGATGGTAGGTACGTTAATCAATGGGGCGATGTACGGTACGTGAAGGATAATGAGTTACATAGGTTGGATGGGCCGGCGGAAGAGTGGGAATGTGGTGGAAGAGAATGGTACAAGGATGGTAAACGTCATAGAGAAGACGGTCCGGCAGTGTACAATCTCAACCCCAAGTCGATTGACCTCTGGACTGAAGATGATGTGTGGGATGACTGGTGTGATAATGGAGCAGAGGAGTGGTATAAGGACGGCAAACTTCATAGATTGGATGGGCCGGCAGTTATAAAACCGTTTACACTCACTCAAGAATGGTGGGTAGATGGTGTGCGATATCTAACTGCCGGCGAATACAAACAGGCTGTCGATATACACAAGATGAACCAAGCTATGATATGAATGGATTATGTGAGTCTGGCGCTTAGTTAAAAACAGCCTTATTTCACACGTTTAACCAGTGAAGAAGAAGTAGTTATTATAAACGCGATTTAGTACAACTTAGGGCCAACAACGTAACATCACGTTGTTGGCCCTAACCTTTTGTGAAGTGTTTTATTGAAGCTTTGTAAAAGTATAAAAGAGAGAAAAAGCGATATGCCTGTTGTAAATCCTTCACAATACTCAGAGTACGAAATAGAAAACTATACATGGAACGAGTTGCTGCTAATGCAGCAAACCGGAATAACCGGACCAACTGGTTATACGGGACCAACCGGGTTTTCATACACCGGAGAAACAGGGCCAACAGGTGTACAAGGACCAACCGGTTTGGTTGGGCCAATTGGACCGATAGGACCAACCGGGTTTTCGTACACTGGGGAAATAGGACCAACAGGTATACAAGGACCAACTGGATACACAGGCCCAATTGGTCCAACAGGTTTTTCATTTACTGGTGAAACAGGTCCAATCGGTGAGACCGGCCCAATAGGTCCAACCGGTTATACAGGTCCAGTTGGTCCAACAGGTGTACAAGGACCAACTGGGGAAATCGGTCCAACCGGATACACGGGCATAATAGGCCCAACTGGATTTTCATATACCGGGGAAACGGGACCAACAGGTGTACAAGGACCAACAGGAACACAAGGACCAACAGGTTCAAGAGGACCGTTTGGTCCAGTTGGATATACAGGTCCAACAGGTCCAATAGGACCAACAGGTATACAAGGACCAACCGGATACACGGGGCATGTTGGTATTCAAGGTCCGCGAGGTATAAAGGGCGATGTTGGACCAACCGGTTATACAGGTCCAATCGGTATTCAAGGTCCAACAGGTCCAATCGGTATTAGAGGTCCGATTGGAACGCAAGGACAAATTGGGTCAACAGGTCCAACCGGCTATACAGGACCAACAGGTGTACAAGGACCAACAGGTGTACAAGGACCGATAGGACAAACAGGTGTAACCGGTTATACCGGCCCTGCAGGTATACAGGGACCAATCGGTCCGGTTGGTCCAACAGGATATATAGGACCAACCGGTTATACGGGTCCAACCGGTTATACGGGTCCAACCGGAAGTGTTGGTAGTCAGGGTCCGAGAGGATATCAGGGTATTCAAGGGTCAATCGGTCCGGTTGGTCCAACCGGTACTGTTGGTCCAACCGGTCCAATCGGTATTGTTGGTCCAACCGGTCCAACTGGTGTTGTCGGTCCAACAGGTCCAATCGGTATACAAGGACCTATTGGTCCGGTTGGTCCAACAGGCCCAACCGGTATGACAGGTCCAATAGGTGTATTAGGACCAACTGGTTATACCGGTCCAACTGGTATGACAGGTCCAGTTGGTATACAAGGTCCAATCGGTCCAGTAGGACCAACAGGCTACACCGGTCCAACCGGACTACGAGGGCCAGTTGGTGGTGTATCAGAGGTAACATCAAATTACACGCAACCGTCAGTTGGACAACCGGTAACTGTGATCGTTGACTCAACGGCGTGGATGGTAATTGGTCAGTTTGTGTTTGTTGAAACTGGTGGGTATTATGCTGTATCGGCTATAAATAGCCAATACAGCGTTAGTCTTACGTGGCTTGGCGTTAGTAACTATACGTCACAAACTCCATTTAAACAACCACAGCAAATAGTTTCTCATATGATATCAGGCAGGAATATAAAGATTTCGCCTGGTGGTAACAAAGGTGATATTGGACCAACCGGGCTGCAAGGTCCAACCGGTTATACCGGTCCAACAGGCTATACCGGTCCAATTGGTCAAATAGGTCACACTGGTCCAATTGGGTATACAGGTCCAACCGGAGAAATTGGCCCAACAGGCTATACAGGTCCAATTGGCTATACAGGTCCAACAGGTTATACCGGTCCAACCGGCTATACTGGTCCAATTGGTTATACCGGGCCAACTGGAGAAATGGGGCCAACTGGCTATACAGGTCCAATTGGTTATACCGGTCCAACCGGAGAAATAGGACCAACAGGCTATACAGGCCCAATCGGGTTACAAGGACCAGTTGGTGGTGTATCAGAGGTAACATCAGATTACACACAACCACAAGTTGGACAACCGGTAACTGTGAGCGTTGACTCAACGGTGTGGATGGTAGTTGGTCAGTTTGTGTTTGTTGAAACTGGCGGATATTATGCTGTATCGGCTATAAATAGCCAGGTTAGTGTTGGTCTTACGTGGCTTGGTGTTAGTAACTATACGTTACAAACCCCATTTATACCACCAGCACAAAATGTTTCTCATACGATATCAGGCAGGAATATAAAGATTTCGCCTGGTGGTAACAAAGGTGACATTGGTCCAACCGGGTTGCAAGGGCCGATTGGACCAACAGGTCCAATCGGCTTACAAGGACCAACAGGTATAATCGGTCCAACAGGGTTACAAGGACAGATTGGGCCAACAGGTCCAATCGGGTTACAAGGACAGATTGGGCCAACAGGTATAATTGGACCAACAGGGTTACAAGGACCAACAGGTATAATTGGACCAACAGGTCTACAAGGTCCAACAGGTCCAATCGGTCCAACAGGTCTACAAGGTCCAACAGGTCCAATCGGTCCAACCGGTTATACTGGTCCAATCGGTCCAACAGGTCTACAAGGCCCAACAGGACCAATCGGTCCAACCGGTTATACAGGTCCAATTGGCCCGAAGGGCTACAATCTTTCAACAACAACTGCAGCCTATACACAACCAGCACAGTATAGCGATGTGACAGTCACTGTTAGTGACGCCGGGTGGGTGACACCTGGTAGTGTCATTTTTATAGAATCAGCTGGGTACTACTATGTTAATTCAGTTAATACAATATCAAATAATATTAACATAAAATGGACAGGAAATAACAACTATGGAGTCACACCACCATTCGTAATCGCCGGGGCTCAAGTCTCGTCTTGGAAGTCAGTGACTCCGGCTGGCGACAAGGGTGACCCAGGGTTTGGGTATAGTCAATTTACGCACACTCAATCACAAGCATCTGACGATGTACCAACATCAGGAACCCATCAGTATCAATTTAATCTAACACAACTATCGGCTGAAAGAATAGACGCAACAATAATTTGTATAAATCAAAACAGCACTGACTCAGCATCGTTTATATACAGTTATCATATTCATTACGGTTCAAGTGCGCCAGTTATAACCGCCACAAGAAAAGACGCAATAAAGACGAGTGGGGCGTCTTCGTGGGATGTTGAAGCTACAATTTCTTCAAGTTCTCCATACTCATCGTATTTAAGACTAACAGCACAAACTGGTTCTAAGTGGAAGGTTGTGTTTCAAAGGATTGTGGTACCGTAATGGCAAGAGGCGCGTTGCATGTGTGTGGTCAAATAAAAGTCGCACACTACGATCCAAATAGCTCATATAACACGTATGATCCAAATACTAAGGTGTTGTCATTAGTAAGGGATATATCAGGTAATGGTAATGACTTAACACCGCTTTCTAACTCAACGTCAAAGTATACGACGACAACGATAAACAACAGGACTGTTGGCTGGTTTGACATGACATCAAGTGGTGTTTTAACATGTCCTAACGCCAATAATCTATACGGACAATATGCCAGTCAGATAACAAGTACGTCAATAATAGTATGGCAAAGTAGTGTGTTAGACAGTACAACATTTGCTAATCAGATAAAGTCCCCGTTTGTGCACTTATGTGGGTCAAAGGGTTCAATAACTAACAATGTGTCATCATACAGTTTTTCTTTAGAAGACAAAAATAACAAACAAACTGGGTCAACATCAATGACGTTTTCAACCGCGTCTCCGTGTATCTCAGTTTTAGTAGCAAGTGGGTTTAATAACGTTGGCTATAACATAAGATTTAAGTCGTTTTCAAAAAACGCAAACACAGCTGTTACTGCTAGTAGTGACCGCATGGCCGCTAAATATGACGACATAATCAACGGGCAAAAAGTTATATCAATTGGGTCTAATTCTTTACTAGGTAATCAGTATAACTGTTTCAGTTTAAGGTCTGGTATGATAGACTGGCCACTAAACCCGGTGATAACGTCGGCTAATTTTAATGGGCTTTTAGGTGAAATAATAATATACAAGAACAGCATAAGTGACGACGTTTTAAATGCTGAAGTTAACAGACTAAAGACTAAGTACGGTCTCTAATAATGTAAAATTATGTGTACAAATAACTGGAGACTGATTTACTATGGATACAAAAGTTACTAAATATTACGCAAATAGAGAATTTAAAGTCACTGACCCAAGCTCGCCGCTTGATGCCCTTGTCACTGTTAATAAGGGTGATGTGATTGAGGTTGTTGGTAAGGTCGCCACCGTTGGTGATAACAAATTCAGTAGTTCGACTCTTAAATCGATTATATCAAGTGGGTGGGTGTCAAGCACTGAGTCTTTTGATGATGCCAAGCCGCTTAATGTTGTGCGAAATGTTGCAGATACGAAGGTAAAAACGACTAGGCTCGGGTCTGGTGTGCAGAGGGGCGACCCAACGAGAGTTGTACAAGAGGATAACAAAGTTCATACAGTAGCAAATAGAGATCTAACGTCTGGGTTGTCTACAAGGAATGAAGTATATCAAACTGTTGGCAGAGTTTCAACGCCAGCTTTTATAAGATCAGATATGAAGGATGTTAATAAACAAATTAATGAAATTAATTCAAGAGCCACTGGTATAGCTATTATTGATAATTCTGGGTTTGGTGATCCAAAAAGTGAAGTGAAGGTTGTTGGGTCTGTTACAAAAAGTGAAAGTAAGCAACCGCAGTTGTCACTATTACCACCTAAGTTAAGAGTTGCAAAGTTTGTCATGCCTGAGTTCCCTGATGATTGGGATTTTAGTGGCACGGTAAGTGACAGAATCAGTAGATGGCTGTCATGTAACGATACAGATACGAAGTTAGCGGCATACTGCGCTGAGACAAAAGACTTTCGCAACGCTGCCGACGAACATGACCCATCGCTTTTTGGATAAAAAATAATGTAGTCACAACGAGTTAGGCCATCAGTAATCTGATGGCCTAACTTTTTATTAATTGTTATTATGAGGTTTTAAATGGACGACAATCAATCAGCTTTATTAAGAAAGTACGTGTCTGATTCAAGAGTTAATATGATTGAAATTAAGAAGATGACGCAAAGAGCGCTTGACTTAATTAATAAATCAGTGAAGAAAGACCACTTTTATATGATTGCAGGTGACGTCATAGACCAACTACCTGAAAAAATAATAGAATTAGAAAAAAATCTAATGATCACGTCATCAATACTCGATAAAGTCGATAGTGACAATGTTAAAACGATCATAAAACCTGATGAAATAACAAAAGTTGAAGAATTAGTTGATAATGTGAGAATTAACGTACCTGGTACAATAGTTGGTAGCGTAGAAAGTATGAGGGGCAATGTTTGACAAAGACGTTAGTGGGTATGCGTTAAATGACGCTGCTGAGTACGCGTTCAGGTGTCAAGACGTGTATAATGATAAGATGTCATTCATGGCTGCTATACCGGCGCATTTGAGACCTATATTTTTTATACCGATAAGAATACAAACTGGATCTGACCATAGAATTGCAAGTATTGTAGCTAATTACACCAACTCTGAGTTGTTTGGTACGAGCACTTTCTCTCGTGACGACAATGAACCGTATGATTTTGGCGGTGGAGAAGGCAGCATGTTTGCTGTGTACCCATATGGTAAACCACACCAGGATAATGAGTCAGACATCAACATGTTACCAAGTTCGAATACGTCATTTTATGACCAGGACATGAACGACCTGTTTCCATACCCGTATAGGATGAATCAACAAGTCAGAAAATCATCGATAAACCCAGTTATGATGAAATTATCATATGATAGAAATAGACTTGAAAGTAGAACAGATGAGTCTATTGCTGATAATTCTTTAAATTGTAAGGTTGGCCTAAAGTCATATGATAAACGTACAAAAGTTTTTTCTTTTAATGTTAGAAGTGGCGGGTCAGATAAAACTGTCAAGTTTGGTTTTTCTGATAAAGAAAACGTTGTGATGTCGTGTGATTGCAAGTTTTGGGTGTATAATGGCCCTGAATATCATGCAAAAACTGGAGGGTATCTTCTTGGTAACCCTTATGGGTCAGCGTCAAAACCAAATATAAGAGATAAGCATAATAGATATACCCTTTGTAAGCATACATTTGCAGTTCTAAAAGGCGTGAATAAGGTAGTGTCAGGTATACAAAAAAGTGGCAATGAGTTTATGTCATATATAAACGATAATTGGCATGAGTTTAATGGGGTGTAAAAATAACCATGCCTATATATTCATATAAATGTAATAGTTGTGATTTAGTCACAGAAGAATCGTTCAGTATATCATCTGATTTTAAGAATCAGCACCCACTATGTCATCACTGTGGGTCAGAGTGTGATTACGTATACATACCATCAGTACCACAGTTTATACTAAAAGATGGTGACTGTGGTTCATGGCCGTCTAAGGTATATAGATACAAAGAGTATCAAAATAAAGTACAATCAGACATAGTGCTGAAACAAAAAGAAAAGTACAAGGATATGGTTAAGATTAAGCCAAATTACAACGGTGTTGAAACTGAGTCATGGGCTGAAGCAAAGAGCAAAGCCAGTGAGGATAAGGGGGCAGCATCTGCGTCGACTTATAACGCTCTTGTTGAAAAAGAGACTAAAAAATGATTGCACAGTTTGATAAGGAAGGTTTACCATGACGTTTTCTGTTCATAGTAGGTACCAAGATGGCGTCTTTATGTTTTGGGATAAGGAACCCGGGATAAAAAGTTATAAGATATCATATTCATACAACTTCGACCAGCCGTTTACTCAGTTTAAGGTGATTGATAAGTGTGGTAGTATTGTTAACACAATGAGTAACACAACCCCGTTATTTGGTACATTAAAAAATAAGGTGCCATTTGCGTGGAAGCCATCTGATTACTCAATAAACAATGATAAAGACATATTTATTAAGATAACACCTGTTGACGACGCCGGTGTTGACCAAGCAGCTTGGGCTATGAAAATAATTCAGCCATACTGCACGAATACAAATAAGTCGTTAATACTTAGCGGTGTAGCGGCATCTGCTGCAAGCGTTGACCAGTCGGTTGAAATAGTATTACCATGTATGGCAAACAGTGGGTTTGTTAAAGTAACATCTGGTACACTTCATATCGCAAAAAATACACGAACATACGAGATGGTTGTCACGTCAACTGATGGTGTGTCAAACTTTGGGGCTGTATTTAACAAAGTTTTTGTCAGGGGAGCTGGCGGTAGCGCAACCTTTAGTTTAGAGTGTTCATTAAAGAACGGGATGTTGTGGTAATGGGCATAGTATACACAAGACTAATAAATGAGACCGGAAGTCAACCAATACACATCGACAAGATTAACTTTGGTACGAACAACGGCAGCGGATACAGCGGAAGAGCAGTTCAACCAAGTTTACTGCATGTGTACAATCAATGTGACCCTGTTTGTAGTACAAGAAAAGGGTACATTGACCTTGTAAAGACTGACGAAGTGAAGCTTTTGATGAGAGATAACGAGTTAATAGGCTCATTCAAAAAACTCGGATTGATAAGTTACTCTGATGTTAATAAATCAGACATAGTTAAATCTGTTGTTTCTAATGTCGTGATTTCACTAAACGATGTTACCATAACTGGAAGCACATTTTTGTCTGTTAACCCAGATTTCACATACGTTAAAATTGAAGACCCTGTTAGTGGTTCTGTTCAGTTTATAGGTCAAACAGACTTTTCTTCTAATTCTTCTTCGTCTGTTGTTTTTTTGAAAAGTAAGATAACCATAGGTAACATAACAAATGGGTGGTATGTTACGATGTTTTCAAATTCTAAGTATAGTGATAAGTACATAATACACTAATAGGTAGACAAAAATGAGAATACACGTTTTAAGACCAGACTTTAAGAGAGTTTATCTATCAGACATAGAAAACCCATCGCAAAGAAATTATTCGAGTGAACCAAAGGCTCAGAGATACCACGTATTGTACTCAAGTGACGAAGCGGTAGTAGCATCGCTTAAGTCGTTTAAGCTGACTGTTATAGGTGATAACACCGATCAGGATGTTGACACGACGTCGAACAACGTACTTAAAATTATTAGTAACAAAAAAGCCTACACGTTTAGTGTGACAGCTGGTCCGGCTGTTAGTAAATCTACTATAGTAACAGATTTAAACATGGGATTTAATAACAGAAACGCACCGTTTGTTGCTACACTATTGCAAAATAAAAGTGTGAAGATAGACACAAAAGATGATAATTGCGGGATTGGGTCACGGTTAGAAATAGAATCGTTGGCTAACGGATCAACATTAAATGACGTTTTAGACAGTGGGTGGGGAGCAATTCCTCCAGTTATTGATTTCATGTCTGTTGACGCGTTTAAAACTGCCACATCACTATCAACTGCATCTGTTGATTTGTCATTATCAGTATTTGATAGTATGCATTCATTTAGCTTACTTAGCACGCAAGAAAAAGAACAAATTCGTGAGTCTGTGTTGGACACGTTGGCTCCAAAGTTTATTGAAACAGGACGTGTATTACTATCTATAGATAGAGGCGTAATCGGAAAGTTAGCAAGTAGCAGCTTAAGTATAAACAATACTATTGGCGCAGCTATTGTTTTGTTAGATGATGATGGTGTTACTCATTATTTGTAATACTATAAATGAGGATACCATGATTGATAACAACGACTATTTAGATTATGAGACAGATGACATTTACTTAGCAGCTTATTTTATGGTAAGTGGTTGCACGTACAAAGGTAAAAAAATAAACGGAAAGAAAGTTATTTTTATTTTTGAAAACATAGGCGGTTCAATAAAAACGCTTAAGAGTGACTATTATTCAGGTGTGTGTAAGGTTAAACCATATGATTACGCACAACAGGTAATAGCCATGAAGCAATTACTTTTTGATTAATACTGGTGACATATGAAAAGCCATAGAATTGTGCAGTCTGGTGTTGTAGTGTTTGACCAAGTTGATATAGTAAACCCAGCGTGGTCAAACAACAGAATAAATGGTCTAACTATTGAGTCAGTTGATGTGACTGTGTTTATCAACAATAAAAGAAAATACATGCAGATTGTTGATGGATCAACTGTTTTAGACCAATTCATAACGACTAATTCCATTTATTTCAATGAAATAAATGGGTCACCAGGTTATTATTCTGTTAGGTTTTTCTCAGACTCTGTTGGATTCATGAGAGTAATACTGAGCGTGAAGCCCAACGCATCAGAGCACATACTTAGCTATGACATTGTAGCTAAGCAAGTTAGTGACACAACAGAGTTCTTCTCACATTTTTGCTAACAATGATAAAAGCGTTCGATATAAACAAGTGTCTATCGGTGTGTGATCTTGAGATCATGTTTGATGATGAGTGTAACGACTCGTTTGATGTCGAACGTATCAGTTATGAGATACATAACAGTAACAACAAATTAGTTTCAGGAAGAAGTATAAAACCAATAAGATACAAGGTTGGACACTATTATTCTCAATGGTATACTGGTAACAGGCCAGGGTTATACAGTATAGTGTGGAATTACTCAATAAATGGTAAGTCGTATACAAAAAATCAGCCTTTTTTAGTCCATAAATTTGAAGGTAACGAGAAAGTAATATACATTGACGCGGAGACAGCTATGAAGTTATGTAATAATCAGTGTAATCAAGTTTTTGCTGACACTGGCTGTAATCACTGGCAGCATGAGTGCGTCAGTAATGCATACTGTCAGCCGGTCAATACACAACAGTGTACTAACAAACAAAAGCATATAGATATAAGCAGGACAGCGCACATACAGACGTCGGTTTTACCACTTAACGGGTCCTGGACGTCACAACAACAATACTATATACCAACTGGTGTTGAGTACATAACATTTTATATTGGATATAAACGAAACGCTATTAATGGATACCCATCAACACGGATAATGTGGGGTGATGGTGTTAACGAATTTCAAGAAACAGTAGTTGACAGTAACATGCATGTTGATAACAGCAGCTCACACCATCAAGTTTTGAGTTTACAAGAATTAGATGGGCCGGTACCAGTAGATGACTCAACGGTTAATTCAATAATATACACGAAGATACCTGGTGGAGTTAAGAGTGTTAGACTTTTAGCAAGAGAAAAAGGAAGCGTAAGTAACCCCGGTATCATAACTGTAACACTAACCGGATCTGGTTCGTAAAAGTGGCAATTATAAACCCAAGTGGCATCATAGGTAATGTGTATACCGGACCAACAGGTCCAACAGGTGTACAAGGACCAACAGGTGTACAAGGACCAACTGGTCCAATTGGTCCAACAGGATACACAGGTAAAATAGGACCAATTGGTTACACAGGTCCAACAGGTGTACAAGGACCAACTGGCCAACAAGGGGTGACAGGACCTGTAGGTCCAACAGGTGTACAAGGACCAATAGGTTATACCGGACCAATAGGTGTACAAGGCCCAACCGGCTATACCGGACCAACCGGAAACATAGGGCCAACAGGTGTACAAGGGCCAACAGGTGTACAAGGACAAACCGGGCCAACCGGGCCAAGAGGAACTATCGGTCCTCAAGGTATTCAAGGTATTCAAGGTTTTACGGGCCCAACCGGCCCAACCGGTTATACCGGACCTCAAGGTATTCAAGGAAATCAAGGTATTCAAGGGTTAGTTGGCCCAACCGGTCAAACCGGACCAATCGGTTATACCGGACCTCAAGGTATTCAAGGAAATCAAGGTATTCAAGGGTTAGTCGGTCCAACCGGTCCAACCGGTTATACCGGTCCGCGTGGGCTGCAAGGTCTGGTCGGGAATCAGGGTATCCAAGGGAATCAGGGTATTCAAGGGCAGGTTGGGCCAACAGGCCCAACAGGTATGGTTGGGCCTCAAGGTCTGATTGGGTCGCAAGGTCCAACCGGTTATACCGGACCTCAAGGAATTCGTGGTCCTCAGGGTATTCAAGGTATTCAGGGTCCAACCGGACCAATCGGTTATACTGGCCCTCAGGGTATTCAAGGTACCCAAGGACTTCAAGGGTCAGTTGGGCCAACTGGCCAAACTGGACCGCGTGGTATTCAAGGACTAACAGGTGGACAAGGCCAAATAGGACCAACAGGCCCAACCGGCTATATCGGACCTCAAGGTATTCAAGGTATTCAAGGTATTCAAGGATTGGTTGGACCAACCGGCCCAACAGGTGTTCAGGGTCCAGTTGGTGTTCAGGGTCCAACAGGTATTCAGGGTTATAATTCATACACCAATTTAACGTCAGTATTCACACAGCCATCATTATTTAGCACGGTGACTGTGAATGTGGTTAATTCACTGTGGACGTCACCAGGTCAAACAATATACATACACAATGGTGGGTGGTACACAGTACAATCTATACCATCTAGCACATCAATAGTATTAATAAATAACGGTGACATAGGAAACGCAATACCAACGTCACTTATACCAAATGGATCACATGTATCACCATCAGGTCGTGTTGGTCCAACCGGACCGTTTGGTCCAATCGGTCCAACTGGTCCGCGTGGTATTCAAGGAATTCAAGGAATTCAAGGCCCAACCGGCTATACCGGTCCAATAGGTCCAATAGGTCAGATCGGCCCAACTGGTATTCAAGGTCTGTTTGGTCCAACCGGCCCAACTGGTACGTTTGGTCCAACCGGTCCGATAGGTCAAACAGGTCCAATTGGTACCCAAGGTCCAACCGGCTATACCGGACCTCAAGGACAAGTTGGTGAGTCAAGGAACGCGTTTATATACGATGAGACCACACTAAGAGGTCAGTATGGTGATATACACTTTGTTGGTACTGGCGTGTATGTTGAACCGTCATTAACAAACCATGTTAATGTACATATACCGCCACCTAATTTTTCTTCGCATTTCAATGAAAATGATGGATCGAGTAGTGGTGTTGTAGTTGATAATTCTGGATCAGTTGTAGCGAGAGTAAGCAGCCCGACAACTGAGGGGTCACCATTTAAAACTGGCGGGTGGGCAGGTACAAATCAGCTTGTTAGTAACGTTGGATTTGTGACATTCGATACAGTTAACGCAATAACCGGTGTTGGTGGTAATAGCTATATAGTTGTTGACGTATATGATTCTGATGGTATTGTGCAGTCGTACACATCACCTTATATAACGTCAAGTACGAGTTATATAAGCGCGAGTGGTGACATAACAGTTCAGTCATCAGGGTTTCAGCCTGATTATTTCAGATATAAGAGTAGAATAAGAGTATTTGTTAATATAAACAGCGTGTTATCAGACCTGCTGTATTCTGGTGGTAAGTATAAAGTTAGTATAACGCACTATACTGATACGTCAACCGATGGTAGCGGTCCTTATGTATACAATCAGAGTTATACATTTTTTGATACAGGCGTTGGCGTTCCATATGCACAGTCAGTAAGTGTTGGGTCAAGTTTTCCTGTTGTAAAATATATATCTGGTATAGAATACTATACGATTGGAACTAATTTTTCTGTTTCTATAACTGACATAACGAATCTTAACTCAAATTCACAAAAAATACCAACAAATCTAAGTATAGAAAGCAATGAGTTTAAGATACAAAACTCATCATTCAGCCCATTTGGGTATGGATCAACGTTTTTTAATAGTTATACAAATTATTATAACAATAGCATAACTGATTTCGTTAAAAACGATTTCGTTTTAAATGAGAATGACTACAGGTACATAGGGTCTAACGCTGTTGTTAGTATAATACTATCAGACCCATTTTCTTCTAATCAAATAGGCACAACGTCATATAGAGTGTTGATAGACACGTATGGAACGACAAGTACAGACTTATTTGAGGATTTCGATGATGAGTCAATGAGAGAGGACCCGTACACGTTTGGTGGGGCTGGCTCATGGGATAGCACAAGGACTCTTCAATACGGTGAGTTGGTGCAAATGAATAGTAAACTGCAGATAGGCAGTGTTACTAAGATGACTGATGGTACGATAAACAATAACTGGACTGGACATTCACCAACAGTTGGTGGTATAAACCCTGATTATAGCAGTCTTATTGTTTATGGTGAGTATGGTAGAAGGTTTACTAAATCACCTGGTTTAATACCAAGCTTTACTATAGTTTTTACTGGCGACTTTGGTTCCGGGAACGCTCTTAGTTCGTTGTTGTCTGGTGGTATTGAGATGTATGTGTGGAGGATTGGTGGTTTCGGGCACATAGGCCCACCGTCCACGAATGCCTATCCACTTAGGGTTCATAAGTTTTTTAATTACTCTGATTATGACGACGGATTGACTGTAAATGGATCCGGTATTCTTGAAGGAAGCTCAAGTATGAACACAATAAACTGTACATTTGGGCCAGGAACGCCATCTGATGGCGGGTTTTATTGCAGAGTTATTATAAACGATGAAAGCGTGTATATTGACTCAATGTCGGTAGTATTTCACTGAAAGTTGGTAGTATAGTCATGGCCGATATAATTAAGATAACAATTAATAAAGACTCAGGCACAGTTGATATAACCATAAGGTCCAGTGACGTCAAAAGTGAAACTTTTAGAGTAAGTGTTAGCGATTTTGAAGTTGCGCTTGCTAACTACAAATCACAAAAGAAATAAGTAAAAACCATGCCGTTTTCGTATAATGAAAAAGTAAAGATTTCAGAAAAAGCACTAACAGCTGGTGTATTTGACTCTGACAATCAACTTGCATGGTATGAAAGTACTAACCCGTTTGATTTTTATACTTCATCTGACAAAATACGGTCACAATTTGGAATAGTTAAGAGCCACCCAGCGCCAGACCTGTCAACAGCAAGGTCAAACGCAGCGGGTCCTCTTATTTCAATAGTACAAGATTTAAGCTCAACACCAAAAAGGTGTACGAGAATACCAACGAATTATAACACATTCGTTGTGTTATCGGTGTATAATGACTTTAGTTCTATAAGGTTAGATAATTGGATACAACCTCAAAAGGTACCACAGTCTGACGGAAGACCAAGCCACGGATACTCTATAAAGTTGTTCGACGGCGACCCACTGAATGGTGGCACTGAAGTGTTAACAACTGATGGGTCATCTGGTATAGGAAGCAATAAGAGTGTTGGTTGGGTCTTTAACTATGACAGTGGGACTCTTTTATTATCGTCTGATTTTGTAGTAAATGACCCGTGGGTCCTTGGGTTCAGGTATATAGGAAGAACCATCGACCAAGAGCAGGGTATACTAAACAATATACGAACAAATAATAAACTTATAGGTCCAATAAATAACATTAACACAACGTTTGTACTACCAAGGTCAGAAAAATTCGTTCATACGAATTATGGACCGACTGTGTCGTTGTATTATAATGGAGTTAGAATGTCATTGAGTGATGACTATCTGATATCTGAAAGTGTTGTTAGTGAGGGGTATGACACAATACACACGTTATTTATACCACGTATAGGTGATAACATAACAGCAGACTGGATAAAGTTATAAGTTTATATTAAGTAATAATTTTTGGAGGTATGGTATGGCAAGAACATTTATAAGGCAAGACACCCAAATATGGAATTCGTCGTCGTATGATGACTCATTATTAGCTGGTTCTTCGTTAGAGACGCAGACCACATTAGAAGGCGACTTAAACGCACTAAGGTCGCAAGTAAACAAAATTTTGAAGTTTGACGGGTCTGGTAATTGGTACGACGCAATTTCTGGTTCTCGTGGTATTAGTGAGTTAGAAACTGACCTAAAAGACATAGAAGACAAAAAGGTCTTATTTAGAACTCATGTTATACCTGACATTTCTGTCCCAAATGGCCAGAACTATGTCATACTGAGTGTGTCTGGTAATACAGCACCTTCACAGGTTATTGCTATTGCGACTACACAAAATGGGGCAGTTGTAGCAGAGTCCGGTGTAGCACCGGTTGATGGCAGTGAGTTCGCAGTTCATGAACTTGTTGAAATTGCAGGAGCAGACTCTTTATCACCAAAAAATCTGTGTGTGGTACGTGATGTTGTTACTGGTGAAAAGTTATCATCTGATGAACGTGACATATATGCGTTAATTCAGGTTGAAGGCAACGCTGCTGACGGTGACGCGTTTAATGACACATCTGATGGTACTGGAAAGCGTGCTAAATTATCATTTGTTAGACAAAACGCTGCTCTCAACGATCTTGAGGCTGTTCCAGTTGCTGATATTGAGGGGAAGTCTGTCAACTACTCGTATGTTAGACGACTTAACTTAGACGCAGTTCCAGAAGAAGCGTTTATTGGCGGCGCGTTTGTTGATAATGTTGGTGCCACTGACGTAACGCTTGAAAGAGCTTTAGCTAATCAGGTTGGCCCAGTAACACTATCACAAAACATTGAGATACAGATCGCTGACGGTAACAGTTTTACGTTTGCTGATAACAGTGGTGGTGACATACTTGTTGTTGAAAATGGCAACTCACCAGATCAAAATAACGTTATAATTAACGCTGCAGATCTTGATGTTAACACGACTAACTCAGTTGATTTCAATAATGGAATCATAGTTGACAGTGATGGTCAGGACATTCAGATTGGTGTTACTGCCGGTGTTATTGAAGGAACCACAGCAAATGACTTAACAATTAAGTCTGGGGCTGAGTTATATCTTGATGATGCAAATCAAACTGGTTCAACATGGGCACAAACTGGTGGTATTAAGTTATCTGAAACGACAGCTGAGTGGGACGAGTTCGAAGTAAGATTCGGTGAAGTGTCATTACTTGCTGCAATAACAGCCGCTTCAGTATCAGCTGGTAGAACAAAAACATCGTATGTTGTTCCAGCAAACGTATCAGCCAACACTGACATTGCAACTGGTGCTGATCTAAGTGACGTCACAAATTTTGTTGATCAGGTTGATGTTTATCTTAATGGTGTTCTCATGTTAAATGGCGCTGACGCGGCTGCTAACAATGACGTATATCCAGGTACAACTGCTTCATCTGGTCATATAAAGTTTGAGTTTAACGTTAAGTTAAATGACGTTATTACAGTTGTTGTAAATGGCGTGTAATTAGTCAAATGTAATAGTTGTAACTGCATGGCAGTGTAGCCGTGCAGTTATTTTATGGGGTCTATCACAATGGCGTTTGATAACATTAAGATTAAAATATCAACGATAAATAATGTTGGTTCAAAGCTCGATGACCAGCTTGAAGCAATAAACAATGAAATAAAGAAGCTTGAAGGCGGGTTAGCAACGCTTAAGCAAGTTCATAGGAACGTGGATAATTTTGTAAACGTTGTTGATAGTGACTTAAGACTCGGTAAATTTGACGAATTCAGTGAAAAAGAAAGAGTTGCTGAAACAATAAAGTCATTTATAAAGTGTATATCAAAATCAATAAGCAACACTAATTCTCAGTGTGAGAATGCGTACACAAAATTGCTTGGTAAACAAGACGGACTTAATCATTCTATAAAATTAGTAAAGTCAATGCTCGATGAAGAAGCTGCGAGATTAAGTGACGCTGAGAAAAAACTAAACGACGGGTTAATTCAAATAGATGAAAATGGGGACCCAGTCCATGTTGGTGATATTAGGGACAGAGTTCCAGGTATAAAGCCAGCAAGTTTGTCAAAACAACGCAAAGATGAGATGGAAAATGCCAAGGACTCCTGATAGACTTCCTGGGCCGTTTGAGGAAGATGAAGAAATAAGACTTATAGCCCCTGTTTCTGGGCCAGCGTCACCAAGTCAAGCTGGAGCAATAAACTATAACGGTAGTTTTTTTCAGATGCGCGATGATATTGGTGTGTTCAACCCAAGACCAGACGGGCACTCTCATACACTTGTTGGTGACGTTATAGGCAATGTTGGGTCATCACCAACATCAAGCGTTGTGGCTATAAGAGGCGTAACCGTCAGTACAACTGTACCGACACAATATGATGCTATGGTGTATACTGGGTCTAACTGGACACCAGGAAAACTGCAGTGGTCATCTATTGAAGATATATCGAGTATAAGGTCGCCAAACGGATTCCCTAATAGGACAGATTCAACAATATCATACAACGCCGGAACAAGAACGTTCAGTATAAGCCCATCAGTATCATCATATTGGTTTTATTCAAGCGGTGTTAAGTATACAAAAACGGTAATTAACTCAATTGTTTGGCCAAACGTTGAAGGTCAACACTTTTTCTATTTTGACTCATCAGGTGTGTTACAAACAACGAGTATACCATCAAACATATCAGATGTGATACTAAACAACGCGTTCGTTGCAGCGATATACTGGGACGCGACAAATTCTTCAGTTGTATTTTTTGCTGAGGAACGACACAAATTTATGGACCCAGAAGTCCACAGGTATCTACACTTAACTGCCGGTGCTCAATGGGTTAGTGGCGGTGGACTAACTAACTTCGTTATAGGTAATGGGTCGTTAGACTCACACGCCCAATTTGAAGCTAATACCACATCTATAGTTGACGAAGACATAAGTTACACAATAACAGACGGATCTCCACAAGACTTAAGTCCAATACTCATAGCACCAGTTTTTTATTTATCAGGGTCAACACCAGTATGGAGATCTAAGACCCCTGACAATTTTGTTGTCATACAATCTGGGTCTGCTGGGTATACAGGCCCAAATGGAAGAATAGCGTACAACAGAAATAACGCTGGCACATGGCAGTTATCAGAGGTTGGTCAGAGTAACTATTCATGTGTGCACGTATTTGCAACAAATAACATAAACAACCCATACGTAGCAATTCTCGGTCAGTCAGAGTATGGCAATGTTCCAGACGCAACAGCCGGTTCAAGAAATGAACTTATAGGCCTTTCATACTTAAACACAATATTCGCACAAGAAATGGTTCCGATTGGAACAATTTTGTTTCAGACTTCTACGACATATAATAACTCAGTAAAAGCAAGAATAGTACAAACATCTGATGGTGGTAACTATATAGATTGGCGTGGAAACAAATTTAAGACAATAGCTGGGTCATCAGGTCAGATAGGCCCAACCGGCCCAACAGGACCAGCTGGTGTCAATATAGGTGGCGTTTTATTCTTTGGAGCTGATAGCGCTGGAACAACAACGACAACAAGGTACTTATACCCAGGATACGCTCTTTCATTAGCGTCAACAAATGACATTTATAGAATTAACGCTCCAAAGGCCGGAACACTTAAAAACCTTAGCATAAGATCAAATACACCAAGTACATCACCATTAACCATAACATACACTGTTATGGTTAATGGTGTTGCGTCGTCGTTGTCTGTATCAATGGCCGCAAATGTTAATAGTGGTAGCAACAATGTCAATACAGTTGCCATAAATAGTGGTGATAACATAACTATAAGAATAACGAAGGCGTTATCAATAAGCCCAGCAGTTAGTCAGATAGTAGCATCAGTGGAATTATCATGAGTACATATAGATATAAGATACTTGGTATTTCAAACACAACTTTACAAAAACTAATAGAAAACGGCGCAAGCGTAAACGCCATATCGCCGATCGGGTTTGTTGACATAAACATAACTGACGATAGTATGAAGCCGGACCTTGATATACTTCTTGGTTCAGAAGGGTTTGAGTACAATTTAGCAAACCCAACATCACCACCGGTGATGTTTTTGACATCACCAAGTGGGGCAACCTTTGCTCTTAATGTATCTGAAACAGGGAACGTTTTCACAGTCACACCAAGTGGGGCGACAGGCGTTGCGTCAATAATAACAGGTAAAACAATATTTGTAGATTCATCAAATAACAACTCAACTGATAATAGGCAAAATTTATCTAAGTATGATTTTTCCAGACCATTTGTTACGATACAAGCGGCGATATCAGTTGCTGTATCAGGTGATGACATAATAGTATTTCCAAACACGTACACAGAAGTTTTTCCAATAGTAGTACCGAGTGGCGTTAATTTAATAGGGTATGATGAAAACAATGTTAGACTTCAACCAACTGTAGGAACAAACACAAATAACGCTATAATTCTGAACGCCAGCTGTACTGTTGCCAAGTTCAAAGTTATAGGTACATCAGGATGTGCTTTTTATTGTTCTGTTGCGTCAAATAACGACACAATACCGAATGTCATGCAGTGCAATACACTTAACTGTGGTAAAACACTGTGCACATCTGGTAGCTCAAGCGTTAAGTTAAATGCCAGCGGGATAACATCATACAACGACAGCGTTGTTTCTGACACGTATGGTGTACATGTTGATGGTGGTAGCAGTATATCAATACATGATATATCAATATATAATAGAAATTATGGTGTGAGAGTCACAGGTGGTAGTACAGCAACTATAGACACGTCATCTGTAGAAGGTTGTACATTGGCTGTTAGTTCTGATGGTACAGGGTCAACATCGTTCATATATAATATGTTTTATAAAAACAACACGTCTAATGTTGAAACGTTTAATAACGGTGTTGTTAATGGGTCTGGTATAGACCAGGATGGTAGGTATTTATTTGGTAATTCAATAAATACTGAAAGAATAAACTCAACCCCACAAGGAACCCCAAGAGCTTTTTCTTTTATAGACACAAATGGTGTGGTTAGGGTATGGAGGTATACTGGTTCAACAGGAATGCACCCGTCAATTGAGTTCATATGGGGTACTGATAACACAGCGTGGGGCACTAATAATAAATGGTGGGATGTTTTCTTACGTGATGATGACAGGCTGATATTTAGAAGACGTACAACCAACTCAGACCAACCGTGGTTTTCAATAGGCGCAACTGGTTTAGTACACTTTAGAGATCAAAGCAACAGCAACGATATAAAACTTAGATTTCAAAATGAGTCTGGTGAAAGACTACTGTCAGTCCCGACAATGAACGGTGACAGGTCTGTTGTTCTTGACAACAACAGCAGGCTCAACACAACATCATACCAACTGCGTGCTGATGGTTACTATAGACAGGCAACTGGTGTTGACATTACAGAAATAACGGAAAGCAAAGTTCTAACTCAAGCTATTTTGAGAAGAGAAATCAGTGGCAGTGACGGTGTGTCAGAAGTTGATATACTTAGAAATGGGGTGTCTGTGTTTACACCATCAACACGTCCAAAAGTCGGGGCAACGTTTGGTGATCAATATAGAGGTGTGTTTACATTGAATTCTCCAACATTCTCATCAGGTGACAGAATTGAAATGTCAATAATAACAAAAGAAAGCGGAAATCCGCAGGACCTATCAATAACGATAAAGGGTCAATAACATGGCTTTTTTTGAGTATTTATTAAATATGTACAACGACACGGTTAGCATGATAAAACCTGTCGGAGGAAGAGGAATTGGCGGTTTTTATCCGTCACCAATAGCGTATAGTGAAGGACCAGATAACTATAAAGCTGGTCCACTACATATAGACTCAGCAGGCAATCTTGTTACAAGAAGTGTGTCGTTTACTGATGAGATGTCATGGAGACGTGACTTTAGGTACTATAACACAGCTTTAACTGGTACGCTATCATTCACATCTGGGTCAAACACTGTTACTGGTGTTGGAACATCGTTTACTACAGAGTTAAATAAAGAGTGCTACATAAAACTAACAGCCCACCCAAATACAGCGTACAGAAAAGTAATGGACGTTGTGTCAGACACTGAGGTAGAACTTAGTGAAGACTACCCAACAACTGGGTCTGGGGCGTCAATAAAAAACTTTACCGTCCCAACAATAGGCGGCAATGGTACAATAACTGTCGCCAATTCTGAAATGACAATAGCGTCTGGCACAACCAATGGTGCACGAACTTATAGTTCAAACGCTGTTGACTATTGCCCTTTAATGATGCACTCATATCTGAGACTTTCTCAAAGAATTGCCAATCAAGAATTCTACATAGGGTTTGTTGATGACGTTGCAAACCCATCGGTTTATGCTTTGATTGTTTTTAGTGGAACAGACAACACAATTATATCACTAAGAACCGCGTCGGCTGGTGACGCGTCAAATACAGAAACATCAGTTGTTAGCATGCCTTCTGGGTTTGTAACCTCAAACAAAACACTATATCAGTTGTCAATAATGCCTGAGTATGTGTTTTTAACTGTTAGAGGAAAAAAAGTTGTATCACATCAATTGCATATACCAAGACCATATGAATCACTAACATGGGTTGCTGGATGGTATAACACAGGAACACCATCAAGTTCTTCGTCAGCGATAATAGACTCAGTTTATATAGGCAATCACAATCAAATAGAGATAACTAACAGCTTTGATGGCGACACAATACCAGTGTCAATTGAAGAAGACATAAACACAGTATCAGGAACACTAACAACAGCAAGCACAGCTGCTGACCAGGTAATAATAAGTTATACTGTACCAACAGGGAAAGCATTGTATGTTGCTGGGTATAACATAAGTAACGGAATTGGTACTGTTGACGGTAACCCTGTTAAGATAGGAAAAGGTGCAATGACTGAAACAAGTTCACCTGGGTCTGTAAACGGTCTTGTTTTAAGGTCTATGTACATGAATTCGCAAATAGTAGTTACTGAAAACTTCAGTGTACCTAGGTATTTGGCAGCTGAAGGTGAAACGGTTAAAATAACAACCACACCAACCGCAACTAACAATACTGTTTGGAAAGCTTCTCTTGACTTTATTTTAAGGTAATAACATGAAAGATTTATACATAAATTATTCAACATGGAAAACGATATTTAGTAAAGTTAAGAGTTACTACACACAGTTATCAGATGGGTATATGTTGTACTCGTGTGGTGATGAGTACTTCATGATATCACAGGTGTATGATAGTGGTGATGTATCAGAATTTGAGTCAACTTATAAAAGTCAGTGTGACGAGGCCGGGTCACGTGATGACGCTTTTGTTGCAGGGTTGGTTGAAAACGATGTACCATTTGTTGTAAAACGTCAGTCAGATGGTGTTGTTTTAACATCAAATGCGCCAAGAGTTGGTTATGAGGATATAATAATATCACACAATTACTGCGATAAGTGCACGTGGTTTGAAGGATCCGTAAGAGTTAGTAACGAAACGCTGTCAGATAGTGGTGACCATTTGACATTCAATAGCCAACACGCTTATTGGGTCGACATGGTGTCTGGCCGCGTGTCATTTCAATCAAGGTGGATTGATAAGCAAAAATTGGATAACCCGCTTGACCAGCATGGGTACTCAGTTGTAGTTAAAGTAGACAACGTTGAAAAAACAGCTCGTGAGCCATTCGCAACGTCTGGTGGTGATTATGAAATAATCTATGAGGACGGTAACATAGTGTTTTTTTCAGAACAAACTGGTGTTGTAACGGCGTCATACTCATACGCTGACAAATCAGATTTTACCATAGTTCCACCATCAGGTAAGAAAGTAAGAATAGAATACTCAGAAATAGACCTGTCTACAGACATTATTATGAATGACAAGACAGAACAATTAGTATATGGGTACGCAGGAGTGTACGCTCCAGACTATTCGTATATGTCAATAGCCAACGCAACATTCTCAACTTCGTCAAGTGTTGTTACTGGGTCCGGGTTTAGTGGTGTTATACAACCTGGAATGTACGTTAGAAACGCGTCTGATGATGTTACAAAGAATTGTCTTGTCGTATCTGTTGACTCAGACTCGCAAATAACGATACATCAAAATTACGGTGGTACCGATGGTCAAGGTAGCATTGCGTACTCAACAAGCCAGACAAGTGTGTACCCATACTATTATCAAATAGTTATCAGTCAAACCGATTATCACAGAGTTAGCAATTTTACTCAAGAAGCAAACGCGTCATACCCTCAGATACAGGCTGTTGGGTCGTCGAGTAGCGAATTACTGCTTGGTCTTGACGAATTTAGAAGAAAATCACGTGGTATGAAGTCATCAATACTACCAATTGTGTCTAAGTATAACACAGTCAAGGAACTTGATTCTGCCAGTGGGAACAAAATGGTTGTAAGACTGGCTAATGATGAACCATACAGTGGTGAAGTAGCAACTATAACATTCTACAGCGTCATAGAATAAGTGTAATTAGTGTTATAATAATGACACGAGCTATATCTGCATGTTTAATAGTAAAAAATGAAGAAAAAAACATTGAGAATTGCCTTTTATCAATAAGGCAATTCGTTGATGAAATTGTTATAGTTGATACTGGATCAACTGATAACACATATAAAATATGTGAAAAATACGCTGACATAATAGAAGTATACACTTGCTGTAATGATGAGAATGGCTGTATAGCTGATTTTTCTAACGCAAGACAAAGGTCATTTGATTTAGCAACAAACGAAACTGTTTTGTGGATTGACGGTGATGATGTAGTAAGCGGGTGTGAAAGAATAAAACTAATAGTTGATAAAATAAAAGAAAACAACGACAACCCATTCATGGTTATGTTGCCATACGAATACTCATATGACAATTTTGGTAACGTTACGTGTTTGCACAAGCGCGAAAGAATAATATACCCAAAGAGCCAGTTTAAATGGAGGTACCCAGTACACGAAGTACTATCACCGCCAGCGAACGTAAAGGTGTATGACGTATCTGACATAGTAATAAAGCATAAACGTGAAGAGTGTGGGAAGAAAATAGAAGATAGAAGAAATATACGTATACTGGAGAAGTACCACAACACGCATGGATCAACTGACAGCAGGCACATGTATTACCTTGGCGTTGAGTACTCTTATTATGGTATGGATAATGAGGCTATAGAGCTTTTAGATGAGTATGTGTCAGTATCAAAATGGGATGACGAGAAGTTCCTTGCGTTGATGAAGTTATCAGAAATTTACCAATCAAGATCTGATTTTGACAGACAAATAGAATACTGCATGAAAGCAGTTAGTATAAAGCCAGAGTGGGGTGAGGGATACTTCGCTTTATCAAGAGCTTTCTATTTCAAAAGTAAAGAATCAGATAAAAATAGAAATTTAGAAAAGTGTGTTTACTTTGCAAGATTAGGGCTATCTCAAAAACCAACTGAAACGATTTTATTCGTCAATAAAAAAGACAGAGACAGTGAAATACATAAATATCTAAATGTTGCTTTGTCAGAACTTGGTGATATGAAGGGTGCGCTAGAAAGCGTTGAGTGTGGTATAAAATTTGAACCGAATGATGAGATTTTTGTTAGAAACAGAAAGATATATACAAATTACCTATCAAGACAAGCAATTTCATATGAGTTAGCAAAACTCGTTGAAATAGGGTCACTATCACCAGGAAACTCAAATGAAATAAAGTTTACGCTTAACAATAACAAATTAAGATCAGAATGCTGCGACACGTGGATTAGTAACACAAAGTTTTTAGGTAAATCAAAAACAAAAAAATCAATTGTGTTTTATATAGGGTTTAACCCACAAGTATGGGATCCAGAGGTCGTTGAAAAATTCGGAATGGGTGGGTCAGAGATAGCAGTTGTTGAGGTTTCTAAGAGACTCGCTGAAATGGGGAATGATGTTATAGTTTACGCCAATTGTGGTAATGACGGCGTATTTGACAACGTTAAATGGGTTGATATAAACAAATTTGACGGCGTTACATGTGACGTTTTTATATCATCGAGGAAAACACATTGTTTTGATAGTAAATACAGGGTATCGTCAAAGATAAACATAGCGTGGTCACATGATGTTATGCTGCACGACCTTGTTCATATGAGGTACTTGCAGGTTGATAAAATCTTTGCGTTGTCTAATTGGCACAAAAAATTCATGTTAAATAACAACAGGTGTATCATAGATGACACTGTGTACGTTACATCAAATGGTGTAGACTTAGAAAGGTTTAAATTTAAAGAAAAAAGGAACCCACACAAAGCAGTGTACAGCTCATCACCAGACAGAGGTCTTGAAGAACTGCTTTTGATGTGGCCGTACATAAAAAAAGAAGTTAGTAACGCTGAACTACACATATTATACGGTTTTGATGGGTGGGACGGGTACGCAAGAGCGTCTGGTGATACTGAGCTGTCAAAGAGGATAACAAATCTTAAAAATCTTATAGTTGACAGCGCCAAGTTTGACGTTGTGTTTCATGGTAAAAAAGACCAAAAGACACTGGCAAAACACTTTTTAACATCTGGTGTTATGCTATACCCAACAGATTTCACAGAAACGTCGTGTATAACAGCAATGGAAGCCCAATTAGCAGGATGTCAGATAGTTACGTCTCCGCTTGCAGCGCTAAATGAGACTGCGTCTGATTCTGTATTTATTAATGGACAATACAAAAGTGATGAGTATAGAAAAGAGTTTATACTAAAGTCAGTAGAAGCTATGACTAAAACTAATGACATAGATAGATGTACAATAAGAGATAACGCTGTACAAAGATTTAGTTGGGATTACGTTGCTAATGACTGGGATACAAAATTTGATGAATGGATAGCATACAAGAGTGAAAACCCAATAAAAAAGTATAAAGGAATCATATGAGTTTCATAAAGAAGAAGCGTATTGCGTTTGTGTGGTCTCCAATTGATACGCCAGAAAAGATGAACCTTGACTTACTATATGATGATAATAGGGGTGTTGGCGGTCACGAACATTCAACTATGCTATATGCTAAGTGGCTTAGTAACTATAACCACAAAGTTGACTTTTTCACTAATTGTGAAAGTAAGCTCTTTGATGGTGTTAATTTCATAAATAACAACTCATGGAATGAAGCGCGCAATGGTTATGATGTTGTGATATCATGTAGATCGAATGACATACCACTCGTTGGGATAACCAACAGAAACACAAGAAAGATACTTTTTTGTGACAGGAACACTGATGGTAGTATCAACGCGGATTATCACATATGTGAATTCAGAGAAGTACACGAAAAGTTAACGAAAACTGGTCACAAATCAATTATCGTGAAGCCATCACATAACGAAAGTGTTAGCAGCTGCGAAAAGACGAACACAGTTATATGGGTACAAAAGCAGATAACAGGCGTACATAAACTAATAAGCGTGTGGACTGATGTTAAAAAACTTGTTCCGAATTCTGACTTAAAGATATACAACAGCATAGACTGGATAAATAAATACTATAAGTATGATCACGTAGAGCATGGCATTAATAGCATGAATGACCTAATGTTATGTGAGTATGGATGCAGAGCAAGATACACTGCTGACTCATACAACAAGATAAAGTCAGGGTATGATGTTAAGATGTTCGGTCATGTGTCGAAAAATATAATAAGAAGTGCTATGATGACGTCAAAAGTTATAGTGTCAATAGATGACGATTTTAATGACATGACTGGCGACAGGTTGTCTGTAAGTGAGTCACTTTCTCACGGTGTTAACTGTGTTAGGGTGTCAGGACTTAGTGATTGCAACTCAAGCTATAGTACAATTGCTAATGACATTGCTGTTAGCCTAAAACGTGAAAATAAACCTATGATTGTTAATCATATAAGAGATAATATAGCAAAATTAAACAATTTTATAATGATGATTTAGCTATAGGAGATATGAAATGCCTGTCGTGTTTAAGCGTGGTAAAGAACTGTCTGGCACAGACGGACTAACAATAACAGTAAAAGACAGTAACGGGTCACTAATAGACCCGAATTCGATTAGTTATAACATATATGACTTTACGACTGGTAGTGAGGTTTTATTACCACCGTCTAACAGGGTTCCGGTAAGACACTCAACCGGGTTCTATTACGCGTCGTTTATGATACCAATAAACGCAAATCTTGGCGACTATAGAATAAGATGGAATTTTAAAAAAACGCAAATGTCTCAATATAGAGAAATAGTACAAGATTTTGCGATATATGACGATGATGTTAAAATAGTCAATCTTCCAGGGTCTTCAACAACTGAGTTTGAATTGGTTAAAACGCTCAGAAATCTATTAAGGGATAACAACCCTGGAAGAAATTATATGTTTGGACCACCGTCAGGTGAAGAAACAATGAATCAGTACAACAGAGTGTTTGGGTTTGTATGGGAAGACTCTGAGTTGCTTGAATTTTTAAACGTAAGTATGGATGCAATTAACATGTACCCACCGGCTACAGACTATCAGTCAATTGATTCAATGATAATGGATAGAAGAGGGTGGAGGACACTTATACTAACAGGAGCTATGGTGTACGCGTTAAACGCAATGGCTATAAACATGGTGCACGAAGACTTTAGTTATAACATAGGTGGGATAAGTCTTGATATGGACAAATTCTCAAAATATCAGTCATTAGCTGGTGATTCACAAACAAGGTTTAACGAATTTGTTGTTGCTTCAAAGGAAACAGTTAAAGTAATAAAGGGACTAAGACAAAGTAGGTACGGTGTTGGTATACGGTCATCATTCGGGCCAGCTGTTGGTCGTGGTACTCTAACTCCAGCTAAATTCAGGGGTATATGGTAACATGGTTTTTGACCCTAATACAGATCCAAATTTAAAACACTGGTTAGACTTTTCTGACACAAATACATTTAAGTACTATAGTAGTACATCACCAAATATAATTGGCATAAAGTGCAAAAAAGACGGTATTTTAGCAAACACGTCGCAGTATGGGGTATCAGTTAACACAACAAATAAAACGCTACAACTTGGTCTTAATGATCGTGTTAGTATTGATGAACAACAACCGTTAGGTTACACAGTTATAGCTCTTATACACAAGTTGCATGATAATTCGTCAGAATACAGTGTAATTGAAGCTGCGCAGAATAGTACTATGTCTAGTATTAAGTACAATGGTGGTTCACAATCAGTTAACGTTTACCATCGCGGTAGCTCCACTGCTTTCACCAAGGCTAACATGTACACAGGCGACGTTACGTCGTATGCTATTATATCATACCAATTATCACAACAAGCATATTATGTGTCAGGTGTTGAGATAAGCAAACTAACGAGTTCACAACAAAGTTTCGTTCGTATTTCTGTTGGTGGATGTAAAATGGACCTATCACACGTCATGATCTTTGACACAGCGTTGCCAACCGATAAAATGATTGAAATTGACACGTGGTATAAGTCTCTGCAGCATAACAGGCATGCTGTGTCTAATGGGCAATTCGTTTATGGGATAATTAAACCGCTATTTCTTTTTGAAAGTGATAACGCACAGCAAACACTTATAACTGATTCAATAACTGGTAAATTTTTGATGTCAGTCGGCACTGCACACTCCATTAGTGGTAAAAAAGCTGTTGGAACAACCGCGTCTAGCACTGCCGCTCAATTCAACTCATACATACTAGGCGCGTTAATACACACTAAAAAAACATTTACAATAGTTTTATACTCAAAGCCAAATACTGGTTCATCTTTTGCTTTTAGAAACGCGTCACAAACATACACTGTATTACAGTCAACATCAAGTGGTAAGAAAGTATTTAACAACACAGGCACAATATCACAGTCATCTGTTAATAATAATAATAACTATCTTGAATTTACATGTATAAGATGTAGTAACGGAACTGTAGAATACGGCCATTCTGGATTTAGACCAAACAACACAATAAACAACATTAATTATGCGTTAACAACAGTTGGTATGAGGATAGAAAACACATGTGATACAAATAGGGTACTTGCAGTATGGGATGTGTATTTATCAGATGATGAATTAGACAAGTTTATGGACGCGTATAGAGTTGGTCATAACCCAGTATCTATACAAACTGGTGTATTTGTAAGCAAGTTTATAACAGATAACGCGTCAAGATTTTGGCATCATTCAACAGTTAATAGCAATAATAACGCTTCATGGGTTGACCTTATAAATGGTGATGAATTATCAACATTTGACGCAAATGGCACTCTGTATGGTATAGTAGTTCCAACACATGGGTACGTGCCAAAGGCTAACAATACAAGTCTTTTATCAAGTAAGAATGCAACTAAGTATGACAATCAATTAGTTAGAAAGTACTCACCGTTTACAATAATAATTGGTACGAGTGGTGGTATAACTTGTCATTCCACCACACCAAATATTAGTTTAGGTCTTATGATGTACAGTAATGGGCTTAATAATGGAAAAGTTAAATTTCCAACAGTAAGCTCATTTTCTGACTCAAATGGCATAGACCAGTCATCACCTGACTACGACATGTCAAACCAATCAATAAGATCCATAGTAATAAGGTATAACGGGAACTACGCAGAATTCATGACATATGATAGCAATAACACTAAAACAGTTGTATGCAGAGTCCCGCACGCGTATTCGTCATCAATATCATATGTTGGAAGCACGTTCATTCACGAGAGCGTTAAAGTTAACATTGTTAGCATACTTCATTTTGAAATGTATTTATCAGACGGTGCTATACAATCAATACTTACAGGTACTAACATTAGTACGGCTGCTAATAACATAATAAGTTCAAATTCGTTAGCAATAAAACCAAAAACACCAAACGATTTTAATTGTGCATTTTGGTATGACTCGGACGACGCGACGAGTTCAGGTGTTAAGTCAAAAAATAACAGTATGATGCTTACCTATAGTGGCAATGTTGGTGTGTACAACAACTCGTTCGGAAAGTGTGTGCACTCAATGCCAAACTCAACTGTGTACAACGGTACAAATTCTTATACATACGGTATAAATTTTCAATACGGTACTGTGTGTGTAAGGTTTGTGCCAATAAAACTTTTTAATAGATACATACAACTTGTTAAGTACTTCATATCTGGTACCAGTGGCGCAACTGCACAAGGCATAGCGGACACAATATTATACTCAACTGACTCAAATGGTAAATTAATACTGTCGTCTTACACGACTTATAATATTACGAGTTCAAATGCTGAGACCTCAAACCTTTATTCTGTAAACACTGGTATTGACTTTTCCTTAATAGACTCACCTATAATTCTTTTTTATTGTTTTAATGATGGTGACCCATCAATGTATGTGTATAAAAATGGTGAGAAACTTATAGGATGTAGTACGTCGTCAGTAATGACAAAAAACATTGTTAATGAAGTAACGAGCTCTATAAAAACGAGTATACACAAACTTGACGCTAATGCAACTGGTAGAAATGCTAAAATATCAATTAATGACACGTCATTAACATCGTCAGTTATGGTGTACGACGTTGCCTCATTTGACAGAGTGCTTACCATGAGAGAAATGGAAGAAATATGCGTTGGCTTCAATGGTAAGTCAAACATCAAAGTTAAAGACAAATCAATGGTAAATGACAATTACTACTGGTTGCATGACACTAACATTAACCCGCTTATAACGTACTGATACAACAATGAGCAAGTTATATATCAATGAACAAAACACAGTACTGATAAATCTCGGGGTATCTAACAGTAATAAGTCGCTGTCTGTCATTACAGTGTATATACAGAAGTCGTATGGAGACTTACCGTGGCACAATAGCGAAATAGAGCCGTGTTATAAAAAGACACTGAATACAAGTAACTGGTACCCAGTTACCGGTGCTGATGGGTGCTACTACTTAGTGCTTAACGCGTATGAGTGCGACACACCAGGACCACTCATTGTTATTGTAAAAATGTCCTCACCTTCAGCGGTATTTCAGTACAAATTTGATGTTACAAATTCAGAGGACAGGTTATTTAAGTTATATTTCAACAGCAACTATATAAACAAAAAAACATCAGAGTTCAACATATATGACGATGACAAAGAAACCATAATATCAACAATGAAAACAGTTAACGATAACGGTGCTTTAGACCCAAATTCAAGATGGGGGTACTACAGCACGTATCCATGCCCAATAAAAAATGCAATTAGTAACAACAATGTTACAGGTAAATACTTATTTGATTTTTCAAACAGTTATATGTACAAGTTAACAGCTACGGCTGTTGGTCTAAATACAAGGCACGACTGTGAGGTAAGTGACATACTTGGTGGTCACGTCGTGTCTTCATCATCAGTTGGTGAACAATTAAATCGTGTGTATTATTCACCTACAGGTGGTGTTTATGGGGGCAGTCTTGTTGTTGAACGAAAATCAATACCACTGTCATCACAATCATTTATACAAGCTACTAACAAATTTTCACTAATGGCATGTGTTAATTTATCTAACACGTATATCGATGATGGTATCTTTGTTGATTTTTATGACAACAACAAAGCACCAATAATTACTTTTGATATTTCAGTAAGAAGACCAACAATAGGTGGGTACACAAGAAAAACATTTGGGTCATCAAGTGTACCAGCGTCATCATCACAAACAACAGCGTACAACGCCGGTGGAATAACAATGGTTAGTATGGTGTTCAATACGTCTAATGTTAATCTTAACTACATTCACTTCACGTATGGTGCACCAGATAAACCAGTAAAAACACAATACACAGCAACAATAACAAACAGCTACACTAACATAGCATACGCAAAGATAAGACTTTTAGGTGATAGTAATAATGGCAATAGTATAGCATTTAATGGGTTATACATTGATTTCACAAGTGGTACATATGATGAGGACTTTTTTATAGAAATGTCAAAATACTTTTTCAATAACAACGCGTCATATACAGCTAATCGTGTACTTAATACCACACCTGGTGTGTTTCTTGATCCTAGGAATACATACGTATAAAATAATAACAGATCTATTGTCACTTGTTATTATGTGACTAAGCCAATAGACAGACAACAACATATACTAGAGCAATTTGATTCAGCGTGGCCATTGCCACCACTTAATATAAGTGTGCTTTCAAGCTTAAAACTTGGGTCGTATGACATAAAGTGGTCTCATCCATCTGAGCTATCTGGTAACACAAAATTCAGTATAGTTGGTGTAAACGTATATAGAAGTTATGACTCCGAGTTTGGACCATTTTACAAGTTAAACTCTGAACCAATAGGGTCAACGTTTTATAGGGACGCAACAGTAATAAAAGTCGCTTTAAACGAAAACGTGTCAAATAATTTTGTTACTATAGGTGATGAGGACCCAACAGGTAAGTGGACAATAGTAACTAATAATAAGCCAATAGTGATGGATTACGTTGGCGGTAGCGTGTCTGTTGAAAGTGTTGTATTAACAATAAATGGTGTTAGAGCAAAAATAGAATCAATAATGCCAAATTCTGGTGAGATAGTAATAGACAGTAGTGATAGCTTCGATGTGACATCACAAACAAAGATAAAAGCAGTTGTTCCGAAGTCTGTTAATGATGTTATTCTCGTGTCATATAAATATATTTGTAATAAAGTTGACACATCATTAGACAAAAAAATATTTTATAGAATAACAACTGTTGCGTATGACCACATTAATGGGTCGTATATTGAAACTCCAATAGATAGAGCAACAAGTAGTAGCAATTACCAGGTTGAGCAGATAGACTGGATATGGAGAGAAGCCATAAGACGTAATAAATTCATTCTAACGCAAGGTGGCGAAAGAGTGAAAGTGATGATAAGGAAAACGATGGGTGTTAGATGTGGATGTTATAAACCATCACATGGCCAGCCGTCGTCGAATTGTGAAATATGTTATGCTACTGGTATAATAGGTGGGTATGTAGGACCATTTGACATGATGATAGCACCAGATGACCATGAAAGGAAGGCGACTCAGTCAACACTTGGTCGAACAGTTGATCACTCTGGTGATGTGTGGTCAGGCCCATCGCCTTTGCTCTCACAGAGGGACTTTATAGTGAAACAAAATAGTGACAGGTTTGCAGTAGGTCCTGTTAGGGTACCATCAAATAGAGGAATGATACTTCAACAACACTTTAACATTTCATCACTTGATGAAACTGATATAAGGTTTAAAGTTCCTATGTATGACACATTTGAACAGAATCAAATGCAGACTAAATGGATAAAGTCATACCCAAGTAGGTCAGTGCCTCAGTTTACTGAACGAATGTCAATGCCAGACGAGAGAGAAATAAGAGGATCGACAGTTGTTTATGAAAATAATAACAGGAAATAAGATATGGAACTAACAAGAGGAATAATAGAAGAATTCAATAATGATATACTAAAGATCATAGCAAAGTCTGGTATATCAACCATACTTAATTTATTGCATGACAACGATGTTGACAAAATAAGTATAGTAAAAGACTATGAAGTTAAGTCAGTTATAAACGACGGATATGTTGACTTTATTATAATATTTGAAGTAGCTGATACAATAGAAGTTGCTGTTAGTGAGTATAAGGTCATAAAACAAGAGGAAGAAGAGGAAGAAGAGGAAGAAAGCGACAAAAAAGTGTACTCAGCCAGCAAGAAGGATAAAAAAGTAAGAAGAATAATAAGAAGGGGCGCGTTTGACTCAAGATCTCACAAAACTGACGTTAGGAGTCAGCTGTTATCATCAAAAAAAGGAAACGCGTATAGGAGAAAGTCACTGGCGTCTCGAAAAGCAATAAGTAAAAAGAGATCGAGTGGTAGGTTGTATGTAAAGTATAAAAGTAAGGAAGTTGGTGTTAATGAGGTTGTCATTACAAAAATACTTGATGGCTTAGTTACAAAAGTTGCTGAAGAGTTTGCTAAAAATATATCTGATATAATAAATAGGTAATAAAATGTACCATTGGCTAACATCTGCTACCAAAAAAAGACTGATACAAGAAATTAAACAAATACTGTACGATCACCCAAGGTACAGAGAAGATCATCAGAATGTTCATAATAAATACACGTTTGAACAACGACAGAAGCGTGGTGTGATGATTAATGGCACATCAGCTGACAGAATAAAGTTATCAGCTGACAATTTTATGGGTGTTGTATCTTCATTTTGCATGTTATCACCTGTTGATGGTAAACCGTCAACATCTATAGAATGGGTTAGGGAAAACTATGTTTTACTTGAGAAGTACTCAAAAACAAGAACAGTGTTTCCATCAGAACCTGGGACATACACTATAAATATACTGTGTCTACCTGATGTTGCTAACGGTATACCAGGTAAGTTTGAAATACAACCAACAATAACTGTTGATAACGAAATGGTTCTTAGGTTTGAAAAATGTGACCATAACACAGCACACTTGTCACATACAAACATATACCCGGGTTCTGTTAGGCTTTATGTTAACAACTCTGTACCGTTGATAAACGGCACTGATTACTCTATAAATGACAAAACTGGTGTTATAACATTTAATAGGTGTACGCCAATTAATGACATACTGTACGCCGATTATAGATTCATATCAGAAAAAATAGGACCAATACAATTTAATTATAACGAATACAATGATAGAGCTATACCTGGTGTTGTTATAGCTTTTGGTGACAGGGCGTTCGATGGTGACTCTCAAGTAATAGTTATAACAAACACCAGGTCTGACACAATGAATGTGTATGGTGGTAAGTTCGAAGTCAGATTTGATGTTGTATTATACACGTCTGATTCAGAAGACAGGGAACTTATGTCAGATTATATAGTGCATAAATTCTTAGATATACAGAGCAGGCTTGGAGATGAAGGAATTGACATAACTGACATAACACCGTCTGGTGAGAATGAAGAAATAAAGAATGATGTGTCAGATGAGTACTATTATGAAAGCAGTATATCAATATCTTTAAAGGTTGATTGGGAGACACACGTTCCGTTGCCAGTTGTGACGTATAGAGTTGACCCAATAAGTAGTGAAGAGGAAAAGAGAAATGGATTTCTTGACGGGTCTATAACATACGACATGTTGATAGCAACTGATAAGATAAAAAGTTCTGTAATTGAAACTATAATAGGAAGCAACTATATAACATATGAAAAAATAACATAGAAGGTGATTGATAATGCCAATATATGAGTATGAGTGCAAACAGTGTAGTATACGACATGAAGAACTGGTTGCACAGTCTGAAATAAACGCGCGTAACATGAACCACACATGTCCGTCGTGTGGCGGTGTGTCAGATAGGTTTTATCCTGTCACGATTAATCACACATTTAAGGGTGGTCAGCAGGGAAACTCTGGATCACACGATGTTGATTATCCTACTCTTGACAAAGCAGTTGGTAGGTCTTCTGAAAAGAAGTGGACTAATATAGTTAATAGGCAGGAAAAAATAAATAAAGTAAGAAGAGAAAGCGGGCAACAGGCTGTTTCTATAAAACCCGATGGAACATTCGCCCCGACAAGTAAAGAAGACCTTTCAAAGAGATTTGGAAATTAGTGAAACTTTTTATTATTCATAACAAGAGAAACCATATACATATACAATGAAATCACTTTGTTTGTTTTAAATTGGAGATTATTAATACATGTCACAAATAGGTCCCTACTCAACGTACTCACCACCTGGTGTATACACACAAACGGTAATTGAGCCAGCTGCTGAGCCACTTCTTGGTGGTGTTAAAGTTCCTGTGTTTATAGGAACAGCTAAAGAAGCAATAAGTGTTGATAACTATGAATTAATAAGAGGGTCATCAAGCGTAGCCGATACGCCAATTTACAATGAAGACGCAGCACAAAGTTGGGTTGCATCAGGGACGAATCAAAGACCAGTTCTTGGTGGTCAAAATGGCAACAGGAACAAACTAAGAGTTAGAAATTTCCCAATAGTAAACGGGCAAGGTAAAGGGCAAATAACTAACGATATAGCATCAGTATCAGTAACAATAAATGGTGAACAAACAGTTTTAATAGCTGTTGACGGGTCAAATGGCATCGTAACACTTGGGTCGTTTCCTGCTGAGAACGACGTTGTATTAGTTACGTATTTTTATAGTAGATCTGATGTTAAGACAACTGATGATGTCAGCTCTCAAGTAACTGTTGGGTCTGCATCGTTAATTGCTCCTAAGTCAGAGCCATACAACATCCTAGTAGGATCCAACACATTTAAAGTGACTGTTGACGACGGAGTCCACATTAATCAAGTAACGTCAACAATAACATTAACTCCTGGCCAAAAAAACGCAAATGAAATTTGCAATGAAATAAACGCCAACTCTATAGTTGGGCTAACGGCTTCTGTGAGCATTGATAACAACGGTATGAACCATGTTAAGCTCGAGTCACCAGGGAACATTACTATATCAGATGGTAACGTTAATTCAGCAATTGGATTTAACGCTGGTGATAAAACGAATAGAAAAACGAGTTTTGTAACATTTGAAGGTCCAATAGTTGACGGGTCAAATGGTGGTATAACAACGACTGACCCAGCAGACGCTCTTGTCACTGTTGATGGTAGAAAAGTTGTTCCTATTGCTATTGATGGTAAAAACAGAGTGGTAACATTACCATTCGCCCCAAAGAATGGATCAAAAGTATCCATTGAGTATTACTTTAACAGTTATCAAGACACATTCGATTACCTTCCTAATTCAAACGTTTCTCAAGTAAAAAGCGTTGGTATATCACCTGGAAGAAGTGACTATGTAAACGGTGTTGATTTTATAGTAGTAAATGACAAAGACCAATCAAAGATTCAGTGGGGAACAGCGTTTACTGTAGAAGACGGTAACATGACTGGTCAAGAACCGTTTGGGCAGTCACAAATAATCGGAATGCTTGTTGACGACAAGATATACGGTGTTGAATGTGAAAGGTACACTGACAACACAACGTACACTGTCAGTACAAACAAATTCATACTCCCAATAAAAGCAACAACCGGTAACGGAAGAGATACACCACTCGGCAGTAGCTTATATCAAACTGTTACTAATGGTAGAATGGATCTACCAACCAATAGACCAGATTTAATAGAAATAAAAGTTGGTAAAACATTTAGAGACGCGAATTCTCGCCCATCAGTCAGTGTTTTGTCAGTGGACGACGCAAACAACGTTGTGACTCTTTCTGAGTCTATTCCAGCCGACTGGAACGCTTACGCGACATTCTGGTACAATAGAATCACTGATGATAAATTTACTTTTTCAGTTGTGACTCCAGGACCATCAGGAACAGGAGCATTCAGAATACTGTCCGATAAAACCGGCGTTAATTTGATGAACATAGATTTCGGAAACAAGAGTGGTCTTGCGCAGGACGTTAAGTTCCCATCAAACAGCGAATACAACAACGGTGCATTTCACTATGGTGGAAACCCAGTATCTGAAACTGTGACTGTTAGGTTTACTGATACTGTTGCACCAGCAACACACGCGTCAGTAACGCTTGGTCAGGAACCGTACGACTTATATCAGTACAGTAAGACATTTGGTAACATACATGTGGATGGTAGTGCAACACAAAACGTTGATTTAAGTCAGTATTACGCTGCGTCTGTTATAAGCTCTCCTCTCCCAAATCAGAGCGTTTCATTTTTATCGACTGACAAGCTTTGTCTTATCATAGACGGAATAAGCATTAACGTTGCATTAAGCTCATCTATGACATTATCAGCTGTGGTTACTGCAATAAACAATGCTATATCAGTCGATACAACAGTCCACGCTGATGGTACACAAACTTTCGACTCGTTGAATATAGGTTTAGGTACAACATGGGGAGCAACCTTAGTCAGCTACGGTACAGAAAAAATAATAAAAATCACTGGTAGAAACGGTAGTTCTTCTAACTACTCAAGAACAAGCATTGATGGTGTTCTGTCTAATGTGAGCGTTGTAGCACCAGTTAACCAGGGTGATACAGACGCGTCAATAAAACTTGGATTTACTTTAAACAAAGTGTCATATGGGTCATGGAACGCCATAAATCATCCAGCGTCTATGGTTGGTTCTATTGTAGCACCATTTAGTGTGACATCAGGTTACAACGACGTTTTCGCAATAAACGTTGATGGGTTTGACGTAACGGCAAAATTACCTACTGGACCTAACGTTACACTTCAACAAGTGGTTGACGCTATTAACGTTGCGTGCATACCGTCAGTGAATAACCAAAATCTTATCTCTGAATTAAATTCAGTAACAAGTGATTTGATTTCAAAGTTCAATGGTCACCAGTATGACAACACAGTTGACCCAACAAAATGGCACATACTACCTGGGTCTCAAGTCGCTTCTCAAGCGTCACCGTCGTTGAATGATAATATAGTTGCACTTAACAATCTACTTACTGCGTATAATACACACATTACAAACGCTTTAACACATCAAAGTGCCGACAACGTTAACATAGTTTCTGCTCCAAGCGCATATGACTTGCAGTCTGCAGTGTCATTGTCATTAGCGTTAAAAAATGCTATGAACGCTCATATGATTGAGTATGGTGTACATGGTTCTGATGACCTGATTACAAAGAATTTGCTTGATGAAAAAACTATAAACTTCACTGTTACTGGAACCAGTTCTGGTAATGTTGAATTTAATCCTGGGAATAACGCAGCTAATAGTATAATGTCTTACCCACTGAGCCAAATTTCTAGCTCTGTTGATCTAACTCTTGTGTTAACAGCAATGGTTAAATTCACAAACACAGACGCCATCGGGACTAGTGGTACAATAACTGTGTTTGACAGCCACTTAGACAGCACTTCATCACACTTAGTTGCTGACACCGTAAACAAATTTTATTACTACGCGTATGACGTGGCTCTAATAAACGCTGATGAAACTGATGGTAGTAACAGTAAATGTGTTATAAACTATATAAACCAGTTAGCTGAGTGTTTTTATTCAAGTTCTGGGTTAACCGAGCACTATAACCAAACAGGTGTTCACGTAACAGATGACACGAACGTTCTACCTTTGCCTACTACAAATATACCAGCAAGTACCATACAAACCGCTGCAGATTTATTAATCGACATTAGAACTAAGTTCTATGCACACATGACTAATAACGTTGGGGGTGTGAAAGTACATGGTAATAATGACACTGTTAATAAAGTCACAGCGTCATATACATCAACAGTTGCAAGGCAAGGAAATGGTATTGACTCTGGGAAACTCGTTATAGATTCTCAGACAAACATGATTAACTCGCTTGTTGCAATTAAACCTGTATCACCAGCTGCACAAATTCTTGGGTTTGCGCTTGGGTCTTCGGTTGGAAGAGTACAACCGAACGCCAACAGCATAGCTTGCGCTTTAAACAATAACTCAGCGTTTGCGTCGAAAGCTGTAGCAAGTGACATAACAGTGTCAGGACTTGGCACATACGTTAAGATAGACTCACTTAGTGTTGGGTCAACATCGACCATATCGTTTAGTAGTACACCTAACACAGCATTCGTTCCTGGAACTGGTTTAGATGTTATTTTTGGTAGAACTGGTGATAACGGAGAATCTGCTCAGTCTGGATTTGTTGTTACATCATCTCTTGGTTCACTCGGGTCAAATGGGTATGGATATGTTGGTCAAACCTATACAGATTCTGTTACTGGTTTAAGATTCACGATCTTACAGCCAGATACTGGTTCATACGCTAACAATGGTATATTCACTTTCACAATAAATGAAGTGTTTAAAGCCGACGCGTCGAAAAAGATTTTTTCAATTGGTGGCTTAGAAATGCAAGTATATAACACCAATAACACTGGCGTTGGTACAACTGCGTTTGTTAACACCTTTTCAAGAACTGGTGCTGAACCTGCTGTTGGCGATTACTACTATGTTTCGTATGACTATAAGAAGTCTGATACGACCGCTAAGTTGTTTGTTCAATCTAATAAAATAATAAAAGAATTTGGTCCTCCAACACCAGATTATCCATTAAGTTTAGCAGCTCGTATAGCTCAACTTAATGGCGCCCCTGTAATAGGATTGAAACAAGTTATTAAGCAGGCAAGCACATCAGCAATGCAAGCGTCATTCAAATCAGCTATAGACGAACTCAAAAAGCCGATCGGTGGGCGTGTCATGCCTGATGTAATAGTTCCTCTTACTTCAGACGTTCAAATTGGCGCCTATTTAAATGAGCACTGCGTGTTCATGAGTTCACCAAGACAGGGCGGCGAAAGAACAGCTTACTTCGGTGCAGACATTGGAACAAACCCAAATGGTGTATCGTCAATAGCACGCAGCTTCAAGTCTGAGTTCATGACTGTCGTATACCCAGATGTTTTAATAATGAGCGTGCAGGACCCAAACACCGGTGTTGCTACAGACCACGCTGTTGGGTCATACTACGCAGCTGCGGCAATAGCAGCGTCAACGTGTAATCCAGCATTCGACGCAGCTTCACCTTTAACACGAAGACAAATTTACGGATTTAAGAGACTCGGTAGAGTGCTTGACCCAACGGAAGCAAACCAAGTCGCAGTTAATGGTGTAACAATACTTGAGCAGTCTGATGACCTTATAAGAATAAGACATGGGTTGACAACCAATACTGACAACGTTATAACGAGAACTCCTTCTGTTATACTAACGATTCAGTTTGTACAAAAATCATTGAGACGAACATGTGATCCATTCATAGGTCAAAAACTAACCGGCGCGTTAGTTAAATCTGTTGAAAAAGCGATCAACACACTGTTCGATACACTCATTGGTTCATCAATAGTTTCGAAGGTAAGTGGGTTATCAGTAGAAGTTGATGAAAATGACCCAACAATCATAAGAGTTTCAGCGATCTATGTTCCAGTGTTCCCACTTGAGTACATAGTAGCCAGCTTAAGCATTAGAGTTAAAGCCTAATAGACAGTTTTTCACCCCGTTACTGTAATAGAAAAACAACGGGGTTTTGTTTTTCGTATTTTTAGGAAGGCCACAATGGACAAAAAGTTATTAAGAAAGCTAGTATCGTCATCTAAACTGATATCATCGTCTAAAACATCTGACCCTGAAATCATCGACATGATTGATGACTTAGGTGAAATAGTACAAGAGTTAGAAGACAAGGTTTTAGACAAACCTGTTGTTGAAAAAGATGACAAGAAAGAAGCTCCCAAGAAAGAAGAGCCAAAGAAAGAAGAAGCTCCCAAGAAAGAAGAGCCAAAGAAAGAAGAAGAGCCAAAGAAAGAGGCACCAAAGAAAGAGGCACCAAAGAAAGAGGCACCAAAGAAAGAAGAAGAGCCAAGCGATGATAAAATCGATCTTGATGACCTTTTCGGTGATGACAAAAAGGAAGAAAAACCGAAGGGTGACAAGAAACAAGACCTTGGTGACGACTTAGACAAGTTACACACCGCTGCTCTCATACCGCTTAACAACTATAAAAGAATTGCGTCAATAGTAGACAGTCTAAAGATTGTTGAAGGCGTATCAAGATCTAATCCAGCGTCACACGCCAGGGTTGCGTCTCTAATCAAAAAAGTTGCTGGTGTGTTCGCTGAAATCGACACAGCAGAGGACCTTGATAGACCGCTGGAAGAAATTGAAAAAGCCGTACACAGTCTGTATAAACCAGGGCTAAACAAACCTGACACGTACAACTTTGAGAAACGTGGCAAACACTAACAAACACACTATGTAGATAACTAATTGGGACTGTATGATTTCATATAGTCCCAAATTTTTATACAACATGTACTATAGGAAGCGCATACTATGTCTGATGAAAAACTTTCAAGCGGTGCAGGATATTTTTTAAATGATGATGGTGAATGGGAAATTAAAAACATACCTAATGACGTACTAAAAAACTCAAAATACTCAGGATACCTAACTATTAACGGCGTTAAGTGCTCTGTGTTTGACTCACATGATGGTAAACAGTGGGCGCAAAAAACGATAGACAAGGTATCATCAAAAGTTGCGTCGGTGTGGAATAGGCCTCTTCTTGATGAGGAAAAATCAGACTTGTTAAAACTTTCTGAGTCAGAAGGTGTTGATTTAAACAAGTTGATTGAAGAGTTTAAGTCAGCAAGAATGGTTTCGCTCGGTGATGAAACATGGAGCAGGCTTGAAAACACAAACTCATTCAACATAAAAAATATTGAGTCAGCAAGAAAGGTGTCGAAGTTATCGGGCGATGATGTAGAACCAATACTGCAGTCACTAGGAAACGAAACAAGTTTACCAGCACCTATAGTATACCAAAGGGATGATGGTTCTGTCGTATTGGTGTGTGGTAACGCAAGGTTAATTGCTGCAAAGGCTATGAAGATAACACCAAAGGTTATTTTTATGTCTAACGCTGATAGGAAAAAGAGCAGGGTATCAACACTGTTCGATTTGGCTGTAAGAACAGCCTTTTATGATAAATGAAAATGGAAGGGTTTTTATAAATGGCTCGTGACAACGACATACCTCAGATTTACAAGTTAGGCCCAGCGCCTAACACGAGAGTTGCTCTCTCACAAAAGAATAGAATATTTTCAACACCTTATTCACAAACTGGTGTGTCATCTAAACAGGTTGGCGTTTTATCTCAGTTCAATGTGTCCGAGAGTAGGTCAGTTGACACTGTAAGAGGTATAGGTTTTGGTGACAGAGTCATTGAACTTGTACCAGGTATAACTGAGCCTGCCAGTTTAAGCATCAACAGGACACTGCTTTATACATCTTCTATCATACAGGAGCTTGGTTATAGAGGTGGAGTTGACGGACTCGTTAGATCTTTACGTCATCACAGATGGCCATTTGACATATATTCAGAATTAGTGTTTTCTGAAATTGCAACAAAAGAGGCTGCTGGTTCAAGTAAGTTAAAAACTGAGTCAAGTGGTATATATAACAACAGTGTTAACTATGCTGTTCTAACGTATTACCTTGGTTGCTGGCTTGAGTCATATGGTGTTGACTTTGGTGGTGAAGGTGGTATAGTTGCTGAGAACTGTAGTGCAAAAGCGACAGATGTAACTGATGGGTCGTCAATGTGGGGAAATACAGTTGACACGTATGGTGATGTGTTAGACGCTGGAAACAACCCGATAACACAGAACGGCGCTGGCTCGTCTATTTATAGACCACGACCGTTATAGTTTACCAACAGAGGACACTCTTTCATTAGATTTCTTTATAAGAGCCTTAGCTTCTTCCTCAGTTATCACCCTTATTGAGGGGTTGTCCTCGTCAAAATTTGAAATGTTGTTTGTGAGCGTGTACATTGTTTCTATACGCTCATTAATTTTATTTTCTCTTTCTCTTATCTTTTTTATTTCCATTTCAACTATTCTATCGTGTTCATCTTTCTCACCAGAAAGAGCCATAGATAACTGGTCAGCTAATTGTTCAGCTGTTTCAGCAACATTCTTACTAACTATTTCCGCACGCCTACCATCAGGCAGCATTTCATATCTTTTTTGTGTTGCATTATCTACGCCGTGTATACTATTTATATACGTTGATAACACGCTTGCCTTCCTTTCTTCTCTTTCTTTTATTTCATTTTCTTTGTTTGCGTTGTCTCTGTCATAAACCTCTTTGATTGCTTTTCCTGCAAAGCATGAACCAACGAATTTTGCGTTAGTCCAGTTACTTTCAACTTCATTTTTTATATCAATTATTGTTGACAGCGCAACCCATGACTCCTGGCAGTAGTTCATTCCTATCCTAGACGTACCTGGCACCCCAGTGTTATTTTCATCAGTTATTCGTGTACCTTTTACTGATAGCCACTTATACCTTGACCTTGGTTCATACGCATAGAATTCAACAAGCTTGTGCAATCTGTTTGATCTCATATTTAAATGAGATAATTTTGACACGATTTCATTCTTAACTGACGTGTCCATACCGCCGACTAAGTCAACAACTCTATTTATTGTTTCATCTCTATTAATTAAACACTGAACTCCGTTCATCATGAAAATAGAAAACGCTATATACGCGTCCATTTTCTTGTTTTCATTATAAAAGTACATGTCATTTATTAAACTTATTTCTTTGTGATTAACAGTTTTGAACACAACATTGAGGTCCTTAATTGACATCTTGCACGTTAAGAAACCCCTTGTTATGAACAGTTCAATTTCGTCCCAGTAATCATCTACACTGTTTCTATTGACGTATGAATCCGGTAGGCTGACTACTATTTTCTTATTAGACATGATGTTACTTTTTTGGTGTGAATCTGTTCTTTTTCTGTTTTTTATCTACTTCATCAAATAACTTTGAGTCTTCTTCCATCTCAATAGTTCTTGGGTTAACGACTTGTTCTACTGGTGGCTGTTCTTTAACTACTGGCGGTGAAAACTCATACTGTTGTTCCTCATTGGTGTTGCTATTTTCTAATTTTTCGGCCTGTATTTCATCGAATGTTTTTATTTTCTCAATGCCGATTTTTTCTCTCAGATCGTTAACTTTAGACTCTAAATCCTTTAATTCTAAAATAGGATCAGATACTTCATACCACTTAATGTCTTTTAAGTTTTCAAATTGTATCATTTTTGTGATATCTAAGTACACCTTGTACATATCATCTACAGTTTGATAGTCCCATCGCGATATTTTTTCGTACATGTACATTTGTAAATTAGATTTATGTCCGGTGTCGAGTTTAAATACTCTTTCTTCTCTGTACGGCCTAAGGTCGTCGTTATTTATACCGACTATGCTATATGATAAAAACAACTTTTTTAGATTTTCAGCTGCTGACAATGTATCGGCGTTCGTTGCTTCAACAACCTTTTCATTTAGTATGGCGTAATCTTTTTGTCGTATTGGTCCAAACCAGTACGATGACCCACATATTTTTTGTTTCCACACCTTATCCATTCCAACATTTGATAGGGCGTCATCTATTCTTTTGAAAAAATCTTCCATTGTATGAACCTCGGTGGTCAGCTTTTATGACTTGTACTAATGTGTAATTACACTTATTTAACATAATGGTGAATAGATATGAAGTATGAGATGCCAGTTGGTATTAGAACGCTGTCAAAAAGTTTATCTGATAATAGCGGACTAATAAAAGAGTACTTTACAAATAAGAATTACGTTGATAAGTACGGGCTTGAGTGGGATGACAAAAAGATGAAACTCGTTGACAAAGCGAGTGGTATGTCTGTTCCACTTGGAATGGAAGAAAAAAAGTATGATGAGTTCATCAACAAGATGAAACAATCAAGAAGAATAGCATCGCAGCTTATAAAGTAAGGACCGTAACACGTGGCTGAGTTTACAAAACGCATAAATATAACAGCTAGTTTAGACAGCAAGTCAGTTGACACAACTTCTAAGGGAATAGAAGAACTAACTAGCAAGACAAAAAAGTTCCATGAAACGCTTGAAAAGATATCAAGTAAGACGAACGCGTTTTCTAAACAACTTGGTGGATCGTTTGTAAATTCAGTAAAAAAGTTAGAAGACATAGCTAAAAGACAATCGTTATTAGAGAAGCAACTAAATAAAAAATTAGCTGAGTCAAGATCTGCAACTGGTTCTGACAAAGAATCAATAGATAAAGAAGTATTAGACTTAAAAAGTCAGCTTGAAGACCTTGGAAAATCAGTTAAAAGCTCCAACGCGTTGGGTGAGTCATTAGATGACTTATCAAATTCATTGCGTGACGTTAACAGACAAAGCAAAAACCTGATCAATTCGTGGAGAAAAAATGTCGATGGGCTTAACAAAAAAAGCCCGGAAGAGAAAAAAGGACAAACATACTTACAAGCAGCTCAAGAAAAAAACAAAAGAATAGTTGACGCTCATAAGCTTTCAATTCTTGCAACGATGAAAAAAAGTGGGGCAAGTGACGACGCAATTAAAGCAAAAGCTCTTGAAATAGAACACCACCGCGGTACTATAGGGATGAGAGCGACCGGGGCTTTAAAAGAAGCTGGCGGTAGCGCTCTTGACTCGATCATAGGTAAATTTACGAGTTTCTTACCGGCAATAACCAGTGTTGCTGGTGTCATATCTGAGCTTGTCAGTATAATATCAGATGTTATGAACGGGGCTGCTGAGTTTAACAAGACACTTATAAGTAGCACTGCGTCGATGGGCGAATTTAAGTATGGTACTGAAAATTATGAAAAGGCCCACAAGGAGTTGTACCTTAGTGCTAAAAGTGCCTCAGTAGAGATGTTAAATCTTGGGCTTGACGAAAAAGAAGCTTCAAGGAGAATATCAAGTTTAACAAAAGCAACAGGTATGTCAATAGTTGAAATAAACGAAAGAATGAAAGTGTCAAGTGGCGGTCTTAACGAATTCATCAGATCAACAGATGCAGTATCAAGGTCGCTTGGTATTTCATATGATGAGATGATGGGCATGACTCAGACTTTTACAGAAAGTTTTGGTAAGAGTCTTGATGGTGTGAAAAATAGCTTCATGGATGTGTCAAAGGCTGCGCTGAAGTCTGGTATACCTATACACAGGTTTATGGAAGCTTTTAAAGATGTTCTACCGCAAGCTGACATGTTTACTAATAGGATAGAGGACTCAATAGGGTATTTAAGGGCTTTTGGTACGAATTTAAGTACAAAATCACTAAAAGAATTTATGCACGCAATGAACGCTAACTGGAGGCAAATGTCATTTCGTGACAAACTAAAACCAACGCTAATAACAGGTGTTGGTAAATCAAGGGACTTACTGAATGAGCAGTACGAGAGAAACATATCTACTATAGGTGTTAATGATGGATTAGAAGTTAACAGGGGTGAAATAAAAGAATTGTTAGAGGCTACAAAAAACGGTAGCAAAACTCAAGAAGACGCGCTTAGTGAACTAAACCAAATACTACTAAAAATAGAAAAAGGTGGTGGAAAGGTTGAGGGAGCAGTTAAAGAATCGCTTCAAGAAACAATAAGATTAGCTGCAAATTACAAAAATGTTGACGCGTTGTCAACAGCAAGTGACATGGAACTTGCTGACACAACGACTCGTATGGAAACGATGTTAAAAAACATAGAAAGAATAACAGAAAAAAGCATAAGTAAAATGAGTGACTTTACAGGACTAAAGGAACACGTGTTTAGTACACTTAATATTGGAAAAGACCAAAAATCAATGCTTGAAACTTATATGAAGAAGGTGTTTGAATTTAAAGAAACTATAAAGTCAGGTGATATAAGCTCAAAATTTATAAGAACTGGTGATAAAGAAGCGTTAGAAGAAGTACTAAAAAGTAAAAAATTAATGAAAGACGGTGAGTCATTAGATGAAACAATAAAACGAATGATGAAAGAAAAAGGTGGAGAAGAAGAGCTTATGAAGGCTTATAAGGACTCATTTAAGATAACTGGAAGTAAAGAGGGAAAGTTAAATAAAGAAGTAGAAGATGCACAAGCTGCTTTCCAAAAAAGTCAGGGTGAAATGTCATCAACTATAGTTGACATACTTAATAATTTGTATAAAATAATAAAAAATAAGTTAGCCCCATATATACTACATGTCCTTGATATACTAAAAAGTTGGTATAAATGGTTACTTGGTGATAAGAAGACTGAAGATGATGATAAACTTATTAAAAAAGAACATAAAGATGATGGTAGTGAATTTGACGCCAAAGTCAATGAAAATAAAGAATTACAAAAAACTCTAAAGGCAAAAGAAGCAGAGTATAACAAGTTCGGGTCTGTTTCTAAGTATAGTGATGGTAAGAAACAACCTGTAGAACAACCTGTAGAACAACCTGCTGTTATATCTCCACCAACAGTTTTAACAGGTAAGTTTTTAGACTCGTATAAAGAAAAAGAGAAAGAATTAAAGAGCAAAACAACAAATCAAGGTGTTAGTCTGTATGCATACAAGTCGGAAAAGCTGAAGATTGACAATGAATTGAAATCGTACGAAGACACACTAATGTCTTTACAAAAACAAATGTATGAAGACATAAACTTAGCAGATGAACAGGTTAATGTACTAAATAAACTTAACAAAAATGACAAAGACTCAATAAAGATTGGGAAAGAGTCGAACGTTCAATTGAATGCAATTCTAAAAACACTTGACGAAAATGAATCGAATAGAATTCTTGAAAAAGACAACGAATTTATGGAGTGGTTCAACGCAAAGGTTAGTATTGGGTCATATGATAGATTTACAAGCAAAAAGACAGCATTCGACGCTTACAATAAAGAACAGATAGGGTCTAAAGCAGTTGGAGGTCCAATACCTGTTGACAAGGATGGTATGTGGAAGCTCCATGGTGGTGAGTATATAATACCAAAAGGTGGCGCTCTTGTTAAGACAAGCAGTAACTCTGGAGTGTCAACGTATAACATAAGTGTTAATGTTAAAACAGACGCGGACCCAAAGCAAATAGCGTATGAAATAAACAGAGTTTTAAAGGAAGCTGGTAACTGATGTCAGGTCTGATCAAAAACAGGAATTTTGAACTAGGAAAAGGAGGAGTACCACCGTATGACTACGAATCAAACGGAGGGAAACCTGTTCTTTTTACTGTTACTGACCCGGTTTTTGACGAGCCAATGTTTGAAGTGATGCTTGCGCTACACATAGGACCGCAGTCAATAGACGAGAAATTTACCAAAACAAAGCAGACCACACTAACATACGGTGGGTTTGTTGATTTCATATGGCCAGATGAACTTGATATTATATCTTCACAAATGTCAACTGGTATGTTCATATGCCCTGATATTGGAATAGCGTCATCAACAAATGTTAAATCAACAAGTGGGTCGTCTGGTAGAAAAGAGTCTATAGCGTATGAGCGTTATCAGGACTTTATAGAACTTTTTAGGAACAACGGTGTTGTGTACGATTCAAATGGTAGGCCATCATTAAGCGGCAGAGTATTGATGACTTATGATAGAGGCATGTTCTATGGTAGATTCACATCAATTAACATTCAAGAAAATGCAGATTCACCGTTTGTGTTTAATATGTCATGGGAATTTAAAGTTGAAAAATCAGCGTACATATTTAATAGGTAATTATGGATCCACTGTTATTTAACTTAGACAGCGTCATACTTAACTCAGTTACTAAAACAATAACGATAGCTGACAACTTTGTTTTATCATCAAGACATGATATAGTTAATGGTTCGTATGGGTACTCTGATAAACACATAGACGTAAAAAACAGAAAGCCATTTATCATAGGAATAATACCACCTCAGGATCCTGTTAATTATAAACCGGTTGTAAAAAATAACTACGACATAAAAGACGCGTCATATTATGAGAGTTCTGGTAGCAAAGAGTGGGGTAGTAGCGCGTTTAAGGCGCTAGAATCATATAGCAATGTTACTGGAATAAAACCAAAAGACGCACTTGCACTGTTTTCAAGTGAATCTGATTTAAAAACAAATTCTAAGGGTTCTATAGCCGGTGGTCTTAATGGTATGGCATACTCATTGGTGGAAAAGGAAGGCGTGTCAAAAGAGACATTTCTTAACATGGACCCTGATGAGCAAATAAACTTTATATCAAATTACTATAATAAGTACTCATATCCAAAGGGTGCTGTAAACGGTGATCCTGCAAAGGCGTACGCGTACAATTTTTTACCAGCCAGCATGTCTAAATGGGGTAGTTCTGGTGTTGTTGTTGGTCCACCAAGTGACCCTAATTCACCGGTCATTATTTTAGGTGGTGGACTTGACGCAGAAGCATCATACGAGGCTATAAAATCGCAAAACCCAGCCTTTTTTCAAAATGGTAAGCAGTCAGTTACTCTTACTGATATGGGTGGATATATAGAAAAAGCAAAGTTAAAAAGTAACTATAACGACATATCAAAAAAGTACGACATGTACAAAGCTGGGAAACTGGTGGATAACAAAGTAGATACGAAAAAAACCAAATTCACTATAAGCTCATACAATAACAAGGTGAAAGAAAAAACTAATGGGAAAAACATAGAAGTAGACAACGCCAGATATGAAGCTTTATCATCTTATATAGATGGGCTTGCAAAAAACATAGAGACACTAAAACAAACGCCAAGTGTGTTATTTATAGTGAACCCATCAGATATGTCAATTAATATTGACCACTCTTTAGAGTTTGTGAGAACAAGGAATACATTTGTTTCACACTCATCACATGTGAAACCTATTGCTATAAGTATTAAAGGTGTGTCGTCTGGTCAATACGTCGTGAATCAGTACACGAAGGCTGGTGGACTTTCCAGCACTAATAGAATAAACACAGTTAGCTATAAGAATTTAATGTCTATAGCACAAGTTTACAAAAATAATGGCACAATAGTGTCTGATACACCTGGTAGTGAAGGAATAATAACGCATATCGGGTCAGTGTTCATATACTATGACGGTGTAATATACATCGGGTCTTTTGACGATTTTTCAATACAGAATGACTCAAGTAAGGCATACAATATGTCATATGATTTCAAATTCACAGCTCGCCATATTGTAGAGGTATAATTATATGAGAAAATCTGGGTATAACGGAACCGGCACAAACAGTGACAGGAAACACATAGTTGTTGCGCCAGACGCTTATGTGAAAATTCAAGGATCGACAACTCTTACGACTTGCGGTGACTGTGGTAAAAAACTAAATCTAAACAAGTATCTGACATCATTATCAGTAAACGCGTCTGTTGAAAGCGCACCAGGTAGCTCGTCTGTTTCGTTATCAGTGCCGGACACTGATGTTGGTGACATGTATGTTGATGGTCAGCTTGTTATAAAACCAATGATGGAAATAGAGATTTACGCAAAAGGATATTATGCTATAGGCGGGATTCCGCAGTATTATAGAATTTTTTGGGGACTTATATCATCAGTCACAAAGTCATGGAATGGTGGTACAACAAATGTTAGTATATCATGTAAAGACATACTAAGGTGGTGGGAAGTAACACAAGTTACGAAAAGACCAGCGTTTTTATCTCCTCAGGGTTCATCAAGCGGGAATTATACTGATTGGCAGAACCAATTTGCTGGATTACATCCATACGCCGTTATGGTTAATCTTGCAAGAGACGCTATAGGTGATGTTAGCGAAACCGTTGGGTCATTTTTGTCATATGAACCAGAAAAGGGTGGTGACATTGGTAAAGCTATAGGATCGTATATGAGAGACATATCGATATACTGGCAGACCAGGTTTCAGTCAATACAGAATAGCTTAGTATTGTATGGTTCAAGTGGAAACGCGTATAGAGTAAGTGGTATACAAGGAAATAAGTCACCAAGAGATGTTGCTAAGGAAATATTTAAAAAAGAAAAAGAAATAAAATCATCAAACGACTCAACTGATCTATATTTTGTTAACACAAAGGACATGGCTACGTATAAACAAGAGCTTAGTATGTACGCTGATGTTGAGTTTTTTCAAGTTGATTCACAGTCTAAATTGCAAATAGCAAACGCGTGTAAAGACCAAATGTTTTTTGAGTTCTATTGTGATACAACTGGTGACATAATATTTAAGCCACCATTTTATAACATGAACACTATGCCAAACAAACCGGTGTCGTGGATATTTGATTTTGAAATAATAGAAACATCAATCACTGAGAACGAAGAAAGTGTCATAACACACTTAACATCACATGGAAACGCTTTCGGTGGTGTTTTTGACCCTGGACTAAATGACGAGATCACCACACCAAACACTGGTGTTATAGACTATCACCTATTGAAACAGTATGGGTGGAGAAAATCAGATGTGAGCGTTGAGTGGGCAGGAAACCCAAAGAAGCTGTATTATCATTTGCTTGACTATATGGATAGGCTTAACGCAAAAAGAACGTCTGCAACAATAACAATACCAATGAGACCGGAGTTAAGAATAGGGTTTCCTATATGGGTCCCAATGTATGATTCATTTTTCTATTTATCCGGTATAGATCATAGTTATAATGTTGGTGGTCAATGTACGTCAACGCTTACGCTAACAGCAAAAAGAAGTAAATTTATAGCACAAAAGAACATAGGAAGTATAAAACGTAACAAGACAGGTGAAACTATCAGATCTAATGATGAGTCGCTATCAGTAATAGCTAAAAAGACTGGTAATGATAAAGAAGCGCTTAAAAAATCACTAAAGTCAAAAGATGTTGTGTACGAGGTTGAGTTTAGTGATGGTGGAGGAGACACAACTGGAATAGGTTCAAACTCAAAGACAGGTCCTATGTACATGCGAGACACGAAAACTGGCAAACTTCTTGGGTGTCCAAATGTTGTGATGGTGTACAGAAATAACATAACAACAGGCAAACTTATAGATGAAAAAACAAACGCGCAAACGAACGCAAACAAGTCAAAAATAAACGACGACTTACTATCAAAAAATAACTATAATTATACGACAAAGTCAGTAGTTAATGACCTGGCGTCACAAGACGCCGCAAAGAGAGAAGTATTAATAGACAGACTTAGAAACAATAGGTACGCGTCAAGTATGACAAACGCTGGCGTATATGACTATGCTATAGATATAACAGGTGACTTTAAAGAAATTCAAGTCGTTCCAGTTGATAAGTTTAAATCAAAAGACGTGTACATGACAAGTGGCGCTGAGTCAAAGGCGTCTATAGACACGTACAACGCTGATAAAAAGAAGCTTTCTACTGACAAACAAAAACAAGAAAAGACACTGAACGAATACAAGTCAAAACTCGCTAAGTTAGCTGCGTCAGGGAAAGATCTAAGTGACAGTGACTTTAAAGAAGTCAACGATAAAGTTGTCAAACAAGAAGAAGAACTAAAATTAACGACAAATAAACTATCATCGTTAGGTGAGAAAAAATTCGTACCAAATTTGTATATGATGGTAAGACCAGTATCAGATGAGTTCGGGTTTGAGTTGATAGGCCATAACAGGTATGGGAGAGGTGTATACGTTGAGTATAATCAGTTAATCATTAGTGATGACACAACTATCGGTGTGTCTAATGACGTTAGTATACCGTTTTCACAAACAATGGTGTCACCAAATGATGCTTCATTGGTAAATAGTACAAGTAAACTTGAGTCTATGCAACCGGAAGATTACTTAACTGGTTCTTATATGGTAACGAGTGACTCGTCGTATAAAGATGAAAGACACGTGTCAGGTATGACAAGCAGAAAGTCATATGACACTCTTTCAAACAGTGATTCATTCGAGTCAAATTCATATATATTCGCTGAGACTGACTCTTTAAAAAGGGCTGTCACACTATCAGAGCTAACACCAAACATAGAAAACGACGCGTATAGTCAAAAACCGTGTTCATGTGGCTTAAGTAAGAGTGAGTGGTGGTCACTTCTTCCTACGTCTGAAATAACAAAGATTGTCGGTAATAACGGTGTGTATTTTAAAGGGTTAACTGAGTACGACGCTGATCTTGGTGTTGTGTCAACCAATGACGCTTTTTCAGACAACGGAAAAACGTTCTTTGCCGCTATGGCAGATTATATGAAAAAAGAGTTTAAAAGAGTGTATGACTCAAACAACGCTGTACGTGAAAAGCGATATAGTGGTGAGGGAGCCTTTGCACAAAACGACCCATACGTTTTTGGAGTTGAACAAACAAACTCATTTGGTCAGCCAAGTCACCCACTATTCGCAAGAGCGTCAGCTGGTGACCCGGACGCACTTAAAGCGATGGCGGCAGAAGCCAACTTTGACTTTGGATTAACTGGTCAGTCACTGTCAAACATTGGTAAAATTGACACAACTGGTGTTGATAAATCAACAGTCGGTACAACTCCTTCAGACTATAAGTCATGATAGACTATACTCTTTATATACATGGTGAACTTCGTAAATTCGTTGAGTATGAAAAAATACATGACAATGAAATTGCGTCATTGTGCCCATCAATACACCGTGATACCATAGAAGAAGCTAAGCTTGGGTACACAGGCAATTTTGTTAAAAAATTGAAGACCGAGCCGATTGGGTGTCTTATGAAAATCAATAAAGTCTGCACTCTAAAGGACAGCTGTTCATGCTATGACAGTCGTATATGTACGACGAAGACAAAGAAAAAAATACCAGCGTGTTTTTATGCGTACGAAAGCAGTCAGCCCAATGACGTGATACATCATTGGGCTGATAATGCCATTGTTATACTAAGGACTTAGTCAGTCACAATTATTTTAGTTGATGTATCTGAACGTTGTGCTGTTATTTTAAGTATACCATTCTTAACAGAGGCTTTGATAGAAGCCTTATCAAACACGTCACTAAACCTAAACTTACCGCGTTTTTCTCCATACTCGTCGTTTTTACATACGACCACGAGATTACCACCGAGAACGTCTACGGTTGTATCAGCGCTTGAGTACCCAGGCACTTTAACTTCTAACTTAAACTCACGGTCATACTCGTGTTCATGTTGTCGCGAAAAATTAAACATACTATTTATTGCGTCAGTTATTTCTTTATCGCTATACTTGATCATTGTGTTCACCAGTGTTGTTAGCCTCCGCTCTCGCGGAGGGGAAAATCGTTACTTCATTATTGTAACCATTCAGTGAGACGTTGTCAAGTATTTTCTTAAATTTCACACTCTTTTTTAAATCTTTCCTTTAATGCAAGGAACACACTGTCTATTGCTTTTGCTCTTTCTTCTTTATCAGAAATGTCAATTATTAATTGAATTTCTGGAACTCTTTCCATCCAATGACCTTCATTGAAGGGGGCGCTGTCATCATCGAACAATCTTTTCACAAATAAATTCTCTATTTTCATGGCTTATACTCAATTTAAAAGTTTTTTGTTGTCACCAAACAGTTTTGGGAACTGCATGTCAAAACCATAGCTGTCATCGACTTTTTGTTTTTTGTCAATGTTACTACTTATAATATCATTTGCGTCATTGGTTGTTAAACAACCAATTGACTTATTTAACAAATTCATAAACTCTGTAAACGCCTCTTGTACTGTATCACCGTGACAGTATACGAGTGGTGTACCATCGGTTGGTGACGACATTACGAACCAAATTGCGTTTGTTGTTATCTGTACAGACATCAAATTTTTTATTGTTGATATGTACTCATCCTTTGATGTTTTAACTAAGTTATTGTCGTTTATTACTGAATAAACGAGGTGGTAAGCTGTTTCCGCAATTGTGTTCATATACTCGTCGAATTCACTTCTTGTTATTATTGACATTGGCGTTTGCTTTCGTTGCTGCGTTGTATATCTTGTCACAAGATTCTTCGTCTTGAAGAATTTCAAAAATAAGTCCTGAAATGTCACCATTCAGGATATCACTAATGTCATCATTAGTCGATGTACGCGTTACAACATCGACTAATCTCTTTGCATCTTTATTCATCGCTTGTAAAGTCCTCTTCTTCTCCTATAAACGCGCCAGTTGTACAACACTCTGTAACACAGCTTTCTTTATGACAGCATCCTCCACAACTATTATCACCACACTGATTTGTACTAAACACCGTGCTAAGAATGTCTTCAACCTCATCAGAAAACTGAAAATTGAATGACAAATCATTATCATATAAACTGAGTTTAAAGTTATCAAGCGTAAACGTATTTGTATTATTTGTATAATTTTCTTCCATTTGATTCTCCGGGTGTGGTTCACCCCCGCTTTCGCGGGGAAATTTTACTTTACATCGATTTTCAGTCTTCTCACATAAGAGAAAAACTGCGGATCGTTGTTATGTGACCCAAAACAAACGATTGAAACGCCTGAGTTTTTGTCAAAAAACAACTCACTGTTTGTCCTGATCCCACACACTGGGTCCAACTCACTATTGTTGATCGTTGTTTTGTCTTGACCACTTGAAGCGTACGCGAGTGACTTGTTAAAGTTAAGTATATCAAGCCTCATAATTTTGTTTTGCTCACTTAGTATAACGTCTTTTTTAGAAAAATTGTCAGAACCCCAACTTATTGCGTTTCTCACTGACACTGATGTATCTGACGATGACACATTGCCATACAGAATTGATGACGACATCCTTGTGTTAGACGTGCCAAGTTCAGACACAGCAACACCGTAATGTTGATCTTGACTTGTTCCACTAAGAACTGGAGCCATTACAACTGTCACCCTTATACTTGATGACTGAATTTTATCATTTGATACAAATTTACTGAACTTAAGATTTAAGCTTGGTGCGGTGTCGCCAATAATAGACGAGTACGTACCACTTTTATATGAAATTTTTAAACCATCACCATTTACTATGCCACACTCACCCATGTATAATGATGATGTGTTGTATAAGTCCCACACTAAACCGTACGGGTCAGTCCATGTAGATGACCCATTAGTTATTGTTTCGTTGTTAAATGACGTGAAGTCATAATCAAGTACGTTTTTCCACCCATCATAAATAGACCACACGTTTCCAGATTCAAGGACATACGTTTCCTTTGTCGAAGAAACATACGCTGTCATACCAACTTTCATAACACCAGAGCCGACTAAAGAAAGATCTGATACATTCTCAACAACCCTGTGACCGCCCATGACATACTTATCATCAACGACACACCCAGACCCATTCTTAGGAACAAGATTTGATATTACTTCTATTGGCATGACAGGTTTCTCCCTATTACGACGTTGTTACAACAATAGAACCGAGGTTTGTATTGTCAGATCTGTACACATGGTAGTTCATACCGATCCCAAACTGGTTAGTTACTGACACCGGTGACCCAACTTTTGAAAAACCACCTGAGAACCCGCCAACACTAAACGATGGATCAGTTGCTGTTATTGCAACAGGCATACAAATGAACGCGTACTGACCTGACCCTGGGTTCATGGAAAATGACCCGCTCTTTGATGTCTTTAAAACCTTACCTGAAAGACCTTCAATAAACGCTTCGTCGTAGGACGACGCATTCGAAACGCCGTAGAATACCAACGCGCCGAATACAACGCTCGTTGTTTTCGTTCTTGTCATTGGCCCTTTTGTCATTGTGTACGTCAGTGATTTTGTCACACCAATACCAGATTCAGTGTCACCACTATATAAATTTGCAACAGTGTTAAATGTCGCTGTTGTGAATGGCGTTGTGAACGTTACTGTGTGACTTAATCCATCATCTGCTGACGCTGAAACTGGTCTGTTATCATACTGATGAGCTACTGTTAAGTCAACGCTTGATATGCTATCAGCAACACCACGGATCTCTCTTAAAGAATAACTTTCATAAGTCTCTAACGCTGGTGTTGACCCAGTTATACTGAATGTGTTAACATCAAATGGTGTTACGTCAACGTACTGGTTTACAAATCTTGTATTAGCGTTATCCCATACTAACGCTTGGCCATCTGCTATGGAAATAGAGTCATTTATGTTAAGCGTGTTTCCTTTGATTTTATCAACAGTTAAAGACGGTGTACTATTGGTTATAGACCCACTGACGTCACCACTAACTGTTATTTCACTTGACGTAACAGATTGTGACGACGGATCACAAATTAGTATGCCACTATTTCCAATCCCACCAACAGTTGCAAATGATGTCCCATCTGTTAGTCTGTCAGCAGTACTGTATGATATAGTGAATTCATATGGGTTTTCTACTTCCACATCGGATGAGTCATACCACGCCTGTACTTCACCAACAGTTCTCCACGAAACTCCAAACTGTACCTTCAACACTAATGACTTTAGGTACTCTGGAGGATAAAAACCACTGCCCTCACCAAATAACTCTAAACCATCTGGTCGTGATCTATTCCACGACTCTACTCCTGTTTCTCTTATTCCTATAACAGAATTACTGTCCATCTGGCCGACAACGTCACCATCAAGCGACGCGCCACCTAACTCTTGAAATGATGGTGGTGTACCAGTTGCTGTTATTATATAAAATTTGCCTGTATCTTTTCTATAAATTAAAGAGTCAACGTGTTGCAGATGTGATGGCATTGCATCTGCTGCAACATCATCCTCAAACACTGGTATCCCGCTGCTAAGTACTTCTTGGTATGTCGGAGGTGTACCAGTTGCTGTTATTCTATACAGTTTACCTGTGTCTAATCTAAATACAGCTAAATTTACTTCTTGAAGGTGTAAGCTTATTGCATCTGCCGCCGTACTATCAGCTACTACTCTTATACCACCCTTTATATCAGAATTTTCAACTATTGGGAACGCTGCCCCATTTTTCTGTTTAAGGGTTGAAATTACCTCTACTGCCATTTTACTAAAACTCCTATTTATGACTGTCTTAACTCAACATTAACACTACCAGGTATTATGTTGTCAGATTTATACACACCATACTGTACACCGTATACACTAACGTTACCAACACTCAAAAATCCACCTTGTATCCCTCCAACATAAAATACCGGAGTACCATATGATGACGGCATTGCAAACCACATATACTGTGATAGTTGGTTATTATACGATATACCAGGTCCACTATTGTCTATTGGTGTGTTCACTCTATTTGTATCTATATAAAACTTACCAAGACCTGTTATAAACGCCTCATCCACTAACGTTGGTACGACGCTTGACCCATAGTATATTTTATTTGCAGAATACAAAGTGAACGACTTTGACTTTGTTGTCGGCCCTTTTACAGCGGTGACTGTTACTGTGTGTGACGATTGTGAGCCACTGCCTATAACGACAGGTCCAGGTATTATTACTGATGTGAATGGACTCAAAATTTGTATTTGTGAACCAGTAAATGGATCTGTCACATACGCTGATGTTGGGGCGGTCGTATATGATACTGATACTTGTATACTTTGTACTGACTCACCTGTTTCTCTATAATTATTAGAGAGCATAGGGTCGCTTCCTGATGACTGTATATTATGAGACACAGACACTATGTCAAAAGCGACTTGAGTCGACACACCGTACGTGAACTTTGTACCATCAAATATGATTGAGTCTCCAGTTGTTGGTAACGCGCTATCGACATCTATACCGCGTATTTTAACAACACTTGTTGTGTTGTACGGTCCTGTTACATCACCGTCTATTATTAAGCTGTTTATGTCACCAGCCGGTCCTTGAGGGCCAGTTTCACCTTTTGGCCCTTGTTGTCCTCTTGGACCAGGTGGTCCTTGCGGCCCAATCTCACCTCTTTGACCCTGAGATCCGATACCACCTACTGGACCTGGTTTACCTTGCGGTCCGATCGGACCTGTTTCACCCTTAGGTCCTCTTTGTCCGATCGGCCCTTGAGGTCCAGGAGGACCCTGAACAACTGATTGTTGACTACTTGAGTTTGGGTTGTTACTAAAGTTAACACTGAATGTGTACACGTGAGTACCGGCTGACACTAATGCGTACCTTATAAGTGACATATCCTTTATAAAATACGTACTTTTATTTATACCGGCCATTTGGTATACATTGTCAATATAACTTATGAATACGCTTGTTGGTGACTGCAACTTTTCAGTTGAAGTCATCATGACATTTGTATACACAGTATTTGAGTCTGACCTAAGCTTTGAGACGTCAACTCCAGTTATAGACATGATTATGGTCCAAATATCATAAGCATGACCTGTATTTCATCATTCTCATGCTTACTGTTAGTATTCTTTTCCGCCATAGCCTTTTTAATGCAAGAGATTGATTCTTTCATAGTCGTCTTCTTGTGATTGTTTGATTTAGCCATGGAACACCTCTACAATTATAACCAAATATAGGCCTATAATATTACAAAGGATAACTGTATTTTTCTCTTTCTTACTAAAATTTGAAGCAAAATTCATATCTTTCTCTTTCTTAGCAAAATTCTCTTTAACTTGAAGATTCTTCTTTTTATTAAAAACAAGTTTTAATTTTAAA
>JACCDR010767547.1_pt1 | contig 99617 bp, 80 predicted proteins | sample 7446431 | NCBI WGS metagenome assembly JACCDR01 (sample SAMN15323443, study PRJNA562643) | freshwater metagenome | isolation source: river surface water | place: USA:Blue River Watershed | collected 2017-08-17
AGGCCCTGCCCGCCCTGCGCGAGCGGCTGGAGCGCCTGCTGCCGCCGCCGCTGCCGGCCCCGCTGCGCCTCGGGCTGGCGCTGGCCAGCGACCCGCTGGGCGCGGTCATGCGGGAGGAGATGCCGCCGGCCGACCGCATCGCGGGCCTCGAGGCCGCCTACGCCCTGCCTGGGCTGCTCGATGACGCCATGGTGCGGCAGCAGGTCTGGCGCTGCGGCCTGCTGGCGGCCACGGACGTGCCGCTGACCCTGCAGGCCAGCCGGCTGCTGGTGCTGTACGCCGGCTCGCGCATCACGCCGGCTACCTTCCGCGAGCTGCGCGCGGCGCTCCTGCCGCAGGCGCGCGCGCACCAGCAGGCGCTGGCCGACCTGTATGGCTGCTTCGCGCGCCACGGCCAGCTCGACGAGCCCGCGACCGCCCCGGCCACCCGCAAGCCAGGCCACAAGCCGGGCCAGAAACCCGTGCACAAGGCGGGCTGGCAGCAGCGGCAGGAGGCCAGCACGCGCCGCACGGAAGCGGGGGCGAATTTCCTGCGCGAGGAGGCCGGCCTGATCGGTCGCGGCCTGGCCCGGGTGGCATTCGAGCCGCTGGCCCAGGCGCTGGTGGCGCTGGCCAGCGAGCTGGCGCCAGTGACCGAGCGCAAGCGCTGAGGCTCCCCAGGAACACGAGGAGACACCCATGATCCATTCCAGCAGCCGCAGCCGGAAGGCCGGTGGCGGGGCCTTGCCACCGCTGCCCAACGCACCCGCGCAGGCCCAGCCGCGAACGGGCGATGACAAGGCCGCGGCGCGTCACGCCACGAAGGCAGGCGGCAAGCCGGCGCCCGAGCGGAAGGGGGAGGCCACGCCTGCCACCGCGCTGCGGCAGCGAGGCCCCACCGCGCCGCCCACCGAGGGCCGTCCCGGGCCGGCGGCCCAGTTCTTCGACCGGGTGGCGCAACTCCCGGCCTCCTTGAACCCGATCCTCGGCGTGCGGATGGACGACACCACACGCACGGCGGTCATCGCGCTGGACTCGAGCCTGTTCATCGAGCAGCAACTGGCGTGCGCGAACGGCACGCTCACGCCCGCGCTGATGGGGGAGCTCAGCGCCTTCGCGCGCAAGATGACCCTGGAGGGGCCCGACATCACGACGGGCCTGGTGTACAGCACCTTGCTGGACAACGCGGACGTCACCCGGATCACACCGGACCTGGCCAAGCCCGTCTTCCGCTCGCTGCTGCAGGGCCCGCCCCTCCTGCCGGCCGACCGGCTGGCCTTCGCGGTGAAGGCCATCTGCGCGCTGTTTCCCGGCTGCGTGATGCCGCCGGCATGGCGCGCAGCCCTGCTGGAGGCGGCGCGGGAGTCACTGGCAGCGAACGGCAACACCCAGGCCATTGCCGACGTGACCACGGCCATCCTGTACGCGGCCGTGACCGTGGTGGTGGGGGATGAACCACGCGCGGAAATGGACCAGGGGAACCTTCGACTGGCGCTGCAGGCCGTTGAGGCCGATCCCGAGCGGCCGATCGGCATGGTCGCCTGGTTGAATGGCGCGGCAACGCATTCGCAGCCCCTGGCCGTGGCCAGCCGGATCCTGGACACCCTGCGCGAGATGCCGGACATGGCCCCGCACCCGCTGGCCAGCGTGATGGTGACGCTGGGCGCCGGGACCGTGATGCCGCTGGCCACCGATGGCACCGCACCCGCCGAGCCGCTGCGGGTGATCCTGCCCTGGGTGCTGGCGCTGCCGGAGACTCACCGGGAAGCCGCCCTGCAAGGGCTCGCCAAGGGCTTGGGGGAGGGAGCCCGCACCACCCGTGCCACGCCCGCGCATTTGCAGACCGTGCTGCGCGTGATCGGCGAACTGGAGGACCGCATCCACGCGGCGGGTGCACAGGCTTGGGTGGGCCGGATGCTCAGCGAGGTGATCGGTGTGCAGGCCGACGAGGAGACGCCGGGCCCGCCTCGCAAGGGCGCCGATTCGAAGTCCGCCCCGAAGGCCTCTGCCAAGGCGCAGGCGGCACGCACCCAGGCGCCTGGGGTGGCGGACACGAAGGCGGGCCCGCGCCAGGGCGTCGGCGAGGCCTGGCCCGCCCAGGTCCTGGCCGCGTTGCGGGCCGTCCTGGTCGACGGCCAGGCGCACGACGTGCTGCTGGAACATCGCCTGCAGCTGCTGGGGCATGGCCTGGCCGACCTGGCCGGCGGGCGTGACATCCCACCGGCCACGGTGCGCGCCCTCGTGGCCGGACTGGCGGATTCGTCGATCCCCGCGCGCTCGGCCGCCCAGGTCCTGGCGGGGCTGGCGCATGGCGCCGGGGGGCCGGGCCTGAAGGACGAGGCCTTCGGCGCCTTCCTGAAGGCGCTGGCACAGGCCGGGACTGTCCGCGGCGCGGCGCTGGCCTGCCACCTGTGCGCCGCCCTCGGGGCGGCGGGCCCGGCTGGCCGGAAGCTGGCCGTCCCCATCGACCAGCGCATGGCGCAGGTCCTCGGCGGGCCCCTGCCCCCGCCGCTGGCCCTGGGCTGCCAGCTGGCCGATGCGCCGGTGGCGGCGGTCCGCCAGCAACCGCTGCCACGGGACCAGCAACTGCTGCTCCTGCAGGCCGCGCTGGACATGCCCGGCGGCCTGGGCGAGGCGGGGCTGGCCGAACAGGCCTTCGATTGCGCCCTCCTGGCCGCCGAGGACCTGGACTTCGCCTTCGACGTGGCACAGCGCCTGTGTGAACAGCTCGACACCCTGCCCGCCGAATCACTGGTGCGCCAGTTGCGGTCCGCGCTGCTCACGCAGGTCCTCGCCTCCGCCGCCTCGCCGGACGGGCGCCCAGCGCTCAGCGCGCGCCTGGACCGCCTGGGCGAGCTGTATCACGCCGCCGCCCGCAACCTCTGGGTCGCCCACGCGGATGCCGAGATCGAGCGGGGGGTCGGGGACACCCCACGCGAACGCAAGGGCCAGCCGCCTGCGCGATCCATACGCCTGGCGGGGCCGGGGGCGTTCCTGGCTTCGGAAGCCGCCTTGATGCGCGGCGGGCCCCATGCCGACCTGCTGGAACCCCTGGCAGCCGATCTGGAGAAGCTGGCCGCGGCGATGGACATGATCCTGCTCGAACCCACAGCGCCGGCCAGCCGGGGATGACACCGTGTCCGTCCACAGCCATCCATCGGCAAGCAGGTCCGGTCACTGACCGCGAAGTCCGCACCACCAGGCAGCCCTCCATGTCCAACCATCCGCACCAGTTCAACCTCGCCGGCACGGGCCGAAGCGCCTTCGTGCCCGCCAGACCCTTGCCGTCTTCGTCATCCACGTCGTCATCGACGGTACCCCCGCCGCCCCGGGGGCACACGGCGAATGCACGCCAGGTGGTGCCCGTCGATCCCGCGGATCGCAAGCACCGGGTTCCCGAGCGGCCCGACGCCGTCCCGCGCGAGGCCGAGCGCCCCACCGGGGGCCTCAAGCGTGGGCGCGATGACAGCGAGCGCGAGCGCCAGATCGCCACCGTCAGCGGGCAGGACAAGAAGTCCAAGGCCAGCAGCCTGGCCGCCACGCGGGCGAAGGCCTTCGTCGATCACCCCGGCTGGTGGAAGTCCGCCTGCGTTGATGTGGGCCAGGCCACCCGGCACACCATCGCCGCTGCCTTGGCAGACACAAGCCTCGACCTGGAGGCCGTCGCCTGCGCGCTGGTGGAGCGCCTGGCGATCCAGGACCGCGTGCAGGCCGTCGACGGGGTGCTGGCGGCATGGGCCGAGTGGTCGCTCGGGAAAGGCGAAGGCGAACAGGCGGCGGTCCGCAGCGCAGCGCGCCAGCTGATGGGAGGCCTGGCCACCGCCATCAAGGGCAATGACGTGCAGCGCTTCGACCGGGCGGTGGTGGCCATGGTGAGCCGCTTCTTCCGTTCGCCGGACGTGGTCAGCCTGTCCCACCCCGCGGGCAGATTCAGCCACCTTCCCCTGTACCTGGTCCAGGCGGCCCGGTCACTGCTGCGAAGCAGCCCGGCTGCGACGGACCTCCTGCTGGACATCACCTTGGCCGACTGGTGCAAGGCATTCGGGCACCTGGACAACCAGGCCTTCATGCTGGGCCGGCTGGTGACCGACCTGCTCGAGGCGCCAGGCGGCCGGGCCCGCCACCGCGAGGTCCTGCGGACGGTGGTCCTGAAGAACCAGGCGAAGATGACGCCGGATTTCGTGGGTGCCATGCTGCGCCCGTTGGCGGACGCCCCGTCCTTCCTGGACGATGCGGCGCTGGTCGGGCGCGTGCTGGAAGCCCCTGGCCTGGATGAGCCAGACAAGGGCCTGGCACTCATGATCGCCGCCGATGCGCGCCTGGACGACATGCTGGAGTGGCGCAGGCTGAACCAGGTCCTGCCGTCCGAGGCGGAGGTTCCCGACGGGGCCATCGGCGCGATCCTCGACGCCGCGCAGACGCCCGCCCGGCGGATCCTCGCGCTGAACTGCCTGCTGGCCGCTCGCCGGACCCACCACGAAGCCTTCACGGAGCTCACGGTGGAAATCAGCAGCCCGGCTTCCGGTCGCGGCGCCGGCAACCGCCGGGTGGCAGGTCTTTTCCATCCGCGGGTGGATGCGGCCCTGCGCCGTGGCATCTCGGGCGTGGCGGCGGCGTGTTCCCAGGCCCAGTTGACCGAGCTGGCCCACCGGCTGGCCCGGGTGGACCCGGTGCCCGATCCGGTGACCGACCGCGAGGCCTTCGTGCAGCGGGTGCAGTCCCTGGCGCCCCCTATCCCCGCCCGGCAGGCCGAGGGCAAGGCCGTCGAACGCCTGGCCGAACACGAGCCACGCAGGCAATGGATCGCCGCGGGGCTGCGAATGCCGGCGCTGGACGCGGCCGCAGTGGCCAGGCTGGACCACCTGGCGCCGCAGGACCAGGCGCGCCTGTTCTTCATCGGCCTGTCGCCGGGAAAAGGCCTGTCGGATGATGAGTGGGAACAGGTGTTCCGGCAGTTGCGCCAGGGGGAGGGCATCCCGGCGGCGTTGAAGGCCGCGATCGTGCTACAGGCGCTCCACGCGGATGTGCTTCACCTCAACCCCCCACTGCTGCGCGAGGGCCGCCAGCGTTACCTCGCCGAGAGCCTGGAAGCGATCCGGCAGGTCGTGGCACGGGAGCCCCTGGCGGAGCGGCGTGATGCACTGTGGGAGATCGAATTGTCGAAGCCGGTGGAGCAACTGACGGTGCTGTACCGCAACTATCTCCACGCGCGTGGAAAAGACGGGCTGTTGAAGGCCCCGCGGCCGCTGGCGCAGCCCCTGCTGGAAATAGCCGATACGCTGCTTCGCACCCTGCAAGACGAACTGCTGGAGCTGATGGACCACGAGAAGTTGTGGGCGCGTGCGCAGGGCAGCCTCGGGCTGGAGCTGCGCAGGCACATCCGTGAACTGCGGCAAGCGCTGGACGATCAGGGTGCCCGATCGACAACGACCGCCACATCGACCACGACATCGACCACGACGTCCGCCTCGACGACCACGCGCCCGGCACCGTCCGTGCCGTCCTCGTCGTCCGCTTCATCCTGAGCAGGCCCTGCGCGGCCCGCGGACTCAGGTCCCCGGCTGCAGCACCCACAGCAGCGCCGTGAGCGTGAAGAACGAGGCGATGGTGGTCCCCAGCAGGGCCGAGGCGGCCATGCCGTCCTGGCCGTGCTTCTGGGCCAGGATGGGATAGATGCTCATCATCGGCACCGCCGAGGTCATGATCACGGCGATCTGCAGCTCGCGTTGCATGGGCGGCAGCACCATGACCAGGGCCATCACCGCCAGGGGGTGCACCAGCAGCTTGCCCACCGCGATGGCGGACACGTCGCGCCAGGCGCCGCGCAGGCCGAAGCCCACCAGCGTGCCGCCGATGACGAACAGCGCCAGCGCGGAGCAGGAGGTGGCGACCATGCCGACGCCGCGCGCGATCGGCGCGGGCAGGTGCAGGCCGAGCAGTGAAAAGACCAGGCCGGCCACCACGCTCCAGACCAGCGGGTTGCGCACCAGGCTGCGCAGGGACTGCGCCAGGGCGGCACGCCAGCGCGCCCCCCGGGTGCCGCCCGCCGCAGCCTCACCCAGGCCGCTGTCGGCCAGGGCCATGGCCACAGGGATCAGCAGCGTGTTCTCCACGACCACGGCCAGCGCCAGGTTGAGGCCGGCCACGTGGGGGCCGAAGACCTGGGTGATCAGCGGCAGGCCGACGAAGCCGCTGTTGGAGCAGGCCACGCCCATGGCCATCACCGCCGCCGCCGAAATGGGCTTGCCGCTGACGCGGCGCGCCCACAGGAAGCCCAGGGCCAGCGTGGCCAGCGAGCCGCCCGCATAGGCGGCGATGAACACCGGGTTGAGGATCTCGCCCAGGGACCGCTGCGCCAGCGCGTTGAAGATCAGCGCCGGCAGCGCGATGTACAGCACGTACTTGCCGAACAGGCGCATGTCCGCGCGGGCGAACAGTCCCCGGCTGACGCAAAGGTAACCCAGCGCGATCAGCAGGTAGACCGGCGCGGTGACGGAGAGAACGGCGAGCAAGGCGTGCCGCTTACTGGCGCGGGATGTTGGCGCGGATGATCACGTCACCCCAGCGCTTGGTCTCGCTCGCCAGCAGCTGGCCCAGTTGCTCGGGCGTGCCGGGGCGGGCATCCACCTCCAGCGCGGCGAGCTTCTGCTTGATGGCCGGGGTGTTCAGCACCGCATTGATTTCGCGGTTGAGGAACTGCACGCGGTCACGCGGCGTGGCGGCCGGGGCGGCCAGGGCGTTCCAGGACGCCACGTTGAAGCCGGCCAGCGAGCCGCGGGCTTCGGCCACGGTGGGCACGTCCGCCATCGTGGGTTCGCGCTTGTCGCCCATCACCGCCAGGGCGCGCAGCGCGCCCGAGGTGATCTGGGTGCGCACCGGGCCGAGGATTTCCACGGCCACGTCGATCGAGCCGCCACGCAGCGCGGTCACGACGGCGGGGGTACCGTTGAAGGGGACGACCTGCACGTCGATGCCGGCCTGCGACTTGAACAGCTCGCCCGCCAGGTTCTGGGTGCTGCCGATGGCGATGGTGCCCAGGTTGATCTTGCCCGGGTTGGCCTTGGCCTCGGCCAGGAACTCGGCGAAGTTGCGCCAGCGCGAGTTGGCCGGCACGACGATGGCCAGGTCGAACACCGCCAGCAGGCCGACGGGCGCGAAGTCCTTGAGCGAATCGAACGGCAGCTTGCGGAACAGCGTCGCGCTGATGGCCGTAGCGTTGCTCATGAGCAGCAGCGTGTGGCCGTCAGCGTCGGAACGGGCCACCTGCTCGCCGGCGCCAATGCCGCCGGCGCCGGGCTTGTTCTCGATCACCACCGGCTGGCCGATGCGCTCGGACAGGGCCTGGCCCACGGTGCGGGCGGTGAGGTCGGCCACGCCGCCCGCGCCGAAAGGCACGACGATCTTCAGCGGCTTGGACGGGAAGCCCGCCGGTTGCTGCGCGCCGGCCGCCAGGGGCAGCAGGCCAGAGGCCAGGGCGGCAGCGCCCTGGAGCAGGAAGTCTCGACGTTGGGTCATGGAGGGAGCTCCTGCGCCCCGGAGGGCGCTGCGGTGGGGATGTTCGGGTAGAGAGCCTGGGGTGCCGCGCGCTCAGCGCGCCACGCCCAGCAGCTTGTCCACCAGGGCCGGATTCTCGCGCAACTCGCGGGCGGTGCCGCGGTGCACGATGGTGCCGCGATCGAGCACGACCGCGCTGTCCGAGATGGCCAGGATGGCCTGCGGGTGCTGCTCCACGATGATGGCCGACAGGCCCTCCTCGCGGGTGATGCGGCGGATCGCCTTGAGCAGTTCCTCGACGATGATGGGAGCCAGGCCCTCCAGCGGCTCGTCCAGCAGCAGCAGCTTCGGGTTGAGGACCAGCGCGCGGCCCACGGCCAGCATCTGCTGCTCGCCGCCGGACAGCTGCGTGCCCAGGTTGCCCTTGCGCTCGGCCAGGCGGGGGAACATCTGGTAGACGCCCTCCGGATTCCACTTGCCGGGGCGGGCCACGGCGGTGAGGTTCTCGTGCACCGTGAGCGACTTGAAGATGTTGCGCTCCTGCGGCACCCAGCCGATGCCCGCCGCCGCGCGCTGGTGCGGCGCCAGCTTGTGCAGGGCCTGTCCGGCCAGCGAGATGCGGCCCGCGTGCTGGCGCGTGGCGCCGGCGATGGTGTTCATCAGCGTGGTCTTGCCCGTGCCGTTGCGACCGAGCAGGGCCAGGGTCTGGCCCTCCTCCAGCGCAAACGAGACGTCATGCAGCACCACGGCCTCGCCGTAGCCGGCGGACAGGTCGTCGATCTTGAGCAGTTCAGCCATGCGTGGCCTCCTCGTGGGCGTCTTCGCCGTGGCCCAGGTACACGGCCTTGACCTGCGGGTCGTTGGCGATCTGGTCGGGGTCGCCTTCGGTCAGCACCGTGCCGTTGACCAGCACGGTCATGCGCTTGGCAAAGCTGAACACCAGGTCCATGTCATGCTCGATCAGCAGCACGGACACATCGGACGGCAGCGCCGCCACGGTGGCCAGGATTTCCTCGCGCTCGCCGGCCGGCACGCCGGCGACGGGCTCGTCGAGCAGCAGCACCTTGGGCTCGCAGGCCAGGGCGATGGCGATCTCCAGCAGGCGGCGCTTGCCGTAGGCCAGGTGCTCGGTGACCTGGTTCATCACCTCCACCAGGCGGAAATGCTCCAGCAGTTCATAGGCGCGCTCTGTGACGGCCTTGTCGCCGCCCAGCGGCTGCCAGAAGCGCCCGCCCAGGCCGCGGTGCTGGGAGATCACCAGGGTCAGCGTCTCCAGCGGCGTCATGGACGCGAACAGCTGGTTGATCTGGAAGGTGCGCACCATGCCGCGGCGCACGCGCTGGTGCGGGGCCAGGTGGGTGATGTCCTCGCCATTGAGGACGATCTGGCCCTCGGTGGGCTCGAGCACGCCGGTCAGCAGGTTGATCAGCGTGGTCTTGCCGGCGCCGTTGGGGCCGATCAGCGCATGGCGCGCGCCCTTGCGCAGGTCCAGCGTGACGTTGCCGGTGGCCGTGATGCCGCCGAAGCGCTTGACCAGGTTCTTCGCCGACAGGACGATGTCTTGATCTTGGCCGCTCATTGGGCAGCTCCCTTCTTGCGCGCAAACCAGGTCCAGGGCTTGAAGAGGCGGTCACGGCCCACCATCACCAGGACGACGAGGAACAGGCCCAGCCAGAACGTCCAGTACTGGGGCGTGATGCTGGACAGCACGTCGTACATCAGCTTGAACACGATGGCGCCGAGCACGCCGCCCCACAGCCAGCCGGTGCCGCCGATGACGAGCATCAGCAGCACGTCCGCCGAGCGGTGCACGTCGAACACGTCCAGCGAGGCGAAACCGGTGGTCTGCGCCAGCAGCGCGCCCGAGGCGCCGGCCATGCCGGCGGCCACGGTGTAGACCACGGCCAGGCGCTGGCGCACCGGGATGCCGATGGCCATGGCACGCAGGCGGTTGTCGCGGATGGCCTTGAGCGTGGCGCCGAAGGGCGACTGCGCCAGGCGGCGGGCGAAGATGAAGAACACCACCAGCGTGGCGATGGAATAGATCGCGCCCACCTGGCCGGCCAGGTCGAACTCGAACTTGCCCAGCAGCGGGCCCATGACCACGCCCTGCAGGCCGTCGGCGCCGCCGGTGAGCCAGTCGAGCTTGTTGGCCAGTTCCATCAGGATGGCGGCGGCGCCCAGCGTCACCATCAGGCGCGTCAGGTCGGTGCCGCGCTGGATGGTGGTGCTGGCGACCGCGCCCAGCGCAGTGGTCAGCACGACGGCCACGCCCAGGCCCAGCAGCGGGTCCGGGTTCAGGTGCTTGGCGAACAGGGCCGCGGCATAGGCGCCGAAGCCGAAGAACGCCGCATGGCCCAGGGACACGATGCCGGTGTAACCCAGCACCAGGTCCAGCGAGATGGCGAAGAGGGCCACGATGGCGATCTCGTTGATGATCGCCGAGTACTGCGTGAGGAACAGCGGCACGGCGAACAGCGCCAGGAACACCAGCGGCTCCCAGGCGCGCCAGCGCGCGGCGTCCAGCAGCGATCGCTGCGCGCTGGAACTGTTGCTTTGCTTGTTGTCGGTCATGCCTTGCCTCCCTGGCGCACGAACAGGCCCTGCGGCTTCCAGATCAGGATCGCGATCATCACGGTGTAGACGATGAAGGCGCCCAGCTTGGGGATGTAGTACTTGCCCGCCACGTCGGCGATGCCCACCAGCAGCGCCGCCAGCAGCGGACCGGTGATGGAGGACGTGCCGCCCACGGCACAGACGATCAGGAAATAGAACATGAACTTCAGCGGGAAGTTCGGGTCCAGGCCCAGCACCTCGGCACCCAGGGCGCCGCCCAGGCCGGCCAGGCCCGAGCCGAAGGCGAAGGTGGTGAGGAACACCACGTTCACGTTGATGCCCAGGCCGGCGGCCACGCGCTGGTCATCGACCGAGGCGCGCAGGCGGCTGCCGAAGCGGGTCCTGGACAGCACGTACTGCAGGCCGATGGTCAGCGCCGCGCACACGGCGATGATGAACAGGCGGTAGTGGCCCATGCCCAGCATCCACGCGCCCTCGCCGATCTCGGTGCGGCCCTTGAGCCACTCGGGCAGCTGGATGATCTGCTGCGTGGAGCCGACGAAGTAGTCCACCGCGGCGATGGACATGTAGACCAGGCCGATGGTGAACAGCACCTGGTCCAGGTGGGGACGCTTGTACAGCGGGCGGTACAGCGTGCGCTCCAGGACCGCGCCGAGCAGCGCCGCGCCGCCGAAGGCCAGCGGCAGGCAGACGATGAACGGCACGCCGGCGCGCTGCATCAGCAGCACGGTGATGTAGCCCCCGGCCATGGCGAAGGCGCCGTGGGCCAGGTTGATGAAGTTCATCAGGCCCATCGTCACCGCCAGCCCCAGGGCCAGGATGAACAGCAGCATGCCGTAGGCGATGCCGTCAAAGAGGATGGTGAGCATGGTTCAAAAAAGGCCGCCCGGACCTGTGGGCCCGGGCGGCGCACCTTTCGAGGTGAGTGGGTTACTTGGTCTTGCCCGGGTCCTTGACGTCCTTGATCACGTCAAATTCCATGTTCCACAGCTGGCCGTCCTTCTTCTCGACCTTGCGCAGGTAGATGTTCTGGACGATGTCGCGGGTCTGCGCGTCGATGAAGACCGGGCCGCGCGGGCTCTCGAAGATCTGGCCCTTCATGCCGGCCAGCAGGGCATCGCCGCCGCCCTTGCCGCCCGTCTTCTTCAGGGCTTCGTAGATCACGCGCATGCCGTCATAGCCACCCACGGCCATGAAGTTGGGGCGCAGGTTCTTGTTGGCCTTCTGGAACTCGGCGACGAACTTCTTGTTCGCGGCCGAGGGGTGGGCCGTGGAGTAGTGGTGCGAGGTGACCACGCCGATGGCGCCGTCGCCCATGTCGTTGAGCTGGTCGTCGTCCGTCACGTCGCCGGTGCCGATCAGCTTGATGCCGGCCTTGTCCATGCCGCGCTCGAGGAACTGCTTCATCACCGCGGCGCCGGCGCCCGAGGGCACGAAGACGAACAGGGCGTCGGGCTTGATGTCACGCACCTTCTGCAGGAAGGGGGCGAAGTCGGGGTTGCGCAGGGGCACGCGCAGGGACTCGGGGACGGTGCCGCCGTTGAACAGCAGGCGGTCCTTGAAGAAGCGCTCGGCGTCGATGCCCGGGCCGTAGTCGGTGACCAGGGTCACGACCTTCTTGATGCCGTTCTTGGGCGCCCAGTCGGCCAGGGCCACGGAGGCCTGGGGCAGCGTGAAGCTGGTGCGGACGATGTAGGGCGAGGCCTCGGTGATGCTGGAGGTGGCGGCGGCCATCACCACCAGCGGGGTCTTGGACTGGGTGGCCAGGGGCGCGGTGGCCATGGCCGAGGGGGTGATGCCGAAGCCGGCGAGCACGTCGACCTTGTCGTTGACGATCAGTTCCTGGGCGACACGGCGGGTCACGTCCGGCAGGCTGGTGTCGTCCTTGACGATCAGCTGCACCTTGCGGCCGGCCACGGTGTCGCCGTTCTGCGCCATCCACAGCTTGGCGGCGGCCTCGATCTGGCGGCCGGTGGTGGCCTGCTGGCCCGTCATCGGCAGGATCAGGCCGATCTTGAAAGGAGCCTGCTGCGCCAGGGACATGCCGCTGGCGGAGATCAGGGCGGCACAGGCCATGGCCTGGACGAGGGTGCGCTTCTTCATCATGGTGGGGTCTCCTGTCTAAGTTGAACTGTCGCTGAAACTCTGGGATGGCGCAGCGGGCAGCGCCCGCTAACAGCTATTCAATTTCTTTCTATCTTGCGGCCTGTTATCGGCATTCTCCCGCGGCAGATCGTATCGCGCATGGCAGGCCTCAATTCTTCTGGCGGATCAGCCGCACGCCGGGCATGCGGTCGAGGTTGCGGGTTTCCACGGCCTCGCGCAGGTTGCGCTGGGCCAGGCGGGAGTGCTCGCGCATGATGGCCTCGGCCCGCGAGCCCTCGCGCGCCTCGATGGCGTCGAGCACCTGGCGGTGCTGGTCCTGGGCGACGATCAGCATGTCGCGGGCACGGGGGGAGTTGGCCTGCAGCACCACGAAGCCCGAGGGCGAGGCGAACGGCAGGCGCACCACGCGATCGAGCTCACGCGCCAGGGTGCCGCCGCCCAGCATCTGGGCCAGCAGGCTGTGGAATCGCTCGTTGAGGACGGTGTAGCGGGCGAAGGCCTCGTCGTCCAGGGCGCTTTCGGCCAGCACGTCGTCGATGCCATCCAGGCAGGCGCGGGCGTCGGACAGCAGCACCACGGAGACACCGCGCTCGGCGGCCAGGCGCGCAGCCAGGCCCTCCAGGGTGCCGCGCAGCTCGATGGAGTCCGCCACGTCACGCTCGGAGAACGAGCGCACGGCGTAACCGCCCGAGGGCAGCGCCTCCAGCAGGCCTTCCTGCTCCAGGCGCTGCAGCGCCGCGCGGATGGGAGTGCGGGACACGCCCAGCTTCTCCACGATGGCCAGCTCGGCGATGCGCGAGCCCGCCGGCAACTCGCCGGCCAGCACCATCTCGCGCAGGCGCAGCAGCGCCTTCACGGCCTGCGAACCCCCGGATTCGCTGTCGGCCGCGCGCGCTTGATCGTGTTCAATCAGCCGGTCCATGTATGCAATGTTACGTGGACTTGCGCCAGATCAAGGGCATCATCCCCTCAAAAATGCCTATTCTAGGTGTTTACCCCTACTTGTTGTATACAACCGGTATTCGGGATTCATAATCCGGGCCTTCCGTCACAACTACCTTCCGGACCCTGCCATGTTCCCGAAAAACGCCTGGTACGTCGCCTGCACCCCCGACGAGATCGACAGCAAGCCCCTGGGCCGCATGATCTGCGGCGAGCAGATCGTGTTCTACCGGGGCGAGGGCGGCAAGGTCGCCGCGCTGGAGGACTTCTGCCCGCACCGCGGCGCGGCCCTGTCCCTGGGCTATGTGTGCGAGGGCAAGCTGGTGTGCGGCTACCACGGCCTGGTCATGGGCTGCGACGGCAAGACCGTTTCCATGCCCAGCCAGCGCGTGGGCGGCTTTCCCGCCATCAAGTCCTACCCCGTGGAAGAACGCCACGGCTTCATCTGGGTGTGGACGGGCGACCCGGCCAAGGCCGACCCCGCCACCATCCACCACCCCCACTGGGCCGACAACCCCGAGTGGGCCTATGGCGGCGGCCTGTACCACATCCAGTGCGACTACCGCCTGATGATCGACAACCTGATGGACCTGACGCACGAGACCTACGTGCACACCACCAGCATCGGCCAGAAGGAGATCGACGAGACCCCCGTGACCACCAAGACCGTGGGCGAGGAGGTGGTCACCAGCCGCTTCATGGACAACGTGATCGCCCCGCCCTTCTGGCGCGCCAACATGCGCGCCAAGGGCCTGGACGAGCACCAGCCGGTGGACCGCTGGCAGATCTGCCACTTCACGCCTCCCAGCCACATCATGATCGAGGTGGGCGTGGCCGTGGCCGGCAAGGGCGGCTATGACGCCCCGCCCGAGTACAAGGTGGCAGCCACCGTGGTCGACTTCATCACCCCCGAGACCGAGACCAGCATGTGGTACTTCTGGGGCATGGCGCGCAACTTCAGCCCCAAGGACACCAACCTCACCGCCCAGATCCGCGAGGGCCAGGGCAAGGTGTTCGCCGAGGACACCGCGGTGCTGGAGGCGCAGCAGCGCAACCTCACCCTGTACAAGAACCGCAAGCTGCTGATGCTCAACATCGACGCGGGCGGCGTGCAGTCGCGCCGTATCATCGACAAGATGATCGCGGCGGAACAGGCCCCCGTCGCTGCCTGACGTTGTATACCGACATGACCCAACTCCAAGTCAAGGTCCTGCGCCGCCGCGAGGAAGCCCAGGACATCGCCAGCTTCGAGCTGGCCCGTGCCGACGGCGGCGCCCTGCCCCCGTTCAGCGCCGGCTCGCACATCGACGTGCACCTGCCGATCGGCCTGGTGCGCCAGTACTCGCTGGCCAACGACCCGCACGACGCCACGCACTACCGCATCGGCGTGCTGCGCGACCCGAACTCGCGCGGCGGCTCCGCCTCCATGCACGCCCACGTGCGCGAGGGCGACGTGCTGACCATCAGCGAGCCACGCAACCACTTCCCGCTGGTGCACGCGCCCCACACCATCCTGCTGGCCGGCGGCATCGGCGTGACGCCGCTGCTGTGCATGGCCCAGCGCCTGGCGGCCACGGGCGCGAGCTTCGAGCTGCATGCCTGCAACCGCTCGCTGGCGCGCAGCGCCTTCGTGGAGGAGATGCGCGCCTTCGGCGAGCGCTTCCACCTGCACCTGGACGACGGCGATGCGGCTCAGAAGCTCCAACTCCCGGCGGTGCTCCAGGCCGCCCCGGCCGGCAGCCGCATCTATGTGTGCGGCCCCACCGGCTTCATCGACTTCGTGGTGGCCACCGCCAAGGCCCAGGGTTGGCCTGCCGACCACGTGCACCTGGAGTACTTCGGCGCCGCGGCGCAGGACACGGCGGGTGACAGGGAGTTCGAGGTGCGCATCGCCTCCACCGGCCAGAGCTACATCATCCCCGCCGACAAGCCCGTGACCACGGCGCTGGCCGAACACGGCGTGGAGATCATGGTCTCGTGCGAGCAGGGGGTGTGCGGCACCTGCCTGACGCGCGTGCTGGAGGGCGAGGTGGACCACCGCGACCTGTACCTCACCGACGAGGAAAAGACCTGCCACGACCAGTTCCTCCCCTGCTGCTCGCGCGCGAAAAGCCCGGTGCTGGTGCTGGACCTCTGAGCCGGACGTTACGATCGGGGGCTTCGGCCCCCTTTTTTCTTTCTCACGCACTCCCCAGGAGACAACCAGATGATGAAACTACCCGCCCGCTACGACCATGTGGGCAGCTTCCTGCGCCCGCAATACCTGCTGGAAGCCCGTGACCAGAAGGCCAAGGGCGTGATCACCCCCGAGCAGCTGCGCGAGGTGGAAGACAAGGCGATCGCCGAGATCGTGAAGTTCCAGCAGGACGTGGGCCTCAAGAGCATCACCGACGGCGAGTTCCGCCGCACCTACTTCCACATCGACTTCCTGGAGCAGCTGGGCGGCGTGGTCACCGACATCCCGCTGTCCGTGCTGCAGCCCGATGGCACGACCCACCTGGCCCCGCCGGTGATGCGCGTGACCGACAAGGTCACCCACGCCAAGAACATCGAGGTCGAGAACTTCAAGTACCTGGCTTCGCAGGTCGCCGCCGGCTGCACGCCCAAGATGACCATCCCCTCGCCGACGATGCTGCACTTCCGCGGCGGCCGCGCCGGCATCAGCCGCGAGGCCTACCCCGAGCTGGACCCCACCTTCTACGACGACGTGGCCAAGGCCTACGGCGACGAGCTGCGCGCCCTGTACGCCGCCGGCTGCCGCTACGTGCAGATGGACGACACCAACCTGGCCTACCTGTGCGACGAGAAAATGCGCGAGGCCGCCCGCCAGCGCGGTGACGACCCCAACGAGCTGCCGCACCGCTACGCCGCCTTCATCAACAAGGTGGTGGCCCAGAAGCCCGAGGGCATGCTGCTGGCCATGCACCTGTGCCGCGGCAACTTCAAGAGCACGCACGCCGCGGCCGGCAACTACGAGCCGGTCGCCGAGGCGCTCCTGAAGGAGATGGACCTGGACGCCTACTTCCTGGAGTACGACGACGACCGCTCCGGCGACTTCCGCCCGCTGCGCTTCCTGCCCAAGGGCAAGACCGTGGTGCTGGGCCTGGTGACCACCAAGTTCGGCCAGATGGAGTCCAAGGACGACCTCAAGCGCCGCATCGACGAGGCCGCCAAGTACGCGCCTCTGGAGCAGCTGGCCCTGTCGCCCCAGTGCGGCTTCTCCAGCACCGTGCACGGCAACAACATCGCCGTGGAAGCCCAGCGCAGCAAGCTGCGCCTGGTGATCGAGACGGCGCAGGAAGTCTGGGGCGATCTCTGATCGCTGCCTTCCGGCCATGAAAAACGCCCGCATCGCGCGGGCGTTTTTCATGGTCTCCCCGGGGCGGGCCCACCGCCTCGGCGCCTCAGCGTCCCATCGTGTCCTTCACGCCCCGCCACACCCGCCAGGCCGCCAGCAGGGGACCGGACCAGGCCAGCAGCCGCCGCGGCTTGACGACCAGGGTGCCTGCGGCCAAGGCCAGCATCCACAGCGGACGGGACATCAGGCGCCGCACGGCGGCACTCGCCCGGTCCGCGATGCCCACCGGCCGCAGCAGCGCCTCGGCCTGCGTGGCAATGCGCGAGCGCTCGATGCGGCTGCGCGCCTGGAGTACGGCCCGGCGGCGGTGCACCTCGGCGAGGGCGTCGCTCACGGGCCCTCCCCGCCCGTGGCTTGGGCCTCGGGCGTGCGCGGGGACAGGGCCTCGCGGTCCTGCTTCAGCTCCTCGAGCGTCGCCTGGAACATGGCGCCGCCCGACCGCAGCCGGCGGCGCCCCGCCTGCAACAGCCACAGGCCACCGCCCGCCACCAGCAGGGTCATGACGCCCAGGGCAGGCAGGCGATACCCGTCCCAGAACAGCACCAGCACGAACAGGCACACCAGCAGCGCCGCCAGGGCGATCAGCATCGCCCCCAGCATCGCCATCAGCAGGCCCTCCGTGATGCGGACCTTCTGCTCCTCCAGCTCGTTGCCCAGGAGCTCGAGCCGCACCCGCAGCAACTCCAGGCCGGAGTCGGCCAGAGCGCGCAGCGGCGCCAGGAAGCCGGAAAAGCCGGACGGACCCGAGGAGTCGCTCATCGACGCGCGATCAGCATGCCGATCAGCACGCCGACACCCGCGGCGATGCCCACCGAGGTCCAGGGCCGGTCATGCACGAAGTCGTCCGTCGCCTTGGCGGCCTGCTTGGCCTGGTCGATCGCCGCCGACTGCAGGTGGGTCAGCTCGGTCTTGGCGCGGTGCAGGCGCTCCTGGATGCGCGCGCGCATCTCGGTCACCTTCTCGCCGGCCTGGCCGGCCGTGAGCTTGAGCAGTTCCTCCGCATCCTCGATGACGACCTTCAGGTCGGCCATCAGCTTGTCACGGGGGGAAGCGGACGTGGTGTCGGTCATGGCAACTCCTTTCTGTGGACTTCACGGTCGAGCTTATCGCAGCCCCGTGAAAAACAACAAAGGTGACCGTTGATCCACGTCAAGCGCAGGGCTGTCCGGCCCCGGCGGTGACTCATCGCGCAGGCAACTAGTTGCCGTTGTGGTGCGGCGCGGGGGTGACCTCCCAGTGCTGCATCACCCGCTCGTGGGCGTCCACGCTTTCGAGCTTGACCCGGAAGCCCCACAGGCGAGCCACGTGCTTGATCACCTCCTCGGCGCTGTCGTCCAGGGGGCGGTCGTTCTGGCGGATGTGGCGCAGGGTGAGGGAGCGGTCGCCGCGCAGGTTGACGCTCCACACCTGGATGTTGGGCTCGCGGAAGTTCAGGTCGTACTGGCGGGACAGCGCCTCGCGCACGCGCCGGTAGCCCGCGTCATCGTGGATGGCCGCGACTTCCAGCTCGCTGCGGGTGGCGTCGTCGACGATGGAGAACAGGCGCAGGTCCCGCATCATGCGCGGGGACAGGTACTGGCCGATGAAGCTCTCGTCCTTGAAGTGCCGCATCGCATGGTCCAGCGTGGTGAGCCAGTCGCTGCCCGCGATGTCGGGGAACCACTGGCGGTCCTCCTCGGTCGGGTGCTCGCAGATGCGCCGCAGGTCGCAGAACATGCCGAAACCCAGCGCATAGGGGTTGATGCCGCTGTAGCGCGGATCGGTCACGGGCGGCTGGAACACCACGTTGGTGTGCGAAGCCAGGCACTCCATCAGGAAGCCGTCGGCCAGGCGCCCTTCGTCATACAGCGTGTTCAGGAGCGTGTAGTGCCAGAACGTCGCCCAGCCCTCGTTCATCACCTGGGTCTGGCGCTGGGGGTAGAAGTACTGCGCCACCTTGCGCACGATGCGCACCACCTCGCGCTGCCAGGGCTCCAGCAGCGGCGCGTTCTTCTCGATGAAGTACAGGATGTTCTCCTGCGGCTCCTCGGGAAAGCGCCGGCGCTCCTTGCGCGCTTCCTTGCCCGGCTGGCGCGGCAGCGTGCGCCACAGGTCGTTGACCTGCTGCTGCAGGTAGGCCTCGCGGTCCTTGCGGCGGGCCTCCTCCTGGGCCAGTGACAGCCGCTGCGGCCGGCGGTAGCGGTCCACGCCGTAGTTCATCAGTGCATGGCAGGCGTCCAGCACCTCCTCCACCGCATCCAGGCCATGCCGCTCCTCGCACTCGGCGATGTAGGCCCGGGCATAGACCAGGTAGTCGATGATGGACGAGGCGTCCGTCCACATGCGGAACAGGTAGTTGCCCTTGAAGAAGCTGTTGTGGCCGAAGCAGGCATGCGCCATCACCAGCGCCTGCATCGGCAGGGTGTTCTCCTCCATCAGGTAGGCGATGCAGGGGTCGGAGTTGATGACGATTTCGTAGGCCAGGCCCATGTGGCCGCGGCGGTAGCTCTTTTCGCTGGTGATGAACTGCTTGCCGAAGGACCAGTGCCGGTAGTTCACCGGCATGCCCACCGAGGCGTAGGCGTCCAGCATCTGCTCGGCGGAGATCAGCTCCAGCTGTACGGGGTAGGTGTCGAGCTTGTAGCGCTGGGCCGTCTCGCGGATCGCCTCGTAGTAGGTGTCGATCAGGTCGAAGGTCCAGTCGGACCCGGAAGGCAGGCGGTTGGCGCCGCGCACGAGGTCGCTGTCGGTGTGCATCAGGCGGCTCCCGCAGGCGTCTTCTTGAACAGGTCACGGAACACCGGGAAGATCTGCTCCGGCGCGGTGATCTTCTGCATGGCGAAGTTGGGGTTGCCCTCGCGCACCGCGCTGTACTCCTCCCACAGGTTCTGGTCCTCGTCGGCCACCTGCACGTAGGCGAAGTAGCGGCACATCGGCAGCAGCTTGTTCTCCAGGAGGTCCCGGCACTTGGTCGAGTCCTGCTGCCAGTTGTCGCCGTCCGAGGCCTGGGCGCCGTAGATGTTCCACTCGCTGCCCATGTAGCGCTCGCGGATGATCTCGTTCATCAGCACCAGGGCGCTGGAGACCACCGTGCCGCCGCTCTCGGTGGCGTGGAAGAACTCGTCCTCCGCCACCTCCGAGGCCTGCGTGTGGTGGCGGATGAAGACCACGTCCGTCTGCTTGTAGTGCTTGGACAGGAACAGGTACAGCAGGATGAAGAAGCGCTTGGCCAGGTCCTTGCGCGATTCGTCCATGGAGCCGGAGACGTCCATCAGGCAGAACATCACCGCCTTGCTGGTGGGCAGTGGCTCGCGCACGCGGTGGCGAAAGCGCAGGTCGAAGGGGTCCAGGAACGGCACGCGGCGCACCCGGGCGCGGGCGTGCTCCACGGCCTCGCGGGCATGCTCGAGTTCAACGACGGGCGTGCCGAGTTGCTGCTCCAGCAAGGCCAGGTGCTGCTCGGCCTCGCGCAAGGCCTTGCGGGCCTCGCCGCCCATGGCGATGCGCCGGCCCAGGGCCACGCGCATGGAACGCACCACGTGCAGGCTGGTGGGGTTGCCTTCGGAGATGAACCCGGCGCGCCGCAGCTTCCACTCCGGCGCATCGGCCAGCAGCTGCGTGCGGATCAGGCGCGGCAGGGCCAGGTCGTCGAAGAAGTAATTCATGAACTCCTCCCGCGTGATGCGGAAGGTGAAGTCGTCCTCGCCCTGGCCGTCGGGCGAGGCATCGCCCTGCCCCGAGCCGCCGCCCCCGCCGCCCTTGGGCCGGGGAATGCGGTCGCCGCGCAGGTACTCCTGGTTGCCGGGATGCACCATCTCGCGCGAGCCGCCCTGGCCGTGGTGGAACACCGGCTCGGACACGTCCCGGCGCGGCAGGGTGATGTCGGCACCCTCCTCGATGTTGTGGATGCTGCGGTCGCCCACCGCCTTGCGCACCGCGTCCTTGATCTGGTCGCGGTAGCGGCGCAGGAAGCGCTCGCGGTTGCCGATGGACTTGTTCTTCCCCGACAACCGCCGGTCGATCACCTGGTGGAGCTTGTTGGTCGGCCCTGACACTGCTGCCTCCCTGTGCGGCCCCGGTCAGGAGCTCTTTCTGACGCGCAGGTACCACTCACAGAGCAGACGAACCTGCCGTCTTGTGTACCCCTTTTCCACCATCCGGTTGACGAAGTCCTCGTGCTTCTTCTGCTCGTCGGCGCTGGCCTTGGCGTTGAAGCTGATCACGGGCAGCAGGTCCTCGGTGTTGGAGAACATCTTCTTCTCGATCACCGTGCGCAGCTTCTCGTAGCTGGTCCACACCGGGTTCTTGCCCGCGTTGTTGGCGCGCGCGCGCAGCACGAAGTTGACGATCTCGTTGCGGAAGTCCTTGGGGTTGGACAGTCCGGCGGGCTTCTCGATCTTCTCGAGCTCGGCGTTGAGCGCCGCGCGGTCGAAGATCTCGCCCGTGTCGGTGTCGCGGAACTCCTGGTCCTGGATCCAGAAGTCCGCGTACGTGACGTAGCGGTCGAAGATGTTCTGGCCGTACTCGGAGTAGCTCTCCAGGTAGGCCGTCTGGATCTCCTTGCCGATGAACTCCGCGTACCGGGCCGACAGGTGCTCCTTGATGTAGGCCAGGTACTTCTGCTCGGTCTCGGCCGGGAACTGCTCGCGCTCGATCTGCTGCTCCAGCACGTACATCAGGTGCACCGGGTTGGCCGCGATCTCCTGCGAGTCGAAGTTGAAGACCTTGGAGATGATCTTGAAGGCGAAGCGGGTGGAGATGCCCGTCATGCCCTCGTCCACCCCGGCGTAGTCACGGTACTCCTGGTAGCTCTTGGCCTTGGGGTCGGTGTCCTTGAGGTTCTCGCCGTCGTAGATCTGCATCTTGGAGAAGATGCTGGAGTTCTCCGGCTCCTTGAGCCGCGTGAGCACGGCGAACTGCGCCATCATCTTGAGCGTGCCGGGCGCGCAGATCGCGTCCTTGAGCGAGGAGTTGCGAATCAGCTTCTCGTAGATCTTCACTTCCTCGGTCACGCGCAGGCAGTACGGCACCTTGACGATGTAGATGCGGTCCAGGAAGGCCTCGTTGTTCTTGTTGTTGCGGAATGCCTTCCACTCGCTCTCGTTGGAGTGGGCCATCACGATGCCGTCGAACGGGATCGCGCCGAAGCCCTCGGTGCCCTTGAAGTTGCCTTCCTGCGTGGCCGTGAGCAGCGGGTGCAGCACCTTGATCGGCGCCTTGAACATCTCCACGAACTCCAGCAGCCCCTGGTTGGCCAGGCACAGGCCGCCGGAGTAGCTGTAGGCGTCCGGGTCGTCCTGGGCGTATTGCTCGAGCTTGCGGATGTCGATCTTGCCGACCAGGGAGGAGATGTCCTGGTTGTTCTCGTCGCCGGGTTCGGTCTTGGCGATGCCCAGTTGCTTGAGGATGCTGGGGTAGCGCTTGACGACGCGGAACTTGCGGATGTCGCCGCCGAATTCCTCCAGCCGCTTGACGGCCCAGGGCGACATGATCTTCTGCGTGTAGCGGCGGGGAATGCCGTACTGCTGCTCCAGCAGCGGGCTGTCCTCCTCGTTGGAGAACAGGCCCAGCGGGGACTCGTTCACCGGCGAGCCCTTGATGGCGTAGAACGGCACCTGCTCCATCAGCTGCTTGAGCCGCTCGGCGATCGACGACTTGCCGCCGCCCACGGGACCGAGCAGGTACAGGATCTGCTTTTTCTCCTCCAGCCCCTGGGCCGCGTGCCGGAAGTGCGAGACGACCTGCTCGATCGGCTCCTCCAGCCCGTAGAAGTCCTTGAAGGCGGGGTAGATGCGCACCATCTTGTTGCCGAAGATGCGCGACAGGCGGGGATCGTGCCGGGTGTCGATGACCTCGGGCTCGCCGATGGCGGCGAGCATGCGCTCGGCCGCCGTGGCATAGACGAGGGGATCCTTCTTGCACAGCTCGAGGTAGTCCTCGAGCGACAGTTCCTCTTCGCGCGTCTGCTCGTAGCGCGCCAGGAAGTTGCGAATCACGTCCATGGGACCTCCTTCCATCCACGGGTGACCACGCGGACTGCAGCGGTCACCGCAGTGCAACTCACTTTAGCGCGGCCTCGCGAGGAGGTTGTCCGTGCCGTCGTCAGCCAGCACCTGTCTTCACTGTAGGTGAACGATAGATAAAGCGGAAGGGGGGACGGTTCCCTTTTTAAAAGAAATCTTTGGTTGGTGTTTTCCGGCAACGCCGCTGCCGGAAAAGTAGTACTACGCCAGTCCCAGCAGGCGCACCGCGTTGTCCTTGAGGATGCCGGGCATCACCTCGGGCTTGAAGCCCGCTTCCTCGAAGTCCTTCATCCAGCGCTCGGGCGTGATCAGCGGGTAGTCGCTGCCGAAAAGGATGCGGTCCTTGAGGATGGAGTTGGCGTACTGCACCAGCTGCTTGGGGAAGTACTTGGGGCTCCAGCCGGACAGGTCGATCCACACGTTGGGCTTGTGCGTCGCAACACTCAGCGCCTCGTCCTGCCAGGGGAAGCTCGGGTGCGCCATGACGATCTGCATGTCGGGGAAGTCGATGGCCACGTCGTCCAGGTGCATGGGGTTGGAGTACTCCAGCCGCAGCCCGCCGCCGCAGCGCATGCCCGAGCCGATGCCGCTGTGGCCGGTGTGGAAGATCGCCGGCAGCTTGTGCGCGTTGATCACCTCGTAGATGGGCCAGGCCATCTTGTCGTAGGGGTGGTAGCCCTGCACCGTGGGGTGGAACTTGAAGCCCTTGATGCCCTCCTCCTTGATCAGGCGCTCGGCCTCGCGCGCGCCCATCTTGCCCTTGTGCGGGTCGATGGAGGCGAAGGCGATCATCATGTCCGAGTTCTCGCGCGCGGCGGCGGCGATCTCCTCGTTGGGGATGCGGCGGCGGCCCAGCTTGGACTCGCTGTCCACGGTGAACATCACCAGGCCGATCTTGCGCTCGCGGTAGTAGGCCACCGTCTCGGCGATGGTGGGCCGCTTGGCGTTCTTGAAGTACTTGTCCGCCGCGCGGTCGTACTCCTCGCCGTAGTTGTCGAAGGGGTTCCAGCAACTCACCTCGGCATGCGTGTGGATGTCGATGGCGATGAGGTTCTTGTGGTCCATGGGGGGACAGTCTCCTAGGGTAAACACTGACCGGTGGTCCGGCGGATTTAGTTATCGTACATAACAATCTTCCGTGCAACCAGCATAACCCTACATGACACATCCCGACCTGAACATCGAAGTCCGCGGCGCCGTCGCGGTGGTGAGGCTCAACCGCCCCGCCAAGCGCAACGCGCTGTCCGACGGCCTGGTGCTGGCGATCCGCGACGCCTTCGAGGGACTGCCCGACACCGTGCGCGCCGCCGTGATCGACGGCGCGGGCGAGCACTTCTGCGCGGGCCTGGACCTGTCGGAGCTGAAGGAGCGTGATGCCGGCCAGGGCGTGCACCACTCGCGCATGTGGCACAAGGCATTGGAAGCCGTGCAGTACGGGCCGGTGCCGGTCATCGCCGCCCTGCACGGCGCGGTGGTGGGCGGCGGCCTGGAGCTGGCGGCGGCCTGCCACATCCGCGTGGCCGACGAGACCACCTTCTACGCCCTGCCCGAGGGCTCGCGCGGCATCTTCGTGGGCGGCGGCGGCGCGGTGCGCATCCCCCGCCTGATCGGCACCGCCCGCATGGCGGACATGATGCTGACCGGCCGCGTCTACAAGGCCGAGGAAGGCGAGCGCGCCGGCTTCGCCCAGTACCTGGTGCCCGCAGGCACGGCCTTCGACAAGGCGATGGCCCTGGCCGAGCGCGTGGCGCAGAACGCGCCCCTGACCAACTACGCCCTGACCCACGCCCTGCCCCGCATCGCCGAGCAGCCGTCCGACCAGGGCTTCATGACCGAGGCCCTGATGGCCGCCATCGCCCAGAGCGCGCCCGAGGCCAAGGAGCGCCTGCGCGCCTTCCTGGAAGGCCGGGCCGAAAAGGTCAAGCGGGACTGACGCCATGACCACCCCGACGGCCACCATGGCGTCCGCGCCCCGCTACCGCCACGTCGAGTTCGGCATCACCCGCGTGCAGCTGCGCGAGGGCGCGGCCGGCGTGAAATACCTGCGCGCCGAGAACGACCTGCTGCCCTACCCCCAGCGCATGACGGACCGCCTGGTGCACTGGGCGCAGACCGAGCCGCTGCACACCTTCATCGCCCGCCGCGTGCGCAACGCCGATGGCAGCACCGGTGACTGGCGCCACATCAGCTACCGCCAGGCGCTGGACGCGGCCCGCGCCATCGGCCAGGCCCTGCTCGATCGCGGCCTGTCGGTGGACCGGCCGGTGGCCATCCTCAGCGAGAACGACCTGGAGCACGCGCTGCTGGCGCTGGGCTGCCTGTACGCCGGCATCCCGCACTGCTCGGTCTCGCCGCCCTACTCGCTGGTCTCCACCGACTACGACAAGCTGCGCCACGTGCTGGACACGCTGACGCCGGGCCTGGTCTTTGCCGCCGACGCGAAGCGCTATGGCAAGGCCATCGCCGCCACCGTGCCGGCCGGCACCGAGGTGGTGTTCACCGACGGCGCGCTGGAAGGCCGCCTCAGCACCTCGTTCGCCGACCTGCTGGCCACCGTGCCCACGCCGGCGGTGGACGCCGCCATGGCCGCCACCGGCCCGGACACCATCACCAAGTTCCTGTTCACCTCCGGCTCCACCAAGGCGCCCAAGGCGGTGATCAACACCCACCGCATGTGGTGCGCCAACCAGCAGCAGCTGCTGCAGTCCATCCCCGCCCTGGGCGACCCGCGCCCGGTGCTGGTGGACTGGCTGCCCTGGAACCACACCTTCGGCGGCAACCACAACGTGGGCATCGTCCTGTACAACGGCGGCACGATGTACATCGACGACGGCAAGCCCACGCCGGCGCTGATCGGCGAGACCCTGCGCAACCTGCGCGAGATCGCCCCCACCATCTACTTCAACGTGCCCACCGGCTTCGAGGCCATCGCCCACGCGATGAAGGCCGACGACGCGCTGCGGCGCAACCTGCTGTCGCGCGTACGCATGTTCTTCTACGCCGGCGCCGCGCTGGCGCAGCCGGTGTGGGACCTGCTGCACGAGGTGGAGGAGGCCGAGGCCGGCGAGCGCATCGTCATGGGCACCGGCCTGGGCATGACCGAGTCCGGCCCCTTCGCGCTGTACATCACCAACCCCGAGGTCAAGTCCGGCTACCTGGGCGTGCCTGCCGCCGGCATGGAGGCCAAGCTGGTGCCGGTGGACGGCAAGGTGGAGGCGCGCTACCGCGGCCCCAACATCACCCCCGGCTACTGGCGCAACCCCGAGGCCACGGCCGAGAGCTTCGACGAGGAAGGCTTCTTCTGCACCGGCGACGCGGTGGACTGGATCGACCCGCAGAACATCCACCTGGGCCTGCGCTTCGACGGCCGCATCGCCGAGGACTTCAAGCTGGCCACCGGCACCTTCGTCAGCGTGGGCCCGCTGCGCGCGAAGATCATCGCCGCCGGCGCGCCCTACACGCAGGACGCGGTCATCACCGGCCTGAACCTGAAGGAAGTGGGCGCCCTGGTCTTCCCCACGCCGGCGATCCGCCAGCTCGCGGGCCTGGGCGCTGACGCGACGCTGCAGCAGGTGGTGGAAAGCCCGGCGGTGCAGGCGCACTTCCAGAAGGTCGTCGACGAGCTGGCCGTCACCGCCACCGGCAGCGCCAACCGTGTGGCCCGCCTGCACGTGCTGGCGCAGCCGCCCAGCATCGACAAGGGCGAGGTGACCGACAAGGGCTCGATCAACCAGCGCGCCGTGCTCAAGCACCGCGACGCCGTCGTGCAGGCGTTCCACAGCAACGACCTGCCCTTCACGCTGATCCCGCAAGGCAAGAAATGAAGATCCAGGACCAGACCGCCCTCGTCACCGGCGCCGCCTCCGGCCTCGGCGAGGCCACCGCCCGCGAGCTCGCCCGCCTGGGCGCGCGTGTGGCCGTGCTCGATCGCAACGGCGCGCAGGCGCAGGCCGTGGCCGACAGCATCAACGCCGAACACGGCGCCGGCAAGGCCGTGGCGTGCGCGTGCGACATCACCAGCACCGACAGCCTGCAGGCCGCGCTGGACCAGGCCACGGCAGCCCTCGGCCCGGCCCGCATCCTGATGAACGTGGCCGGCATCGGCACCGCCAAGCGCATCGTGCAGCGTGACGGCCGCCCCGCCCCGCTGGAGGACTTCACCCAGGTGATCACCGTGAACCTGGTGGGCAGCTACAACGCCGCCCGCCTGTTCGCGGCTGCCTGCGCCAAGCTGCCCCCGCTGGAAGGCGGCGAGCGCGGCGTGATGATGTTCACCGCCTCCGTGGCCGCCTTCGACGGCCAGGTCGGCCAGCAGGCCTACAGCGCCTCCAAGGGCGGCCTGGTGGGCATGACCCTGCCCATGGCGCGCGACCTGGCGCAGCACGGCATCCGCGTGTGCACGGTGGCGCCCGGCCTGTTCGCCACGCCGCTGATGAAGGAACTGCCCGAGGCCGTGCAGCAGTCGCTGGCGGCGTCCATCCCCTTCCCGTCGCGCCTGGGCCATCCCGAGGAGTTCGCCCAGCTCGCCGCCCACATCGTCACCAACGGCCACCTCAATGGCGAGGTGATCCGGCTGGACGGCGCCCTGCGCATGGCGCCTCGTTGAGTCCGGCATGGCGCCGCGCTGACCCTTTCCCCTTTCCATCCACCAACCGCGAAACCAGGAGACAACCCATGACCACTCGCCGTCAGTTCGTGCAATCCGCCGCCTCGCTCGCCGCGCTGGGCGCCTTCCCGATGGCCGCCTTCGCGCAGGCCATCGACCAGGTCAAGATCCTCTACGGCTTCCCCGCCGGCAGCTCCGGCGACACCGTGGCCCGCCGCGTGGGCGAGAAGATGGCCGGCTCGGCCTTCACGAAGAACACCGCGGTGGTGGAGAACAAGCCCGGCGCCGGCGGCCGCATCGCGCTGGAGACGCTCAAGACCGCCCCGGCCGACGGCTCGGTGCTGGCGCTGTCCCAGGTCTCGGCCCTGGCCAATTACCCGTTCATCTACTCCAAGATGAACTACGAGGCCAAGGACTTCGCCCCCGTGTCCATCGGCGCCATCATGCAGCACGGCCTGGCCGTGGGCCCGATGGTGCCCGCCAGCGTGAAGAACGTGAAGGACTTCCTGGCCTGGGCCAAGGCCAACCCCAAGGACGCCAGCTACGGCTCGCCCGGCGCCGGCTCCACGCCCCACTTCCTGGGCGCGCTCCTGGGCATCAACAGCGGCACCGAACTCAAGCACGTGCCCTATCGCGGCTCCATCCCCGGCGTGACCGACGTGCTGGCTGGCCAGGTCGCCGCCATGGTGACCCCGCACGGTGACTTCATCCAGCACCACAAGGCCGGCAAGCTGCGCGTGCTGGCCACCTCCGGCCCCAAGCGCTCGCCCTACCTGCCCGACGTGGCCACCTTCGCCGAGCAGGGCTTCGCCGACCTGACCACCGAGGAGTGGTTCGGCTTCTACGCCCCGGCCCGCACGCCCAAGAACGTGATCGCCGCGGCCAACGCCGCCATCGTCGCCGCCCTGAAGGACAAGTCCGTGGTCGAGGCCCTGGCCGGTGTGGGCCTGATCGCCAACCCGACGACGCCCGAGGAGATGCAGCGCTGGCAGGACGCCGAGGTCAAGACCTGGGGCCCGCTGATCAAGAAAATCGGCTTCACCGCCGAGTCCTGATCGCTGATCCCCTGATCGCCTGATCGCGCACCCGAGACCCTGACGCATGGACTACCAGCCCGCCCTCGAAGACAGCCGCTTCCTCCTGTTCGACGTGCTCGACGCCCCCGGCCAGCTGCGGCCGGCCGTGGACGCCGAGATGGCGGACCGGGAGCTGCTCGAGCAGGTCCTGGAGGAAGCCGCCCGCTTCGTGGGGGGCGTGGTCGCCCCGCTGCGCGCGGTAGGCGACGCCCCGGGCTGCCGCTTCGAGGCGGGCCGCGTCACCACGCCGCCCGGCTTCAAGGAGGCCTACCGCGCCTTCCACGAGGCCGGCTGGCCCGCGCTGGCCTGCGCGCCGGAGGACGGCGGCCAGGGCCTGCCCTGGGTGCTGGAGGGTGTGCTCTATGAATGGCTGTCGGCCGCCAACCATGGCTGGACCATGGCGCCCGGCCTGCTGCATGGCGCCTACGAGTGCCTGAAGCACCATGGCAGCGACGCGCTCAAGGCGCGCTACCTGGAAAAGATCGCCAGCGGCCAGTGGCTGGCGACCATGTGCCTGACCGAGCCGCAGGCCGGCAGCGACCTGGGGCTGGTGCGCACCCGCGCCATCCCTGTCAGTGACGCCGAGGGCGAGGCCTTCCGCGTCTCGGGCAGCAAGATCTTCATCTCCGGCGGCGAGCACGACCTGACGGACAACATCGTCCACCTGGTGCTGGCGCGCCTGCCGGACGCCCCGGCCGGCCCCAAGGGGCTGAGCCTGTTCCTGGTGCCCAAGGTGCTGCCGGACGGCACGAGGAACGGTGTGCACTGCGACCGCATCGAGGAAAAGATGGGCCTGCACGGCAGCCCCACCTGCGTGATGCGCTTCGAGGACGCCACTGGCTGGCGGGTGGGCGAGCCCGGCCGCGGCCTGAACGCGATGTACATAATGATGAACGCCGCCCGCCTGCATGTGGCGCTGCAAGGTATCGGCCTGCTCGATGCCGCCGTGCAACTGGCCGCCGCCTACGCCGCCGACCGCCGCCAGATGCGCGTGCCCGGCCCGCGCGATGCCTCGCAGCCGGCCGACGCCATCGACGGCCACCCCGCGGTGCGCCGCATCCTGGACACCCAGCGCGCCTGGGTGGACGGCGGCCGCCTCATCGCCTACCAGACCGGCATCGAGCTGGACCTGGCCAAGGGCCACCCGGACGCCGCCCGCCGCGAGGCGGCCTCGCTGTGGTGCAGCCTGGCCACCCCCGTGCTCAAGGCCGCCTGGACCGAGCAGGGCTTCCATGGCGCGAGCGACTGCCTGCAGGTGTTCGGCGGCCACGGCTACGTGCGCGAATGGGGCATCGAGCAGATCGTGCGAGACTCGCGCGTGGCGATGATCTACGAAGGAACCAACGAGATCCAGGCGATCGACCTGCTGGTGCGCAAGGTGCTGCCCGATGGCGGCGCCGGCTTTGCCACGCTGATGCAGCGCCTGGCCGGCGACCTGGACGACTCCCACCCGCAGGACGCCGCCGTGCGCGAAGGCCTGCATCGCCTGGCCGGCCTCGCCCCCGCCCTGGCCGAGGCGGCCGCCGCCGACCCGCAGGCACCCTACTGGGTGGCGGGGGACTTCCTGCGCGCCACGGCCCTGGGCCTCCTGGGCTGGGCCTGGTCGGCGCTGCGCCGCACCGCGCAGGCACAGGCACCGCGCTGGCAGGGCCCGGACCAGGCCTTCCAGCGCTGGGTCTGGCCCGAGTTCGCGATGCGCCTGGCCATCGTGGAGGCGCGCGGCTGAGGCCGCCGCACCGCAGCGACAAGGAACCCCGTGGGCGCCAAAGGACCTCTCGACGGCACACCCTGGGTCGACCAGGTGGACACCAGCTACCTGGAGAGCCTGCTGGGTTACAACGCCCGGCGCGCCTCCCTGGCCGTGATCGGCCGCTTCATGGAGCGCATGGCGCCCTATGACCTGCGGCCGGTGGATTTCTCCGTGCTGTCCCTGGTGGCCCACAACGCCGGCATCACCTCCCGCCAGCTGTGCGCCGCCCTGGGCATCCTGCCCCCCAACCTGGTCGGCCTGGTGGCCGCCCTGGAAAAGCGCGACCTGGTGACCCGCCTGCCCCATCCCCGCGACGGCCGGGCCATGGGCCTGCACCTCACGCCGGCCGGCCGCCAGCTGGTCGAGTCGGCCGAGCAGACGGCCGCCCAACTGGAGGCCGAAGCCGCCTCCGCGCTGACCGCTGCCGAGCAAAAGACGCTGATCCGTCTGCTCAAGAAGGTCTACCAGACCGCCTGACGCCCGGCCCCGGGTCCCGGGGCGGCCCCCCCTGCCACGCGCCCGGTGGACCCGTCCGCCGCGCCGGGCGGCCTCCACCTGCTATTGTTTGTGTAGCAAAACCGGCGTACACTCTTTTCTTGTCACGCACAACAACAGGGCACTGCCCACCCGCCGGAGAAGTCCCTGATGAGTTCCAAGGAGCACGCCGCCTCCAGCCAGCGTTCGCAGCTGTACGAGCTGTTCGCGCTGCTGGAAGCCCGCTACGCGATGCGCGTGCTCTGGGCCCTGCGGGACGGCCATCCCCAGACCTTCCGGCTGCTGCAGGACAGCGTGGGCGGCATAACGCCCAACACGCTGAACACCCGGATCAAGGAACTGCGCGAGGCCGGGCTGCTGGACCATGGCCCGGACGGCTACCTGGTCACCCCGGCGGGCGGCGAGCTGCTGCGGCGGCTGGGCGAGTTGCAGGGGTTTGCCGGCCGGTGGGTGGCCGGCCGCCGCAAGGCCTGAGCGTCACCCGTCCGCCCGCCGGGCCCGCGACCCTCGCCCGGCCTGGCGCCCGACTCGGTAAACTCGTCGGCTTTCCCCCAAGGACTCCCACATGACCACCACCCCCTCCGGCCTGCAGTACGAAGACACGAAAGTTGGCGACGGCGCCGAGGCCAAGCCCGGCCAATATGTGAGCGTGCACTACACCGGCTGGCTGTACAAGGACGGCCAGCAGGGCGCCAAGTTCGACTCCAGCCGTGACCGCAACGACCCGTTCGAGTTCGCCCTGGGCGCCGGCATGGTGATCCGCGGCTGGGACGAGGGCGTGGCCGGCATGAAGGTCGGCGGCCAGCGCACCCTGATCATCCCGCCCGAGCTGGGCTACGGCGCCCGCGGCGCCGGCGGCGTGATCCCGCCGAACGCCACCCTGAAGTTCGACGTCGAGCTGCTGGCCGTCCACTGACGCGCCATCGGCCACCGGCCCGGCCCGGTCTCGTCTGGCCCGGCCCGGCCCCGGCAGTTTTTTTCATTTCCCTGCCTTGAAAAGGGCTTCCGCGTCCCCAGATGACGCGGAAGCTCTTTTTCGCTGTCACCCGACACCCACCATGTCCGACCAACCCATCGACCCGAACCTGGGCGCCCCGCGCGACGCCAGCCCCGAGGAACTCGAAGCCGCCCTGGCCGCCACCTCCGCCGACGCCCACTCGCTGCAGGCCGAAGTCGCCACGCTGCAGGCCAAGGTCCTCGAGCTGACCGAGGACTTCCTGCGCGCCCAGGCCGACATGCAGAACACCCGCCGCCGCGCCGAGGAGGAAGTCTCCAAGGCCCGCAAGTTCGCCGTCGAGGCCTTTGCCGAGAGCCTGCTGCCCGTGGCCGACAGCCTGGAGGCGGGCCTGGCCATCAAGGAAGCCACGCCCGAGCAGATCCGCGAAGGCGCCGAGGCCACCCTGCGCCAGCTCAAGTCCGCGCTGGAGCGCAACAAGGTGGTGGAGATCAACCCCACCGCCGGCACCAAGTTCGACCCGCACCACCACCAGGCCATCTCCATGGTCCCGGCCCCCGGCCAGGAAGCCAACACCGTGGTCGCCGTGCTGCAAAAGGGTTACCTCATCGCCGAGCGCGTGCTGCGCCCGGCCCTGGTGACGGTGGCCCAGGCCTGACGCCGGCCGGCGCGCCGGCCGGGCTTGAAACCCGCACGGCCAGCCACAGATAGCCACCAGACCAATCGAATCCCCGCCCCCGGGCCGACCCGGGAGCCAACGAATCAGGAGAAATCACATGGGCAAGATCATCGGCATCGACCTGGGCACCACGAACTCGTGCGTGGCCGTCATGGAGGGCAACACCCCCAAGGTCATCGAGAACAGCGAGGGCGCGCGCACCACCCCCTCCATCGTCGCTTACCAGGAGGACGGCGAGATCCTCGTGGGCGCCTCGGCCAAGCGCCAGGCGGTCACCAACGCCAAGAACACCCTGTACGCCGTCAAGCGCCTGATCGGCCGCAAGTTCGAGGAAAAGGAAGTCCAGAAGGACATCCACCTCATGCCGTACGAAATCACCAAGGCCGACAACGGTGACGCCTGGGTGGGCGTGCGCGGCCAGAAGCTGGCGCCCCCGCAGATCAGCGCCGAGGTGCTGCGCAAGATGAAGAAGACCGCCGAGGACTACCTGGGCGAGGCCGTGACGGAAGCCGTGATCACGGTGCCGGCCTACTTCAACGACGCCCAGCGCCAGGCCACCAAGGACGCCGGCCGCATTGCCGGCCTGGAAGTCAAGCGCATCATCAACGAGCCCACCGCCGCGGCCCTGGCCTTCGGCCTGGACAAGCAGGAAAAGGGCGACCGCAAGATCGCCGTGTATGACCTGGGCGGCGGCACGTTCGACGTGTCCATCATCGAAATCGCCGATGTCGATGGCGAGAAGCAGTTCGAGGTGCTGTCCACCAACGGCGACACCTTCCTGGGCGGCGAGGACTTCGACCAGCGCATCATCGACTACATCATCGGCGAGTTCAAGAAGGAGCAAGGCGTCGACCTGTCCAAGGACGTGCTGGCCCTGCAGCGCCTGAAGGAAGCCGCCGAGAAGGCCAAGATCGAGCTGTCCAACAGCTCGCAGACCGACATCAACCTGCCGTACATCACGGCCGACGCCTCGGGCCCGAAGCACCTGAACATCAAGCTGTCCCGCGCCAAGCTGGAAAGCCTGGTCGACGAGCTGATCGAGCGCACCATCGCCCCCTGCCGCACCGCCATCAAGGATGCCGGCGTGAGCGTGGGCGACATCCACGACGTGATCCTGGTGGGCGGCATGACCCGCATGCCCAAGGTGCAGGAGAAGGTCAAGGAGTTCTTCGGCAAGGAGCCGCGCAAGGACGTCAACCCCGATGAAGCCGTCGCCGTGGGCGCGGCCATCCAGGGCCAGGTGCTGGGCGGCGACCGCAAGGACGTGCTGCTGCTGGACGTGACCCCCCTGTCCCTGGGCATCGAGACCCTGGGCGGCGTCATGACCAAGATGATCAGCAAGAACACCACCATCCCGACCAAGTTCGCGCAGACCTTCTCCACCGCCGACGACAACCAGCCGGCCGTGACCATCAAGGTCTTCCAGGGCGAGCGCGAGATGGCCTCGGGCAACAAGCTGCTGGGCGAGTTCAACCTGGAAGGCATCCCGCCGGCACCGCGCGGCCTGCCCCAGATCGAGGTGAGCTTCGACATCGACGCCAACGGCATCCTGCACGTGGGCGCCAAGGACAAGGGCACGGGCAAGGAAAACAAGATCACCATCAAGGCCAACTCGGGCCTGTCCGAGGAGGAAATCCAGAAGATGGTGAAGGACGCCGAGCTCAACGCCGCCGAGGACAAGAAGAAGCTGGAGATCGTGCAGGCCCGCAACCAGGGCGAGGCGCTGGTCCACTCCGTGCGCAAGAGCCTGGCCGACTACGGCGACAAGCTCGACGCCGGCGAGAAGGACAAGATCGAGGCCTCGATCAAGGAACTGGAAGAAGCCCTCAAGGGCGAGGACAAGGCCGCCATCGAGGACAAGACCAATGCCCTGATGACCTCCTCGCAGAAGCTGGGCGAGAAGATGTACGCCGACATGCAGGCGCAGCAGGCTGCGCAGGCGGCTGCCGGCGGGGCTGAAGCCCCGCAGGCCGACGCTGGCGCCTCCGCCTCCGCTGCCCGTCCCGCCGACGACAACGTGGTCGACGCCGAGGTCAAGGAAGTCAAGAAAGGCTGATCGCGGTCACTGATCGCGCCACAGCGCCGCGTTGGCCCCGGACGGTCAACGCGGCTTTTTGCTGAAAAGAGAACATGGCTACCAAACGCGATTTTTACGACGTGCTGGGCGTGCCCAAGAACGCGTCGGACGAAGAAATCAAGAAGGCTTATCGCAAGCTCGCGATGAAGTACCACCCTGACCGCAACCAGGGTGATGCGGCCAAGGAAGCCGAGGTCAAGTTCAAGGAGGCCAAGGAGGCCTACGAGATGCTGTCCGACGCCGACAAGCGCGCGGCGTACGACCAGTACGGCCACGCCGGCGTGGACCCGAACATGCGCGGCGGCGGCCCGGGCGCGGAGGGCTTCGGCGGCTTCGCCGAGGCCTTCGGCGACATCTTCGGCGACATCTTCGGCCAGGCCCGCGGCGGACGCGGCGGCGGCGGCGGCCGGCAGGTGTACCGCGGCAGCGACCTGTCCTACGCCATGGAGGTCACCCTCGAGGAGGCCGCCACCGGCAAGGACGCGCAGATCCGCATCCCCACCTGGGACTCGTGCGACACCTGCCACGGCAGCGGCGCCAAGCCCGGCACCCAGGCCAAGACCTGCACCTCGTGCAACGGCCAGGGCGTGGTGCAGATGCGCCAGGGCTTCTTCAGCGTGCAGCAGACCTGCCCGCAATGCCGCGGCAGCGGCAAGATCATTCCCGAGCCGTGCACCAGCTGCCACGGCCAGGGCAAGATCAAGCGCCAGAAGACGCTGGAGGTGAAGATCCCCGCCGGCATCGACGACGGCATGCGCATCCGCAGCGCCGGCAACGGCGAGCCGGGCATGAACGGCGGCCCGCCGGGCGACCTGTACATCGAGATCCGGCTGAAGAAACACGAGATCTTCGAGCGCGAGGGCGACGACCTGCACTGCGTGGTGCCCGTGAGCATGGCGCGCGCGGCGCTGGGCGGCGAGATCGAGGTGCCCACGCTGGGTGGCAAGGCCTTGATCGACATCCCCGAGGGCACCCAGCACGGCAAGCAGTTCCGCCTGCGCGGCAAGGGCATCAAGGGCGTGCGCTCCAGCTACCCCGGTGACCTGTACTGCCACATCGGCGTGGAGGTGCCGGTCAAGCTCACCGAGCACCAGCGCAAGCTGCTCAAGGACCTGGACGAGTCGCTCAAGAAGGGCGGCTCGCGCCACACACCCAGCGAGGAAAGCTGGGCTGACAAGCTCAAGGGCTTCTTCAGCTCCTGATCCCGGGCTTCCCGCCCGTCCACCGCGCCGTCATGGCGCCCCCCGAAGGCAAGGCCTCGTGAACCCTCACGACGCCTTGCCTTCTGCTTTGGCGTCGCGCAGCGGGCCGAGGTGGCGCGTCTGGTTGTAGGCGGTCAGCAGCTGCAGCTTCTGGTGGGGGGTGAGCAGGGGGAACACCCGCCGGGTGTAGTTGCGGCTGGCGTCGGGCAGCCGGCGCTCGTTGGACTGCGGCTTGGGCATCTGGTAGGCAAGCATCACCCACTCGAATCGCTTGTCGCGCGAGGCCTGCACCTGCGCAGAGAACACGCTGGCCGGGTTGAGCGCGAGCCGCTTGCCGAGGTCCATGGCGGCCTGGAGCGCCTCGCTCTTGCCCTTGAAGCCCGGGGGCAGCCGCGCCGGGGTGTAGGCCACGGCTTTGTGGGCGGGGTCCACCATGGCGGAGATCCATCCGCAGGTCATGGCGATGACCGTGTCCGGTGGCGCGCCGGCCTGCTGCGCCTCGCAGATCGTCCGGCGGAAGACCGCATCGGCCCCCTCCCGTTGTGGCGGGAGGCTCAGGCGCATGCCCTGGACGAAGGCGCCGGCCTGTGCGGGTGACAGCGCTTGGGCCGGGTGCGCCAGGAGGGCCGTCATCAGCCGCCGCAGGCCCGCATACGCCGTGGGCCCGGCCAGCGCCGCGGCGTACACCGCCTGCGACGACTGCGAGGACGACGCCAGGGATGCCGGGTTGAACACCTGCGCCAGCGCCCGGCCCATGGCCTGCAGGTGCACGGGTGACAGCGTGCTGGCGGCCGTCTGGATGTCCAGGCACAGCAGCTGGAGGTTTTCGTCGTCCATGCCGGCCCTGCCGAGCACATCCGCCTGGTCCTCGATCCACTCGGCGGCCTGGGCGGGGGTGTAGCGGGCGAGCCCGGGCACGGCGTCGGTGATGGGCTGCACGGCCGGCTGCGCCCCGGTCAGGCGGGGAGAAGGCGCCGAGGAGACGCCGTGCTTGCGGTCGAATGGTTGGTGCACGGCATGCGTCGAGGGCGGGGTGACCGATGTGGAGGCGCCGGTGTTCAGCGGGGGGAGCGCCACGGGTCGTGGCGTGGAGGACGCAGACCGCAGGGCGTCCGGATCCACCCTCCCCGCCGCACGCTTGACACCGGCCACGGTACCGGCCGGCGTGGCCAGGCGTACGCCACGGCCGTCGCGGGTCTTGCCTTCCGGCTCGGTGCCCGTGCCGCGCGAGCGCAGGCGGTCCATCCAGGTCCGCCAATCACTGCGCTGCGCGACTGGACCTGCAACGGGAGCCCCGCCTGTTCCGGTACCTGTGCCCGCTTGTGCAGGCTTGCTCGAGACGCCCCCCATGACGATCCTCTCTGTGACGTGTGCGAATGTTTGTTCAGTCGCGTCACGGCACGGATCGTTCAACTCATCAGGAGCGATCAGCACCTGGAGCCAGGTTCAGCGCTCCGGCTGGGCAGCCACGGACTTCGTGGTCTCGGTGGCCGGGGACTGACGGGTGTCAGGGGGCCTTGGCGTACTGGAGGCTGGACAGGGCTGTCGGGTAGCCATCCGTGTCGAGCTGGGCGGTGTCGCCCTCCTTCAGGATGCCCGACGAGGTGATCGCCAGCAGCTGCTTGTAGGTGGCGGTGGGGTTGCCGCTGAAGGACATGCCGTTCAGGGCGAGGTCTTTCGGCGCGAACGTGACTTTCTGCGGGGTGACGCCGTCCACTTGCGAGGCCGCGCCGTCGATCTGGACCTTGCCTGCGCGCTTGAGGTGGCCGGCCGAAGTGCCGGTGCAATCCGTGGAGGGATAGGCGGTGCGCACGTACTCATAGGACACCAGGGTCGCCGAGTCAGCCGTGAAGGTGTACTCCTCCTGCAGGGAGGTCGCGTTGCTGGTCTCCGTGCAGGCGAACCAGGTGCCGTTGAGATCGGCGGCCTTGAAGCCCGTGGTCGTGGAATTCTGCAGGTCGGATTGGGTGGTGGCGGGCGGCGTGGCGCCTCCTCCATCGCCGCCTCCGCCGCAGGCCGCCAGGGCGAGCGCAGAGCACAGGCAAACCAGTTGAAGGGAGACAGCGGCAGCGCGCATTTCAGTTCCTTGTCATGAATGAGAGGGAACCGAATCTTATGAGTTCTTTTGTATTATATTTTTCAGATTCCTGTCGGAATCTCACTTCAACAGTTGAATCGAGGACCAAGGTCGTTGCCCAAAGGACATCGGCCACTCATCGAACTCCACAAACGGTTGCCCTTCCAGAGTAAGCGTGAACAAATGCTCCGAGGGAAAATCATTCATCCGAAGTGCCACCGGCCCCTCGCGGGTGGCACCCAGGTAGATGATCCCCTCATCATTCGCAGGCGCTTTGACCCAATCAATTCCAGAAACGATTTCAGTCGCTCGATCCAGGCTTGATGAATCCATGTTTCACCTCTTGGGAACAACATTGAGCATTCGATTGATATCGGCGTTCGACCTTTGCGAGGCATCCATGATCGCCATCCATAGCCGGTCACCCTCCAGGCCCTGAGCCCGATACTGTTCGACAACTTGCACCCAGGTGGCGTTAGGCCGGGCCATGTCCAGCATGGCTGCAGCCTCGCGATCTGCCATCATGTTACGCGCTTCGGTGCGATAGTAATTGCGAAGGTTCCACATCTGGTAGGCCTGGACCTCCAAGTTGGCTGCTCGGTCGATCTGCTTCAACATTTGCGCTTCGGCTGCGAGATACCACTGCCGCACCTGAGCGTTTGAGGCGGAGCGAAATTGCGGAAGAACTCCAGGCACAAATGCGCCGGTTGCGATGCCCGCGGCTGTTTCCGCCGTGATCAACCCTGTCGCGACTGCCTTGTCTGGGTTCGTCAGAACCCATGTCAGAAGCGTTGGACTCGCCCCCGCAATGGCAGCGAGCGCAGACGCGGCGGCAGCCCCCACGGTGAGCGTACCGACTTGTCGGCGGCCTGCGGTGTCCTTGATCGCTGCCTGGGCCACCTGCTCTGCACTGGGTAACCTGATTCCGTTCTTGATGTAGAAGTCAGCGTTCGACGCGAGCGATTCTGCATACATCAGCGGGTTCGCACGTTGATCGGGCGTCGCATAAAAGAGGTAGCCGCCATCCGGGAGCAATTGGTATCCAGCCTGACGAAGAAAGGCCTGCGCCGACGCATCCCATTCACCCAGCGCCCCGAACTGCACCTGACGGAACGCCTGAGCCGCCAATTGCCGCTCGGCCTCGGCCTCACTGATGCCTCGATGCTGCGCGTAACGACGGGCATTACTCTTGATCCACTGAATCTCGGTCGGGTGCAACTGTCGATTGTTGGAATCGACATTGAACCCCATCGCTGCACCAGCCACACTGCGACCGCTGGCTGCAGACCCAATGACAGCCGATGTCGTACCTGCAATCACTTGGGACGCGCTGCGGGCGACTGACTCACTGGCACCTGCCTCGCGCAACGCCTGGCCCAGGTTCGCCTGAAGGATGTCCAGGACTGGCGCTGCGGCCGCCACTGCACCCGCACCCAGAGCACCACTGGACCCGCCCGCAAGTGCGCCCGTAGCCACATGCAACGCAACCCGGTAAGTACCCCCCTCCTCCCATTTCGCGGCCTCGCCCAAGAGGTCCGCTCGCCGTCTTTCATCGGTGGTTTCTCCTGCCTGCCTGCGCAAGGCCTGCATCTGACCCTGCGCATAACTCGCCACCGCCTTCGGCGCCTCCAGCCCGAAACGCTGCGTGATCTGCATCTGCGCATCCACCTCGCGCTGCACCTGCTGCGCGTCGAAGATGCGCGCGATGCCGGAGGGCGCATCGCCCGTGCGGGCCGATGCGTCGCCGGCCACCCCGGAAATCGCTGCGCGCGTGACGCTGGCGGCCTGCCCGCTGTCGCTGCCGAAGCCGGCGCTGGTCCCGGAAGGCGCGACGTTGCCTTCGGGACTGAAGCCGGCGCCCAGGCTCAACCCGGCGCTGCTGGCGGTGTAGGCCGCCCGGTTCTCGATATCCGACACCTCCAGCCCCTGGCTGTCGAACCGGTTGCTCCCTGCGTCCACCGCAGCCTGCGTGCTGGTGATGGCACCGCCCACCAGCCGCGTCCCGCCCTGCACCTCCACATCAAAGCCCCCATCCCCCGCGCGAAGTGCACTTTGCTGCGTGACGCTTGCGTACGCACTGTCGATGCGGCTGCGGCTGCCCTGGACGCTTGCACCCGTCTGTCCCGCCGCCATACCGGCCAGGAAACTCCCCGGATCCAGCCCCACGGACACACTGCCCCCGGAGCTGCGCTGGCGGCTGGCGTATTCGCTGGTGTCCTGCAGGCTCTCGACCACCAGGTCACCCCGTACCGCCATCTGCACCCGCGCGCCAGACACCACCGCCCCGCGCAGGATGGTGTCGCTGCCACTCACGATGGATACCCGGTCACCCGCCTCCACCTGCGTGTTCGTCCAGGCCGTGTCCGTGCCGTCCGCGTTGCCCCGCCCCCGGCTGGCGCTCGCATTGACAGAAAAGCCGCTGGTGCCAAGGCTGACGCCGATGCTGGCGCTGGAGTTATTGTTGCTGCTTGTCTGCTCCGTGCGGTTCCGCGCGGCCACCAGGGCCACGTCGCCTTCGGCCTGCAGGACCACCTCACGCCCGGCCTTCACCCCGCTGCCCTGGATGGTGACATCGGAATCAGCGCCATCGCCACGGGCCCGGATCGCCAGGTCACGGCCGGCCGTGACCCGGGAGCCTGCCGCCATCTCACCGGCTTCGGCGCTCTGGCTGTCACTGCGGCTGGAACCCAGGCTGATGCGCAGGTCGATGCCACCCGCCGTGGCGGGATTCTTGGCCACGGCATCCATGGCACCCTTCGCCGCCAGCGCCGTCGTGGCTGCGGCAAGCGCCTGCATGCGGGGATCACTCGTGTGACCGGCCGCCTGCCTCATCTGGTCGGCCGTCTGCACCGCACTGACCACCGGATTGCTCAGCGCGAACGTCATGCCGCTTTGCGAGAAGCGGGTCTGCGTTTCGCTGCGCGAGGCCTCCTGCGACTCCACGATGTCCACCTTCCCGGCGTCGATGGTGATGTCGCCCCGGGGGGCGAGCACATCGCTGCCCGCCTGGCGGTACACCTGACCTGCCCCGATGCGCACGTGACCCTCCACGCTGCCGATGGAGGAGGCCACGGCCTGGGTCTGGAAGGTCTCTTGCTCCCGCTCCAGCTTCCGGGAGCCCAGGGTCACACTGAGCCCGCCAGAGCTGAAAAGGCCTGAACGCCGCTCCTGCCGTGCGTGCGCCTCATCCCGGGTCTCGGTGGCCGCCTCGACGGTCACATCCCGCCCACCGCCCAGGTCCACGTCGCGGGTGGCCACCACCTGGCTGCCCTGCACGCGCAAGTCACGCCCCGCCACCACGGTCACCGTGTCCGCAGAGATGCTGCTGCCGCGGGCCTGGGACAGAGCGGTCCGGTCGTCCGTGGCGATGGTGCGGCTGTTCACGACGCCGCGCTGACGGCTGACGTGGGTGTCCTGCAGCGCATGCCGCTCCTCCACACTGCCCACCGTCACATCCTGACCGGCCTGCAACACCGCCGCCGCGCCCGCGTCGGCCTGCACGGACGCACCACGCAGCGCCATGTTCCGGCCGGCCAGCACCACCAGGTCCGCACCGCTGGTGACCTGCGTACCCATGACCCGCTCGTCCAGCTGCTGGCGGGTTTCGTGGTGGCGGCCGCTGGCCGAAGAACTGTCCACACGCTCACTGCGCATCGCCGCATCGAGCGTCACGTCGCGGCCGGCCACGAGGGAACCACCACCACGCAGGTCCATCGCCCCGCCCCGGGCCACCAGGTCCTGCGCCACGTGAACCTGGGCCGTGCCGCCCACGCTCACCCGGCTTCCCACCTGGTCGATGACCTGCGCACTGGCATGGCCGCCAGCACGCTGCGTGTGGCTGGTCTCGCGCATCTCCACGCTGTCCATCCGCCAGCTGCCGCCCACTTGTGCCTGCAGGTCACCGCCCACCGCCAGCGACGCGCCCGACTGGATCAGGTCGCCGCCCGTGCGCAAGCGGGCATCCCCCTGCACGTCGACCCGGGCCGCCTGGCCCAGCCGGGTGATGCTTCGCTCACCCAGTGAACCACCGGCATCCAGCTGCTGCGCCTCCGTCGCCACCACCAGGCGGCCACCAGCATCGACGTCCAGGCTGCCGGCCCGCACCCGGGCCGAAGTCAGGTCGATGTCGCCTCCGGGGCGTGTGGCCAGGGCCAGCAGGCCCGCACCTTCCAGCTGCCCGCCACGGCTGTCAATACGCTCGCCGTCGATGACGAGGGCCTGGCTGGCGCGGATCACGCCACTGTTGCGGACATCCCCCGTGTCTGTCAGCACGACGCTGCGTGCTGCGATCAGCGAGCCTGTCGGCAGCAGCTGATGGCGGCTCGCGGCCGCAAGGTAGACGACCGGCACCAGCACGGATTGCCCATCGACGACACGCGTTTCCATCAGCACCACATCGCGGGTGAGCGCCGCCACCTGCTCGCTCGACAGCGCCATGCCGGGCGCCAGCTGGAGCGACTGCACCACCTGCGCCCCGGCCGACAGCATGGCGGCGAACTGGGCCTGCGCATCGGCGGCATCGAGCACGGCCCGGCCCGTGAGGGCCATCAATTGCGAACGCACCAGCTGCTGCTCATAGAAGCCATCGCCCAGGCGCCGGCCCGCCTGCGAAGGGTCCAGCCCCATCTCCTGGAAGTAGGTGTCGCTGGACGCCCACGCCCGCCCCTGGGTGAAGGCCTCGTTCGTCTCGACGAGGTAGCGGGAGGCGGCCGACGAGTTGACGCGATACAAGCCCCCCGCGGGCAAGGCGAAAGGGTCGAACGTGGCGGAGCCGCTGCCCGTGGGTCCTGGCGCCACGGGCTGGCCCGCCTGTCCCCCCAGCGGCGTATGGGGCGTCGTAGCGGAGACGTTCCTCAGGGTGTTGCCGTTGCCCCCGATGCTGCCGCCCGCGGTCACGGACGCGTCATAGCCGCCCAAGGGTGTGACGATGGGCGGGTCGGTCCAGGGGTCCGAGGTCCAGTACTCGCCCCGGTAGGTCCGGTAGACGTAGACACCGCTGTAGGAGCGCTGCTCGCCATACGGCGTGGCACCCCGCCAGCTGTCGTTGTCGACCATCACGCCATCGAGCGGGATGGAGCCTGCGGCCGTGATGGCGCTGCCGTAGTTCTGCAGGGACCCCACCTGGGCGTGGAAGTCGCCGCCGGCCTCGATCTGGCTTTTGGGGCTGATGGCCTCGATGCGGTTACGGGCGACCGCCGCCGTGTAGTCCGTTCGGATGTAGTCGCTGTTCATGCGCCCGCCATGGGGCGGTTCGACGTAGCGGCCGCCTGGCACGTCGGGGTTGTCCGGCGTATAGACCACCGATCCCGACTCCCCGGGCTGGGCCACGTCATGGGTGCTGCTGGCCCGCAGCAGCCGCCGCTGTTGGGTCAGCGTGTCGGCCACGATCTGCAGGTCGCCGCCGGCCACGATGCGCGCAGATTCGTTGAGGACGGTCTGCGCCCGCGCGTACGCCTCCCCGCCCGCGGTGTCACCCGCGATGACCACCCGCCCCAGGCCGAGGATGGTGGTGGTCGGCATGCCATCGCCCTCGCTGACAGGGTCTCGGTTGATGACACGGGGCGCCAGCAGTTGCAGGGTGCCGGCTTCATCGGTCGCGCCGATGAGGGCGGCCGGCCCCTCGTTGCGCAGCTCCTCGCTGGCGCGTGCGGACAGGCTGGCGCCGACCAGGCTGCCGCTGTTGACGATGCGCGCCGCGTCCAGGGCCAGCCAGCCTCCCGCCACGAGATCGCCCTGGTTGGCGATGTTCGCTGCTTCGATGCGCAGGTCACGCACGGCAGACAGCGTGGTGGGGGCGGCTGCCCCGTCCTGGCGCGTGGCGGCTGACGGGTTGTCGAAGTCCCCGCCCAGGCGCAGGGACAGGTCCCGGCCGGCGGACAGCAGGTTGTCGGCGCTGTGGGTGTAACCCGCGTCCAGCGCCAGCGCCAGGTCGCGCCGGGCCGCGAACTCGCCGGCGCCCGTAAGGCGGGAGGCCGATACCCCCACGTCCCGGTCGGCGCCGACACGGCCTTGCGTGTTGTTGAACACCCCGGCGATGGTGAGGATCACATCCCCCTGTTGGCCGGTGGCGGTAGCGATACGGCCCCCGGTGTTGTCCAGGCTGTCCAGCGTGAGGTGGATGTCACGCCCGGCCTCCATCCGGCCGCCCTGGTTGCGCACCACCATCTGCGCATCGTCGATGGCCAGGTCGGCCAGGGACTGCAGGTGGCCGCCGCTGTTGTCCAGCCGGCGGGTGGTGATGACCGGCGATCGGGCCGCCACGATAGCGCCGCCGTCGCCATTGAGTACCTCGTCGGCCACCAGCGCCATGGTGCCGTTCGCGCCGATCAGGCCCATGCCCTTGGCACCTCCCGCATGGCCGTTGCGAAGTTGCTGACCCGCGTCGATGCGCAGCGCTCCCGCGCCGAGGTTGGTGATGCGTCCGTCCCGGTTGTCCACGCGGGCCGCGGCCAGGTGCAGGCTGGCCTGCGCCCCATGGACCTCGAGTACACCATCCACGTTGCGCAGTGCCTGGCCGGCCCGCGCCTGGATGCCCTCCCCGGCGGCGATCCATCCGCCGCTGTTGTCGAGGCTTCCCTCGGCTTGCAGGTCGACTCGGGCCACTGCATCGATACGCCCACCGGACAGGACCATCCCCTGCCCTTCCAGCGCGACGCTTGCGCCCGCCACGGTGCGGCCAGGCATGCGGATGTCACCTGCCGCCTGAACGGTCACGGTGCCGGGCAGCGTTGCATGGTTCGCGTCGTCGATGCCCGCGGCCAGCAGGCCGGGGGAGGCGAGGCTGCCCACTTGAAGGCTCACGTTGTCACGCGCCACGGTGCTGCCACTGTTCTCCAGAAAGCCCGCTGCCGTGACGATCACTCCCCCCGCGCTCGCGCCGATGGAACCGGCGTTGCGCACCCCCGCGCCCGCTTCGTTGGCCACCAGACGGATGCTGCCGGCGTACAGGCCGCCCAGTGCGGAGACATCGATCGCCCAGGCAGGCGCCGGTCCTGGACCAGCGGACGCGCCGACGGGTGCCCATTGACCGCTGGCGTCCTGGCGCACCTCGCCCGCGCCAGTCATGACACCCAGCGACCTGGCCACCACCTGCCCACCTACCTCGACCGATCGGGCGAGGAGTTCAGTGACGTCGGCCATGGTGGCATCCATGCCCCCGGCACCGACGCGCAGGGTGCCACCCTCGACCCTGTAGCCCCGCAGCTCGCCGTCCTGCAGCAACGGGATGCCGGTGGTGAGCGTGGCATGGCCGGCATTGATGAAGCCGCAGCCGTCGCACGTGATGCCCGCCGGGTTGGCGACGACCACCTGGGCCCGCTGGCCGGCCACCTCCACATCCCCACGCAGGGAACTGGGCTGGCTGCTGCGCACCTCGTTGAGGATGATGCGGGCCGGACCCTTGGCGAGCCACGGGTTGCCCTGCACCCAGCCTCCCAATCGGGTGGCAGCACCCTCGCGACTGTTGTTCAGGATCACACCCTTGGCGTCAACGTCGAACTGGCTCAGGACACTGCGGGAGACGCCGGCGGCGCTGGGAGTCTGGAAGTTCACGAGGGGCGCACCGTTGCCGGCTTGGAGCACCGTGGGTCGCTCACGCGGCCCCGCCTCGGGATGGGCGACAACCTGGGCCAGGGCACCTGCTCCGGTACCGCAGGCGATCAGGGCCAGGCAGAGGGCCCGCACCCCTTGCGCCACCCGGTGGACCGATGCGGCAACCCCAGACGGCCGGTCATGGGGGCAGGTGCCCCCAGCCGCCTCGCCGCCATGGCGCGGAGCGCCTTCGCCCACCGGCATCAGCAAGCCGCGACGGCGATTGAAAACGAGTCGAAAGCACTTCTTGTTCATGGTCTCTCCCTGTGCAGTCGTGGAAATGGCGGGCCTCGCGAAAGCCCTGGTTCAGAAGCTCGCTGCCAGGCTGAAGCCGGAGACACGGCGGGAGGCCTGGAAACCTTCGGGTTTGCGCACCGGCGTCCCGATGAATACCTCGTAGCTGAAGGGCCCAGTGGCACCGCGCAGGCCCAGAACCGCACCGGTCATCCGCCGCCCCACCAGTTGCTCAACACCACCACCGCTCACCTCGCCATGGTCAAGCCCGGCGAATACCTCGATGCTGCCCACGGTCCAGCCCAGTTCGTTGCGCAGCAGCCAGCCCTTCTGCGCCGACAGCACGCGCTCGCCGTCGAATCCGCGCACGGTGTAGCGTCCACCGATGGTGAAGCGGTCCTGCGGCACGAGAGGCTGGCGGCTCCATTGAGAGCGCGCCGTGGTGCCCCATCGCAGGCGCTGGGCACCGGCAGTGAAGGGAACCTGTACCGCCGCGTCGAGCACCAGGATCCCGGCACGGGAGTCCCCCTCGCCCTGGTCTTCCTCCGGCGCTGGCTGGGCGCCCCAGGCACCCGTGCCATGCCGCCAGGCCAGGCCCAGGTCGAAGGCTGCGCCCTGCCTGGCTTCACGGTGCTGGGCGGCCAGTTCCCAGCCCGCCGTGCGGCGGCGCTGCACCTCCACTTCGGTGTCCTCGATAAAGTTGTGCGAGCTGCGCATCCAGCCTCGCAGCGACAGCACGGTCTTGCGCCAGGCATCGCGGTACACCACGCGCGACACCCGCAGGTCGCCCTGGCTGCTGGTGCCGCTGTAGACATAGTTCTGCGTCGCACCCGCCACCGTCTGGTGGTAGCGGCTGCGGCCGGCATTGACGCCCAACAACCAGTAGCCCCAGGGCACCGAGTAACTGAAAGACCGCCCCCGCGTGCCGCGATCACCCACCTCGCCGCCACCGAGGTCGTGCTGCAGCGTGAACGACAACAGGTCGTTCAACCCCAGCGGATCGTCCAGCAGGAGGGTGGCCGCCCCCTGCCGCTTGCCGGTGGCGCGGGTGCCGGAATCATCGACGCTGATCAGTACGCGCGCCGGGGCAGACGGGTGCCACCGGATCACCAGGTCACTGTCGCCCGCCTGGGCTGGTGCTTCGCCCTCGGCCAGCTCGGCGGGGACGATGTCGATCGCCGCGTCCACCGTGGGCACGCGGCGGAAGTTCTCCAGCGCCTGCTCGATGTCACGCAGGTTCAGCAGGTCGCCGGGCGACAGGGGCACGGCGCTGGCGACCTTGGCGGCGCTCGCGCGTCCGCCCGAGTCCGGCGTGAACCGGATGGTGCGGACCCGGCCTGCCACCAGCGCCAACCGCAGCGTGCCCGTGCCCAGGTCCTGGGGAGGCGCCAGCACGCGGGTGGTGACGAAGCCACGCGCCACCAGCGCGTTCTGCAGCCGGCGCATCACGAGATCGATGCCCTGCGTGCCCAGGCAGCGGCCGGCCACCGGATCGGCGGCGCCATCGGCACGCCGGGAGGCGGCGTCCACCACCCAGGCGAAGTCGGCTGCGCGCTCGCCCTCCAGCTCGATGCGGTCGATGCGCATGCACGGACCCTCGCCTTCGGGCAAGCCGGTGTCCGGTGCCATGTGCAGGGACGCGGGAAGGTGGACATCTGGCTCTTGGTCGCTGCGTTCCCGCAGCACGCGGTCACGCTCCTCCTGGCGCTGCAACTCGCGCACGATGGGGGCGAGGGGCGCGTCTGGCGGTGGGGTCTGGGCGGCCACGGACCCGGCGGCCAGCAAGTACAGAACGAGCAAGCGCTGGCGCGACGATCGCGGCAACGAAGGAGGGACCAACGGGCACAGGTGGGACATGGTTCGACGAGTGGCGAAGGGGTGGCGGGTCAGCGCGGCAGGGGCTCTACCCGCAGCGAATTCACGAGGCGCATGAAGGTGGACTGGAAGGCGGCGTGGGCCTGGGGGAAGTCGAGGGACTCCCTGCTGGCGCCCAGGGAGAACGCCATGGCATAGCCACTGTCCCCCAGGGGAGCGATCCATGTCTGGTGCGGCGCTCCGACACTGTTCGGCCGCCGCGGCCTCAACTTGTCGTCGGGGACCTCCATCACACGCCACGTCAGCCCATTGAGCATCCGTGTCGTCCACTGGACGGGCTCACCCGCCGTGTACCGGGAAAATTCCTCCTGGACCGCGTCGACCGAGGCCCTGCGAAGCCGCAACACCATATAGTGGTTGGTGCCCCACCACGCTTCCAGGCAAAGGCTTTCCATTCCCGTTTCGACCACCTTGCCGACTCCACCTGGGGCCGTCGAAACCTGCTTGATGCTGCGGACCCATCGGTCAAGATTCTTCGGCGGGACGTTTTCGAATCCGTCGTTGCCTTGCCAGGTCTTTCCGTCCGACTCGTAGATCCCCGGAACATCCCAGACATTGGAGCGGTACCGGCCTGGCGGGGCGGGACGCTCGTAAGCGCGATACGCGCATGGTGTGGTGTTGACCCACTCATGGGTCACGCGGTAACGGCCCATGAGATTGAAGATGTAGGTCGAGTAAACGCCCGTGCGGGGGGTGTCCAGTGCACCGGGCCTCAGATAGCGCTCATCGTTGGCGCGTAGCGCACTTTCGATGGAACATCCCGCCATGGCGGCGGCGACGATGGAACCGAGCAATGCAAGGCGTTTCATTTCTTCGCTCCGTCGTCCGGCGCCGCAGGCAGAACCCGCTGGCCACCCACATAAGTGACCAGCCGCGCGTTACCCTCTGGCGTTCCCTGCGGTCCATGGGCCAGGGGGGCTTCAACCTGGGTGCACCCCTGCGCGCCGCTCCCGTAGCAGCTGTGCATGCTGTTGTTTGTGCGCCAGACGGACCACAAGTCCTTGAACGTCCAGGCGCCTGGATTGCCACCAGCCAGCAACGATGTCGAGACGGGATCATTGTCAAAGTGAACATAGGAAACGTTGTTCACGTTTCCGTTCTCACCCAGGACCGCAGCCGCGGCGTTCGTGTAGTCCCCCACGGGTGCTGCACCGCCGACGCCGCGCACGACCAGGTGGGGGTTCTTGAAGGTCTGGCCGTTTTCGTCCTTCCGGTGGGTCAGGATCTTGAAGGCGGCTTGCTGGACCAGGGTGCCGCGGCTGTGCCCCAGTGAGTCGGTCGGCTTTTCCCCACGCAACTTCAGGAGCTCGGCGTAGACCTCCTGGCCGTTCGTGTATCCCAGGAAATTCGCGAGTCCGTAATCACGGCTGGCGACAATCTTTTCGTAGGCAACGGCCATCAACTCCGTGAGCGTGTCGCGGGTCGGCGCCACATAGACGAGATAGATCGCCCGCGGCTTGTCCGTCTCACCCGTGGCCTCGTTCGTCTTGCCAGCCGTGTTCTGGTACATCAGCTGCGATGCGCGCTCCTCACTGTTGAGGATCCCGTTGACCGCCAGCGTTTCCCTGGAAGCTTCCCGGGCGAATTCCTCCGGCGTCACTTCCGTGCGTACCAACAACTCCTTGTGATTGACGCAGTCCATCCCGGAAGGACATTCGACCTTGAGCAATTTGGGCTTGACTTCAAAGCGTGATCGATAGACTTCGTCAGTCAGCGAAGTGACCGCGCGGAATGTTTCCTCCTTGATCGCCTGCCGCGCCTCGACAACCCGCTGGAGGGCTTCCACATCCGGTTTCGCGACGGTGGCATTCGCCGAGCCGGCATCACGGTTCAAGCCGGCGACCGTTTGCACTGCACCGGTTCCAGTCAACGCACGCTGGCCCGCATCGTCCGTGATCACCACATCACCTGCACTCATGGCGGCACGCGTGGTCCCCTGTTCACTCCTCGATTCGTCTGCGTTCAGCAGGGTGTTGGCCACCACCGCTTTCGTCACGCCATACTTGCCGCGAGTGAACATGTCGCTGGTCAGCGAGCCTCCACTGCTGCGGGCTTGCGCCGAGGCGGCGTTGTCGATGTCGCTGGTGGTGAGCGTCGCCGTGACCAGCCGGTTGCGTCCTTCGGCAGCGGCCTGTTCGCTGCTGCCCAGGACGCCCCCCTGCAGATCGGTCCGGCCCTGCACGGCGAGGTCGAAGCCGCCATCCCCCGCCGCCACCCCGCTTTGCTCGACGACGCTGCGGTATCGCACCTCGGCTGTGCTGTTGCTCCGGCTGGCCTGCCCGCCGGGCTTGGCCGGACTGGCCGCCGGGTCCACCGGCGCATCAGTACCGCTGACCGGGATGGACACACCGAACCCCGAGGCGTGCTGCTGGCTGTCATACCGGCTGGTGTCCTGCAGGCTCTCGACGACCAGGTCACCGCCGATACGCCCCGTCACCTGCGGTGCGCTGATCACGGCACCGCGCAGCGTCGTGTCGCCACCGCTGGCAATCTGCACGGCGCTGCCCCCCTGCACCCGGGCGTTCGTCCAGGTGACATCTTCGCCATCGGCCTTGCCGTTGGCGCGGCTGGCGTTGGCAAAGACGGTCAGGCCGGCCGAACCGGCTCCCACGCCAAAACTCACGCCCACCGACGCACTCGAACTGCTGTTGACGCTGTGCAGGCTGGATTCGTTACGCGCCGCCAGCAGGCGTACCTCATCACCCGCCGCGAGGTCGACCACGCCGCCCGCCTCCATCCGGCTTCCCTGCACGAGGATGTCGGAATCGGCGCCCGCGCCGGCGGCGCGGGCCCGCAGGTCTGCGCCAGCCACGACACGCGAGCCGGCGGCGGCATCCGACGCCTGGGAGGTCTGCGAGGCGCTGCGGCTCGATCCCAGGCTGATGCTGACGTTCACACCACCCGGCCCCTTCACAAAGTCCTCGATCTGGGATCCCGCCTCGTAGATGGCCAATCCCTGGGTCAGCGTCGCCAGCGCCTGCAGGCGCGGGTCCTTGGCTTCTCGCTTGGCCTCCTGCATGCGCCGCACGGTGTCGATCCCTCCCCCGCCCGGCGTGGCCATGCTCACGGTCACGCCGCTTTGCCGCATGCGGGTCTCGCTGTCCCGCTTGCGCGTCTCCCGGGCCTCGACGACGTCCACCCCCTGGGCCGAGATGTCGATGTCGCCCCGCGGCGCCAGGACTTCACTGCCTACCTGTCGATAGGTTTTCCCCGCCTCGATGGCCACATCGCCGTTGACGCTGCCCACGGTGCTGCCCGCGGCCGTGGTCGAGGTCTCCTGCTGTTTCGTCGACTGCTGCTGGCTGCCGAGGGTGACGGACAGTCCGCCGGAGCTGAACAGCCCCGAGCGCCGCACACTGCGTTCGTCGATCCGGGCATGCTTTAGCGTGGCGGCTTGTACCGCGACATCCTGCCCCGCCGCCAGCCGTGCGCTGTCGTCGCTGACCACCTGGCTGCCAGTGAGGGTCAGGTCGCGGCCGGCCTCCACCTCGATGGTGCGGCCGCTGAAGGTGCTCGACTGCGCGGTGGTGTCATCCGACGCCTTGCGCGTCTGGATGGTCTTGCTCGAAAGGAAGCCGCGGCTCGTCTCCTTGTGCCCCTCATCGAGCCGGACCTGCTGCTCGCCGGCCGTGATGCCCACGTCGCGGCCGGCGCCGGCTTGGACCGACTGCGCACTGGTGACATTCGCCGCGCGCGCGGCCAGGTCGTTGCCGGCCTGCAGCACCAGGTCACCTCGCGCATGGAGCGAGGTACCCGTCTCCACGCGCCGCGACTCGCGACGGTAGTTGGCCGCATCGTGCACCACGGCCTCACTGCTGGATTCCTCCAGCGTACCCAGGACCACGTCCCGCCCGGCCTGGACCCACACTCGGCCCTCGCTCCGCACGCTGGCGGCCGTGAGCTGGACATCGCGCCCGGCACTGGCGAACAGGGTGTCCTCACCGGACCCGACATACAGGCTGGCCACGCGGTCGATGCTGGTGCGCTCGCCCTGGGCGCTGCGGGTACTGGCCGTCGTCGATGTGACATGGAGATCGCGCCCGGCATCCAGCACCAGGCTGAAGCCGGCGCGGATGTGCCCGCCGATGGTGTCCAGATCATCGACGCTGCGAAGCACCAGCTGGTCACCGGCGATCTGTCCGCCCAGGTTGCGAATGTTCCGCGCATCGGCCATGGCTGCCTCGCGCCCCGCCAGCGTGCCACGGTTGGTGAGGTCGCCGGTCAGTCGCAAGTCGAGGGTGCGGCCGGCCATGAGTGCCCCCGAAGGCTGCAGGTCCCCATCGCGCACCCGCAGGTAGACCTGCGGCACCAGGGCACGCGCGGCGCGGCCATCGGGCAGGGTCACGTCCTGCTCGACAAGCCAGACGATGTCCGAGGTGAGTTGCGCCACCTGCTCGGCGCTCAGGGCCACACCCGGACGCAGCTGCACGGCCCGGGCAAAGGTGGCACCGTTGTCCATGAGCGCGCGGAACTGGTCCTCGTCGTTGGCAAAGCCCGCCAGCAGGCGACGTCCGGCCAGCTGCGTGATCTGCTCGCGGATCAGGCGCTGCTCATAGAAGCCGTCGCCCAGGCGCTTCTGGAGTTGGGCCGGATCCTGGGGCAAGGCATCGAGCAGGTAATCCGATCCAAGCCATTGCCGGTAGCTCGCAAAGCGCGGGTCGGTTTCCACCAGGTAGCGGCCGGTCGACCCAGGCACGACGTGGAAGAGGCTGTTGCCCGTCACCAGGGGATCGATATGGCCGATGCGCACACCGGCAGTGGCCGCCGGGCCGGTCTTCTCTGGCGCGGCGCCCACCGGCGCAACGGCCAGGGGTTTGACGAGGGTGCCGCTGCCCTGCTCCGTCGCATGGTCACGGGTCACGGAAGGACTGAGGGTGATGGACTCGATGCGCGCCGGCGGCGTGTATGCCACCCGTTCGACGTGTGTCGAGTCCCGACCCTTGTCATGCTGACGCGAGGTGATGAAGACCGTGCCGGCATCGACCGTGGTGCGCTGCCCGCCAGGTTCGGTGTTGGTGAGTGCGTCGCCGCGCACCTGCAAGGCGCCGCCCGACACGATGTGCCCCATGTCGTTGAGGACGCGGTCCACGTGGAGCTGCATGTCCCCCCCGCTGAGGATCTTCGCGGGGTCCGCCTTGGCGATGCGCGTCTCGCTTACCTCGCGCGCGTACTCGTAGCGGTACCAGGTTTCGTAATTGTCCTCGGGCGTGTGCAGGTGTTCTGACTCGTCGTTGTAGATGTACACGCCGGGCGCATCGGGCGCGTACCGGTTGACCGAACCTTCACCCGCCAATTCCGTGACCTGCTGCGCCGGCAGGGTCACGACTTCGGTGGCGAAGTGGGCGTCGGCGTTGACCAGCTCGCGGGCTGTGATCTCCAGGCGACCCAGCGCTTCGATCGTGGCGCTGGTGTTTCGCACCGCACTCGCCGCCCCCATCGCCTGCCGCTCGGGATCGAGCGCACCGCCGATTGCCATGTCGCCGCCGCTGAAGATCAGCGCATGCTCGCGGTTGTCCAGCGTCCCCACGCCCAGGTCGAGCCGCTCACGCGCAGCGATGACGGGAGCCTGGCTCTCCTCGGACTCGTTGATAAGTTCATTCGACTGGATCGACAGCCGGCTGCCGTAGACCCGCCCGGTGCCGACGTTGTGCATCGTGGCGGCGTCGATGTCGACCCGTTCGCCGTCGACGAGCCCCCGGTTCACGAGACGGTGGCCGCCCGACACGTCGATCCGCAGGCGCTCGCCCTGGATCGTGCCGGCGGCCTGGTTGTCCAAGCCCGCCGCCTTCAGGATCAGCGTGTCGCCGGCCGACATGTCGCCCGCGTTGACCAGTTCCCCTGCCGTTTCGAGGATGGCATGGCGGGCGGCGTTCAGCGTTCCGGTGTGCGTATAGCCCTGCGACAGGCGCAGCGTCATGTCGCCCAGGCTCAGGAACTTGCCGTCGCCCGTGAGGCTGGCGGCATCCACCAGGAGCGACTCTCCGGCGATGAGGGTGCCGTCGCGATTGATCACCGCAAGGTTGCGCGGCGCCTCGGCGCTGGCGGGCTCCAGCCGCAGTTCGGCGCCCGACGACATCAGGCCCCCGCTGTTGTCGATCAGGTCATCGCTGCCGACGACCAGGGACTGGTCGGCGCGTACGGCGCCAACCCGGTTGGTCACCGTTTGCGCCTGCAGCCGCACCACCATGCCTTCCAGCCCCTGGCTCAGGCCTTGCGTTTCGTCATTGCGGACATGGGTGGCCGCCACCGTCAGTGCCTGCGCGCTTCGCACGAGGCCGCCGGCGTTATCGAGCGTCTCCGCCAGCGTCAGCTGGAGATCGGCCAAGGCCTGCACCTGACCGCCCCGGTTGTCCAGGCTGCCCGCATCGACCCGCAGGGTCCCGCCCGTGGCCAGCAGCCCTGCACGGTTGTCGATCGAGCCAGCCGCGATGTCCACATCACCTTGCCCGCCCAGTCGCCCTACCGAGTTGTTCAGGGCCTTCTCGACTCGAACAACCAGGCCGCCGGCGCCCTGCTGCACGATCGCACCACCGCGGTTGAACAGGGACTGCGCTTTGAGCTGCAACTGGGCTGCGGTGATCGAGGCTTCATCAGTGCGCAGGGCTTGCGAGGCCGTGGCGGACAGGGCCTGGCCGGCCGCCATCGTGGCCGCGCTGACGTCGATGTCACCTGCATGCGCCTGCAGTTCGATCGCAGCGGCCTGGCTGCGGCTGCCCGACAGATCCAGCTGGTTGCCGGACAGGTCCAACCTTTCGCCTGCCAGGTTGCGCCCATGGGCGGTCAAGGTGGTGGTGGCGAGGGCCTCGACCCGCCCACTGGAACCCACCCGCCCATCGTCCTGGACGCCTGCGGCCAGGACCGAGTCGGCCGTGGCGCGGATCGCGCTGGATGTGCCGGTGGCGGCCACCTGCAGGTCACCCCCTGCGGCGAGTGTGCCGATGTGGTCGATGTCGCCACGGGTGCTGAGCGTGACCGCACCTTTCGCGAACACGATCCCGGCGTTGGCCACGCCAGCCTGCGCGTCCAGCCGGGCGCGGCCACTCGCGGTGAGCGCGCCAGTGTTTTCAAGTCGGCCATCGGTCGTCACGACAAGTTCGCCTGCGCTGGCGCCGATATGGCCAGCGTTGCGCACGCCTACACCGGCCCCGTTACCTACCAGGGTGATGCTCCCGGCGTACATGCCTCCCAGCGAGGACACGTCGATCGCCACGGGATCAGCCGGCCCGCCGCTGCTGCCATCGGCGCGCGCGCTGATCAAGGCCACGCCGCCCGCACGGTCCAGGGCCACGTCCTGCGCGCCAGCCGTCACGGCCAGGGTGTGCGCCGTGACGCCGGCATCGAGCGCCACCGCCCGCGCGATGATGTCGGTGTAGTCGACGCCCCGGCCGTCCAGGCCCTCCCCCGTGATGGTCACGGTGCCCTTTTCCACGCGCAGGCCGGTGAGATCGCCGCTCGCAGACAGCATCGGCGTGCCCGTGGTGACCGTGGCACGGGACGCATTGATGAAGCCGCAGCCATCGCAGGAGATGCCGGCGGCGTTCGCAATGACCACCTGCGCCCGCTGGCCGGCCACCTCGACATAGCCCTTGAGCTGGCTGGGATCGTTGCTGTTGACTTCATTGAGGATGACGCGGGCGGTGCCCCGGGCCAGCCACGGGTTGCCCTGGACCCAGCCGCCCATTTCGCTCTGGACGTTGGTGCGGCTGTTGTTCAGGATGACGCCCGGCCGAGCCACATCGAAGCGGCTGTAGGTGTTGCGCGAGACGCCTGCCGCGCTGGGCGTCTGGATGTTGACCAGGGGCACGCCGTTGGGCGCCAGGAGTACCGTGGGCCGTTGCGCCCCGGGCGCCGAAGGGTCGGCGATGATCTGCGCGCCCGCGAGCCCGGCCAGCCCGCCCCATCCCACCAGCCCCCAGGCAGCCCACAGCGCCAGGCGCAGGGGCGACACGGCGGCATGCAGCGCGATGCCCCGCCGCCTGCTGCCCTGGCCAGGCGCCCGGGTCCGCCCGGCGGCGGTTTCGGCGACGGCCATGAGCAGGCCGCGCGCGCGGTTGAAGACGATGCGATGGCATGAGCGGTTCATCTCGTGGTCTCCCTGGAAGGGGGCTGCATCACTGCGGGTGGACGGGCTGGACGGCCTGGACGGGGTTGGCCTCGAACCACAGGCGCGCCTCGTCGGGCAGGACCGCGATGCCGCGGAAGCCGAGCACGCGCAGGCCGCGCTGGCTGCCGCGGTGGTACAGGGTGCGACCCCAGTGCCGGGCGAACATCCCGCCGGCGAGCAGGCGCGCCATGACGCGTGAGTGGCCGAAGGGCGCGATCCAGTCGAGGAACCAGAGCCGGTCACCGCTGGACCAGTCTTCGACGGGCATGTGGACCGCGCTGCGCTCGAGGTAGCGCCGCTCGGCCTGCACGTCGAACAGGGCCCACGCCGTGTAGAAGACCGGCTGGTCGCCCTCGCTCGCGATGAGGAATTGCCGCCGCTTGATGGCCGGCAGCAGCAGCGCATTGATCGTCGCCAGCGGCAGGCTGCGGTGCATGGACGAATGCATCCACAGCCACGCAGCCGCACCCAGCGCCTGCGCCTCGGACCACGGCGGATCGCTGACGCCAGGCCCCATGAGCTTGTATCGTTGGTCCATGTCGGACTCGGCCTCCCTTTGGGCCAGACAATACAACCTAAGTATTCAATCTATAAGAGAGGGAAACCGCGTAGCTCTGCCCTGTCGCCAGCCAACCGTCAGGCTGGCGGCCTGCACGCGAGGCGGTCAGGGAAACAGGCAGGCTTGCCCGTCCAGGCTCGGCCGGCGAAACGCGCGGGTGTCGAACACCAGGCGCTCGCGGTTGAACCCCAGCCGCGCGCAGGCCTTGCGAAAGCGCTGCGCCAGCAAGTCCGCCCACAGGCCGCGGCCCTTCATGCGGGTGGCGAAGTCGCTGTCGTAGTCCTTGCCTCCACGCATGTCGTGGATGCGCGCCATGACGCGGTCCGCGCGCTGCGGGTAGTGCAGTTGCAACCACTGCCGGAACAGGGGGCTGACCTCCCAGGGCAGGCGCAGCACATGGTAGAACGCGCCACGCGCGCCGGCCTCCCAGGCGGCTTCGAGCACCTGCTCCATGTCGTCGTTGAGGAAGGGAATCTGCGGCGCCAGGCTCACGCCCACGGGGATGCCGGCATCGGCCAATGTGCGGATGGTGCGCAGGCGCCGGTGCGGCGCGGCGGCGCGCGGCTCGAGCTTGCGGGCGAGGTCGCCGTCGAGCGTGGTGATCGTGACATACACCGCCGCCAACCCGCGCTGCGCCATGGGCGCCAGCAGGTCGATGTCCCGTTCCACCCCGCCGGACTTGGTGACCAGCGTGAGCGGGTGGGAAGTTTCATGAAGCACCTCGATCACCGCCCGCGTGAGCCGCAGCTCGCGCTCCACCGGCTGGTAGCAGTCGGTGGCCGAGCCGATGGACACCACCTGCGGCTCGTAGCGCGGGCTGGCCAGCTCCTTTCGCAGCACCTGCGCGATGTTGCCCTTGGCGATCAGCCGGGTCTCGAAATCCAGCCCCGGCGAGAGGTTCAGGTAGCTGTGCGTGGGACGGGCGTAGCAGTAGATGCAGCCATGCTCGCAGCCCCGGTACGGGTTGAGCGCGCGGTCGAAGTACAGGTCGGGCGAGTCATTGCGGGTGATGGCGCTGCGCGCGTCTTCCCAGGTCACCTGCGTGGTGGGTGGCGGCGCGCCTTGCGCCTCGGCCAGGCAATCCCAGCCATCGTCGAATGCGTCGCGCACGTCGCGCTCGAAGCGATGCGCCATCCGCGTGGCCGCACCCCGGCCCTTGAGGGCGGAAACGGGAACGGCGGCAGCAATACTGTTCATTTATACAGTATCGCTGCCGCCGAGCCAGGATGCAAGGGATGCCGCCGGAAACGCGTCCCGGCTTCAGCCGCAGAGGCGGGCCTTCGCCTCCCGGTACTCGCGCGCCAGCCGCGCCACCAGCTCGCCGGCGGGCCGCACGCCGTCCACCGCGCCGATGCCCTGCCCGCAGCCCCAGATGTCCTTCCAGGCCTTGGCCGCGACCTCGCCGCCGAAGTTCATCTTCGTCGGGTCGCTTTGCGGCAGGTTGTCCGGGTCCAGCCCCGCCGCCACGATGGACGGGCGCAGGTAGTTGCCGTGCACGCCGGTGAACAGGTTGGTGTAGACGATGTCGTCGCTGTTGCCCTGCACGATGGCCTGCTTGTAGGCCTCACCGGCGCGGGCCTCCTCGGTGGCGATGAAGGCCGAGCCGATGTACGCGAAGTCCGCGCCCATGGCCTGCGCCGCCAGCACCGCGCCGCCGGTGGCGATGGCGCCCGACAGCGCCACCGGCCCGTCGAACCACTGGCGGATCTCCTGCACCAGGGCGAAGGGGCTCTTGGTACCCGCATGGCCGCCTGCGCCCGCCGCCACGGCGATCAGGCCGTCCGCGCCCTTCTCCACCGCCTTGCGGGCGAAGGCGTTGTTGATGATGTCGTGCATCACGATGCCGCCATACGAGTGCACGGCGTCGTTCACGTCGGTGCGCGCACCCAGCGAGGTGATGACCAGCGGCACCTTGTGTTTCACCACCATTTCCATGTCGTGCTCGAGCCGGTCATTGCTCTTGTGCACGATCTGGTTGATGGCAAAGGGCGCGGCGGGCTGGTCGGGATGGTCGCGGTCCCAGGCAGCCAGGGCCTCGCGGATCTCGTGCAGCCATTCGTCCAGCTGCGACGCGGGCCGGGCGTTGAGCGCGGGCATGCTGCCCACGATGCCGGCGGTGCACTGTGCGATCACCAGCTTGGGGTTGCTGATGATGAACAGCGGCGAGCCGATGACGGGCAATGACAAGCGGGTGAACGCAGCGGGCAGGCGGGCCATGCGGTGCGTCCTCAGAAGGCGTCCAGCGGCATCGCGGTGACGCTGGCGGCGCCTTCGACGATGCTGTCGCGGGTGCCCGGCGCCTTGGCCAGGATGTGGTCCGCGTAGAAACGGGCCGTGGCCACCTTGGCATGCATGAAGCCCACGTCCTCGCCCTGCGCGGCGAGCTTTTGCGCCACCAGCAGCGAACGCGCCAGCTGCCAACCCGCGACCAGGTTGCCGGCCAGCATCAGGTAGGGCACCGAGCCGGCATACACCGCGTTGGGCGAGGCCTTGGCCTGCGTGGCCATGAAGTCCACCACGTCCAGGAAGGCCTGGCGCGCGGCGCTCAGGCGCTTGCGCACGGCCACGGCATCGGCATTTCCAGCGGCGGCCAGTTCGCCCTCAGTCTTCTCCACCAGGGCGGCGATGGCGCGCGCCACCTGCCCGCCATCGCGGGCGGTCTTGCGGCCCACCAGGTCGTTGGCCTGGATGGCGGTCGTGCCTTCGTAGATGGTCAGGATCTTCGCGTCGCGCAGGTATTGCGCCGCGCCTGTCTCCTCGATGAAGCCCATGCCGCCGTGCACCTGCACGCCCAGCGAGGTCACGTCCAGGCTCATCTCGGTGCTGTAGCCCTTGACCAGCGGCACCATGAATTCGTAGAAGGCCTGGTTCTGCTTGCGCACCTCGGCATCCGGGTGATGGTGCGAGGCGTCATACGCGGCGGCGGCCACCGCCGCCATGGCACGACAGCCCTCGGTATAGGCGCGCATGGTCATGAGCATGCGGCGCACGTCCGGGTGGTGGATGATGGGCGCGGCCTGCTGCAGGCTGCCGTCCACGGGACGCGATTGCGTACGGTCACGCGCGTACTGCACGGCCTTCTGGTAGGCCCGCTCGGCGATGGCGATGCCCTGCACGCCCACCGCATAGCGGGCGGCGTTCATCATGATGAACATGTACTCGAGGCCGCGGTTTTCGTCGCCGACCAGGTACCCGATCGCGCCACCGTGGTCGCCGTACTGCAGCACCGCGGTCGGCGAGGCCTTGATGCCCATCTTGTGCTCGATGCTCACGCAGTGCACGTCGTTGCGCGCGCCCAGCGAGCCGTCCGGGTTCACGAGGAACTTGGGCACCACGAACAGGCTGATACCCTTGACGCCCTCGGGCGCGCCCTTCACGCGGGCCAGCACCAGGTGGACGATGTTGTCCGCCATGTCGTGCTCGCCGTAGGTGATGAAGATCTTGGTGCCGAACACCTTGTAGCTGCCATCCGGTTGGGGCTCGGCGCTGGAACGCACCATGGACAGGTCGCTGCCAGCCTGCGGCTCGGTCAGGTTCATGGTGCCGGTCCACTCGCCGGTGACCAGCTTTTCCAGGTAGGTGGCCTTGAGCTCGTCGGAGGCCGCCGTCAGCAGCGCCTCGATCGCGCCGTCGGTGAGCATCGGGCACAGCGCGAAGCTCATGTTGGCGGAGTTGATGATCTCGCCGCAAGCGGCGCCGATGGCCTTGGGCAGTCCCTGGCCGCCGAAGTCCTGCGGGTGCTGCAGCCCCTGCCAGCCCGCCTCGGTGAACTGGCGGTAGGCGTCCTTGAAGCCGGGCGTGGTGGTGACCACGCCGTCCTTGAGCGACGAGGGGTTCCTGTCGCCTTCCCAATTGAGCGGTGCCAGCACGTTCTCGTTGAACTTCGCGCACTCCTCCAGCACGGCCTGCGCGGTCTCGAAGCCGGCATCCTCGAAGCCGGGGATCTTCGCGATCTCGTCGATGCCCGCCAGGTGGCGGATATCGAACAGCATGTCCTTCACGGGGGCACGGTAGCTCATGGGGTTGTCTCCATCTGCAAAAAGAAAAAAGGCACCGCGAACGATGCCTTTGTTTTTATTTTCAGAGCGCCTTGGTCAGCTCGGGGACGGCGGTGAACAGGTCCGCCTCCAGGCCGTAGTCGGCCACGCTGAAGATGGGCGCCTCGGGGTCCTTGTTGATCGCCACGATCACCTTGGAGTCCTTCATGCCCGCCAGGTGCTGGATCGCACCGGAGATGCCGGCAGCGATGTACAGCTGAGGCGCCACGATCTTGCCGGTCTGGCCGACCTGCCAGTCGTTGGGGGCGTAGCCCGCGTCCACGGCGGCACGGCTGGCACCCAGGGCAGCGCCCAGCTTGTCGGCCAGGGGCGTCATGACTTCGTCGAACTTCTCAGCGCTGCCCAAGGCGCGGCCGCCGGAGACGATCACCTTGGCGGCCGTCAGCTCGGGTCGGTCGCTCTTGGCGATCTCGCTGCCCACGAAGGCGCTGCGGCCCGAGGCCGCGACCGCAGCCACCGTCTCGACAGCGGCGGTACCGCCCGTGGCGGCCGCCGGGTCGAAGCCCGTGGTGCGCACGGTGATGACCTTGGTGGCGTCCAGGCTCTGCACGATGGCGATGGCGTTGCCGGCGTAGATCGGGCGCTCGAAGGTGTCGGGCGCATCGACCTTGGTGATGTCCGACACCTGCGCCACGTCCAGCTTGGCGGCCACGCGCGGGGCGATGTTCTTGCCCGAGGCGGTGGCGGGGAACAGGATGTGGCTGTAGCCGGAAGCGAGGGCCAGCACCTGGGCGGCCACGTTCTCGGCCAGGCCGTGGGCGAAACCTTCGCTGTCGGCGTGGATCACCTTGGCCACCCCGGCGATCTGGGCGGCGGCTGCGGCGGCCGCGCCGGCGTTGTGGCCGGCCACCAGCACGTGCACGTCGCCACCGCAGGCAGCGGCGGCAGTGACGGTGTTCAGGGTCGCGCCCTTGATGGATGCGTTGTCGTGTTCGGCAATGACGAGTGCGGCCATGTTCAGATCACCTTGGCTTCGTTCTTGAGTTTGTCCACGAGGGTGGCCACGTCGGGCACCTTGATGCCGGCGCCGCGCTTGGGCGGCTCGCTGACCTTGAGGGTCTTGATGCGCGGGGCCACGTCCACGCCCAGGTCGGCGGGCGTCACCGTGTCCAGCTGCTTCTTCTTGGCCTTCATGATGTTGGGCAGCGTCACGTAGCGCGGCTCGTTCAGGCGCAGGTCGGTGGTGATGACCGCCGGCAGCGTGATGGCCAGCGTCTCCAGGCCGCCGTCCACCTCGCGGGTGACGTTGGCCTTTCCATCGGCAACCTCGACCTTGGAGGCGAAGGTCGCCTGCGGCAGGTCGCACAGCGCCGCCAGCATCTGGCCCGTCTGGTTGCAGTCATCGTCGATGGCCTGCTTGCCCAGGATCACCAGCTGCGGCTGCTCCTTGTCCACCAGCGCCTTGAGCAGCTTGGCCACGGCCAGGGGCTGAAGTTCCTCGTCGGTCTGCACCAGGATGGCACGGTCCGCGCCAATGGCCATGGCCGTGCGCAGCGTCTCCTGGCATTGCGCCACGCCGCAGGACACGGCGATCACCTCGGTGACCACGCCCTTTTCCTTCAGCCGCACGGCCTCCTCGACGGCGATCTCGTCGAAGGGGTTCATGCTCATTTTCACGTTGGCGATGTCCACACCCGTGTTGTCCGACTTGACGCGGACTTTCACGTTGTAGTCCACCACCCGCTTGACCGGTACCAGGGCCTTCATGCTGGGGCGCTCCTCTTGGTGAGATTTGACGTTGACGTAAACCTTCGGATTCTATTCGGCCGCATGCAGCCTCCACGGCCACTTTCCCGCTGCGCCACCGGGGGCGGAGAAGAAAAAGAACGACCGTTCACTTTTATTGTAGGCAAAGAAAAACCCGCCCACTGTCCATGCATGGACAGTCGGTGTCCGGCTCAGGGAATGTCCGTAGTCGACGGGCGGGGCGAGGCCGCTCAGCGGGGTGGGGCCGGACGCGCCGCATCGGCGGGCAGGTGCACCACCCGCTGCGGGAAGGGGATCTCGATGCGCGCCTCGCGCAGGCCCTGCAGGATGCGCAGGTTCACGTCCGAGCGCACGTTCAGCTGCCCGTTGGCCGGGTCGGCGATCCAGAAGAACAGGCTGAACTCCAGCCCGTCCGCACCGAAGCGGACCAGCCGCGCGGCCGGAGAGGGGTCCTGCAGCACCCGGGGCACCCCCTTGGCGGCTTCGCACAGGATCTTCTCGACCACGGCCACGTCGCTGTCGTAGCCCACCGTCACATCCGACTGCAGCAGGATCCGCGGATCGGCCAGGGACAGGTTCTCGATGCGCTCGGTGATCAGCTTCTCGTTCGGCACGATGGACTCGCGGCCGTTGTTGGCGCGGATCAGCGTGTAGCGGGTCTTGATATCCACCACCTCGCCTTCGAAGTTGTCCACCCGCACCATGTCACCGATGCGCAGGCTGCGCTCGAACAGGATGACGAAGCCGCTGACGTAGTTGGCCGCCAGCTTCTGCAGGCCGAAGCCGATGCCCACGCCCAGCGCGCCACCCAGCACGGACAGCGCCGTGAGGTCCACACCCACCGTGGACAGGGCCAGCAGCAGGCCCACCACCAGCAGCACCGCGCGGATGGTGTTGCCCGCCACCTTGCGCAACGACAGGTCGTCCACGGCCTGCTTCAGCACGCGCCGCTCGAGGGCGGCAGACATCCACAGCGTCACCACCAGCACAGCGCCCGCCGACAGCACACCCTGGACCAGGCTGAGCAGGCTGACCTTGGACTTGCCGAAGGTGAAGCGGATGGCCTCCATCTCCTCGGTGACCATCGGCAGCAGGCCAGCGATCCACAGCACGGCGGCGATCCAGGCCAGCCAGGAGAACAGCCGCTCGACCAGCCGGGCCCAGCCCGAGGTCGGGAAGACGACGGCGAGCACGCGCGCGATGAAGCGGATGCCCGCCAGCGACATCAGCACCGGCACCGCGACCTTGAGCAGGGCCACTTCCTGCATGCGGGCCAGCGCGATCTCGGCGATGTAGGTGAAGGCCAGGGCCAGCACGGGGAACAGCAGGCCGTCGACGATGGCGCGGCCGAACCACACCGAGGTGGCACCGCGCTGGCGCCCGCCGAGCCAGCACAGGCCGAAGGCGGCGCCCAGGCTGGCCAGCAGGGCCAGGACCTCGTTGGCCAGGCCATCATGGCCGAATGAATTGATCAGGGATTGCAGGGCTTCCATCCGGCGCAGTCAGGAGAAATCAGGGGAAAACAAGGGGGGAATCAGGATCGGCCCGGGAGGACCCGAGGGGATCAGAGGTCCGCCAGGGCGCGCAGGTGCGCCTCGACGCTGCGGGCCAGGGCGCTGAGGTTGTAGCCACCCTCCAGGCAGGAGACGATGCGGCCGTGCGCGTGGCGCAGCGCCACCTCCCGCAGGCGGCTGGTGATCCAGGCGTAGTCCGCCTCCACCAGCCCCAGCTGGCCCATGTCGTCCTCGCGGTGGGCGTCGAAGCCCGCGCTGATGAAGACCATCTGGGGCCGGAACGCGTCCAGGCGCGGCAGCCATTGCTGCTCCACCACCTCGCGGACCTGGGCGCCCCGGGCATAGGCCGGCAGCGGCACGTTGAGCATGTTGGCGCCACGGGGCGTGGTGCCGCTGAACGGGTACAGGCCCTCCTGGAAGAAGCTGACCATCAGCACGCGGTCGTCACCGGCCAGGATGTCCTCGGTGCCATTGCCGTGGTGCACGTCGAAGTCCACCACCGCCACGCGCTGCAGGCCGTGGCGCTCCAGCGCATAGCGCGCGGCCACGGCCACGTTGTTGATGAAGCAAAAGCCCGAGGCGCCGGCCTTGCCGGCATGGTGGCCGGGCGGGCGCACGGCGCAGAACGCGTTCTCCAGTTCGCCGGCCATCACCGCGTCCACCGCCGCGATGGCGGCGCCGGCAGCGCGCTGGGCGGCGGCCCAGGTGTGGGCGTTCATGGCGGTGTCGGCGTCGACGTGCGCGTAAGGCGAGCCGCCGGCCTGCACCTGCTCGGCGATCTCCAGCTCCATGCCGCGCAGGGCCGCGATGTGCAGCCGCTCATGCGCCAGCTTGATGTCGTCCAGCGCGGCGCGCGGCGCGTCCATGCGCTCGAGCGCGTCGCCCACGCCGGAGATGAGGAGCCGGTCCTCGATGGCATCCAGCCGCTCGGGGCACTCGGGGTGCCCCTGCCCCATTTCATGGCGGCGGCAGTCGGCGTGGGTGAAATACCCGGTCTTGTGGGCAGTCATCGGCACTACGCTCTGGGTGTGTCGTTCAAATTCGTATAACGTCCTGCTTATGCAAGCGCAACGTGATCTGGCGTCTCTCCTGGACCAGCTTAACACGGTGATCGTGGGCAAACCGGCCCAGGTCCGTGATTGCGTGGCCTGCCTGCTGGCCGGCGGCCACCTGCTGATCGAGGACGTTCCCGGGGTCGGCAAGACCACCCTGGCCCATGCCCTGGCCCGCGCCTTCGGCCTGCACTTCGCCCGGGTGCAGTTCACCGCGGACCTCATGCCCAGCGACCTGTCGGGCGTGTCGGTGTACGACCGGGGCAAGGAGGCCTTCGTCTTCCACCCCGGCCCGGTGTTCGCGCAGGTGCTGCTGGCCGACGAGATCAACCGCGCCAGCCCCAAGACGCAAAGCGCCCTGCTCGAGGCCATGGAGGAAAAGCAGGTCTCCATCGAGGGCGAGACGCGGCCCCTGCCCTCGCCCTTCTTCGTCATCGCCACGCAGAACCCGCACGACCAGCTGGGCACCTTCGCCCTGCCCGAGTCGCAGCTCGATCGCTTCCTCATGCGCATCTCCCTGGGCTACCCGGACCGCGCCGCCGAGCGCGAGCTGCTGCGGGGCGAGGACCGGCGGGCGATGGTGGAATCGCTGCAAGGCACGCTCACCCCGCTGGCGCTGGACGCGCTGCAGCGCCAGGTGCTGGCCGTGCATGCCGCCGAGCCACTGCTGGACTACGTGCAGGACATCGTGGCCGCCACGCGCTCGGGCCGCTGGTTCCTGCAGGGGCTGTCGCCGCGTGCCGCCATCGCCCTGATCCGGGCCGCCAAGGCGCAGGCCCTGCTGTCCGGGCGCGACTACGTGGCGCCCGACGACGTGCAGGCCATCGCGGCGCAGACCATCGCGCACCGCCTGGTGCCCGTGGGCGATGCCGGCCGCGGGCCGGTGGAACAGGTGCGCGCCATGCTGGAGGCGCTGCCGCTGCCGTGAGAACGCTGCGCCAGCGCCTGCGCGGGTGGTGGCAGGCTCGCCTGCCCTTCACGGACACGCTCGCCCTCACCCAGCGCAACGTCTACATCCTGCCCACCGCGCCCGGGCTGGTGCTGGCGGCCACGCTGTGCGTGCTGCTGGTGGCCTCCATCAACTACCAGCTCAACCTGGGCTACCTCCTGACCTTCGGCCTGGCGGGTGCGGCCCTGGTAGGCATGCATGTGGGCCACGGCACGCTGCGCGGCCTGCGCCTGTCGCTGGCGCCGCCGCCGCCGCAGTTCGCCGGCACGGCGGCCCTGCTGACCGTCACCCTGGCCAACGAGCGCGCCGCGCCGCGCCAGGGGATCGGCCTGGCCACGCTGGAGGACGCGCAGGAGCGGCGCTGGGCCTGGTGCGACGTGCCGGCCCAGGGTACCTGCGCCGTACAGGTGGGCTTCCAGCCCGCGCGGCGCGGGCTGCACCGCGTGCCCGCGCTGACCGCGGAGACCCGCTTTCCGCTGGGGACCTTCCGCGTGTGGACGGTGTGGAAGCCCGCCGCGCAGGTGCTGGTCTACCCGGCCCCCGAGGCGCCGCCGCCACCCCTGCCCGCAGGCGAGCCCCTGGCCGGCCCCGCCGGCACCACCGTCACGCGCGGTAGCGGCGAGTTCGACGGCGTGCGCGCCTACCGCGCGGGGGACCCGCTGCGCCTGGTCGCCTGGAAGAAGGCCGCCCAGGCCGACACGCTGGTCAGCCGGGACAGCCAGCCCGCGCAGCGCGCGCAGCTGTGGCTGGACTTCGCGCAGGCCGGCAGCGGCGGCACCGAGCAACGCCTGTCGCGGCTGGCGGCCTGGGTCCTGCAGGCCGACCGGCTGGGAGTCGACTACGGCCTGCGGCTGCCGGGGCGCAGCATCGCCCCGGGAAGCGGCGAGGCCCACCAGCGGCAATGCCTGGAGGCACTGGCGCTGTGCTGATGCCCCGCACGCCCCGCCCCGTCCCCGGCCTGGCCGCGAAGCTCGCGAGCCTGCCCCGGGAGGGCCGCGACACGCTGTTCCTGCTGGCGGTGATCGCCTGGCTGGTATTGCCGCAGGCGGGCCGCCTGCCCCTGTGGTGCACGGCCCTGGCCGCCGGGGTGCTGGCCTGGCGCGGCTGGCTCGCGGCCCGGTCGCGGCCGCTGCCAGGCAAGGCCTGGCTGGCCGGCCTGCTGGCGCTCACGCTGGGCGCCACCTGGTGGACCCACGGCACGCTGCTGGGACGCGATGCAGGCGTGACGCTGATCGTGGCGCTGCTGGCGCTCAAGACGCTGGAGCTGCGCGCGCGGCGCGATGCCTTCGTCATCTTCTTCCTGGGCTTCTTCACGATGCTCACGAACTTCTTCTTCTCGCAGTCCCTCGCCACCGCCGCCGCCATGGCCGTGGCGCTGCTGGGCCTGCTGACGGCACTGGTCAATGCCCACCTGCCGGCAGGCCGGCCGCCCCTGGCGCGCAGCGCGGGCATTGCTGGCCGCATGCTGCTGCTGGGAACCCCGGTCATGGTGGCCCTGTTCCTGCTGTTCCCGCGCCTGCCGCCGCTGTGGGGTATCCCGGGCGATGCGCTCACGGGCCGCAGCGGCCTGTCGGGGAACATGAGCGTGGGCGACGTGGCCCGGCTGGCGCTGGACGACGGCATCGCGATGCGCGTGCGCTTCGAGGGCCCGCCGCCGGCGCGTCCGGACCTGTACTTCCGCGGGCCGGTGCTGTCGGCCTTCGACGGCCGCGCGTGGCGGCCGCTGCACCCGACCCCGCTGACCCTGCCCCCGCCTGAAATCTCGGCGCGCCGAGCTGCCCTGCAGGTGGAGGGCGAGCCCCTGCGCTACGAGGTCACCATGGAGCCGAACAACCGGCCCTGGCTGCCCGTGCTCGATGCCGCGGCGCAGCCGCCGCAGGTGCCGGGCCGCGGCGTGCTGCGCACGCCCGAGATCGAGTGGCGCCTGGCCCAGCCCGTGACGGACATCATCCGCTACCGGGCGGAAAGCCACCCCCGTTACCAGCTCGGGCGCAGCAGCCGCCTGGGCGCGCTGCCCCTGGAGTACCGCGAGCTGCCTCCGGGCTTCAACCCGCGCACCCTGCAACTGGCCACGGACATGATGCGCGAGAGCACCGCGCCCCCCGAGGACAAGGCCGCCCTGGTCGATGCCGCCCTGCGGCGCCTGCGCACCGGGGGCTACTACTACACGCTGGAGCCCGGCGTGTACGGGGCGAACACGGCCGACGAGTTCTGGTTCGACCGCAAGGAGGGGTTCTGCGAGCACATCGCCTCGGCCTTCGTGGTGCTGATGCGGGCCATGGACATCCCGGCGCGGGTGGTCACCGGTTTCCAGGGCGGCGAGCTCAACCCGGTGGACGGCTACTGGATCGTCCGCAACAGCGATGCCCATGCCTGGGCCGAGGTCTGGCTGGAGGGCCGCGGCTGGGTGCGCGTGGACCCCACATCAGCGGTGGCGCCAGGGCGCACCGGTTCGCTGCAGCGCCTGCAGCCCGCGCCCGGCGTGTTCGCCGCCGCCGTCGCGGCAGTCAACCCGACCCTCGCGGCCAGCGTGCGGGCGGCCTGGGAAGCCCTGAACAACGCCTGGAACCAGCGTGTCCTGAACTACACGCAAAGCCGGCAGCTGGACCTGCTGCGCGGGCTGGGCATGGCCTCGCCCACCTGGGAGGACCTGGTGCGGGTGCTCGCGGGGCTGGTGGCCTTCGGCGCGCTGGCGGGCTCGGCCTGGGGCCTGTGGGAGCGCCGCACGCAGGACCCGTGGCTGCGCCTGCTGGCGCAGGCCCGGCAGCGCCTGGCGCGTGCGGGTGTGGCCCTGCCGCCGTCCAGCGGCCCGCGCGGGCTGGCCCAGGCCGTGACCGCGCGTTACGGCGACGCGGGCCGGCAGGTGGCAGACTGGCTGCTGCGGCTGGAGGCCCAGCGCTACGCGCCCCCGCCAGCCTCTGCGCGCGCAGCCTCGCAGGCCCTGCGGGCGCTTGCGCGAGAATGGAAGCAATTGCACTGGCCCCCATGAAGTACCGCCCGCTCCTGCTCGCCCTGTTCGTTGCCACCGCACCTTTCGGCGCCCTCCTCGCCGAAACGGCCCAGCCCCCCGCCAAGAAGGTCAAGGCCGCCTCGGCCCGCAAGGTCTCGACCAAGGCAACCAAGGCGGCCAAGCCGGCCCGCGCGCCCGTGCGCCAGGGCACGCCGTACGCCGGCCATGAAGCAGCCATGCAGTTCGCCGACGAGGTGGCCGCGCGCCACGGCATGGACCCGGACTGGGCCCGCCGCATGGTGGGCCAGGCCCAGAAGCTGGAGGTGGTGCAGCGCCTGATCCAGCCGCCGCCGCCCGGCACGCGCAAGAACTGGGCGGTGTACCGCAGCCGCTTCATCGACGCCACCCGCATTGCCGCCGGCGTGCGCTTCTGGCGCGACAACCGCGAGGCGCTGGAGCGGGCCGAGAAGGCCTATGGCGTGCCCGCCGAGCACATCGTGGGCATCATCGGTGTGGAGACCATCTACGGCCAGCAGATGGGGGACTTCCGCGTGCTCGACGCGCTGGCCACCCTGGCCTTCGACCACCCCACCGCGCATCCGCGCGCGGCCGAACGCAGCGCGTACTTCCGGGGCGAGCTGGAGCAGCTCCTGGCCATCGCCCATCGCGCCGGCGGGGACCCGGCCGTGCCCCTGGGCAGCTTCGCCGGCGCCATGGGCCTGCCCCAGTTCATGCCCAGCAGCTGGGTGCGCTGGGCGGTGGACTTCGATGGCGACGGCCGCATCGACCTGCGTCGCAGCCCCGCGGACGCCATCGGCTCGGTGGCCAGTTACTTCAAGGCCCACGGGTGGCAAACGGGCATGCCGGCCTGGTACCCGGTGCGGCTGGCGTCCAGCCCGGCCGACCTGGAAGCCCTGCTCGTGCCCGACATCCTGCCCACCTTCAGCGTGGCCAGCTTCACGGGCAAGGGGGCCCAGCTGGAGGGCGCCGCCCTCACCCACACTGGCCCGCTCGCGCTGGTGGAATTGCAGAACGGCGAGGCGCCCAGCACCTACGTCGCGGGCACGGAAAACTTCTACGTGATCACGCGCTACAACCAGTCCAGCTATTACGCGATGGCGGTGCTGGACCTGGGCCGGGAGGTGCGCGAGGCGATGGCTGCGGCGCCCGAGCCCGCCAAGCCGGCCACGGTACGGGCGCGCCAGCCCTGAGCCCCGGCCCCGGCCCCGGGACGGGGCCAGGGCCCGGCTTCACACGGCCGCACGCTCCAGCCGGTCAACCCGCCAGGCGCACAGGGTGGCCAGCAGGCCCAGAACGGCTGCGGCAGCGTACAGCGCCTGGTAGCCGAAGTGGCCGACGAACCAGCCCCCCGCCACCACGCCGATCACGCCGCTCAGGCCATAGCCGACGATCGTGAACAGCGCCTGGCCGCGCCCGCGCAGGTTGCCCGGGAAGTGCCGGGTGATGATGGCGATGCTGGTGGTGTGGTGGGCGGCGAAGGTCACCGCGTGCAGGCCCTGCGCCAGGAACAGTGCCCCCAGCCAGCCCGGGAAGGCGCTGGTGATCACGAAGCGGACCACGGTCGTCGCGCCGCACACCATGAGCCAGCGCGGCAGCGTCAGGCGGCCGATGATGCGCCCCTGCCAGAAGAACCAGCCGATCTCGATCACCACCGAGACGGCCCACAAGGCGCCGATGATGGCCTTGGAGTAGCCCTGCGCGTCGAGGTACAGCGAGAAGAACGCATGGATGGTGACGTGCGCCATCACATGGAAGAACAGCGAGGCGAAGAACCAGCGCACCGCCGGCTGCCGCAGTACGGGGCCCACCGGCTCGTGGACCACCGGCGCGCCGGCGGGCTTCTCGCGGGCATCGGGCAGCCACAGCGTGCACCCCAGCACCGCGACCAGGGTCAGGGCGGTCCAGGCCTGGAAGTGGCCCATGCCGAAGTGGTCGAACCACCAGCCGGCCACGAACACCGTCACCATGAAACCCAGCGATCCCCACAGCCGGATGCGCCCGTAGCGCCCCCAATCGCCCGCAACCAGGTGGGACATGGCGGCCTCGGTGAGGGACATCATGGAGCTGGTGTGGGTGAACACCACCAGCAGCACCAGCGCGATCCACGCCGGCCCGCCGTTCCACCACAGGCCCGCAGAGCCCAGGAGGGCGACGAAGGCGCTCCATCGCAGCAGCCGCACGCGCTCGCCGGTGCGGTCGCTGACGGTGCCCCAGATGTAGGGCGCGAAGATGCGCGTGAGCGGCTGCACCGCCGTCAGCAGGCTGATCACCAGGATCGGCTGGCCCAGGTGCTGCAGCCACAGCGGCAGGTACGGGTTGAAGAACCCGATGTGGGCGAAGTAGGTCGCCGACAGCGCCGCGAAGGGCGCGACCTGGCGTCCCACCCCGTGGCCCTGGCCCCTGGGCATCAGCGGGCGGAAGCCTGGATCGGGGGCAACGGCGGGATCACGTCGGCGTTCTGCGCGCGGTGGCGCAGGGCATGGTCCATCACCACCAGGGCCAGCATGGCCTCGGCGATGGGGGTGGCGCGGATGCCCACGCAGGGGTCATGCCGCCCCTTGGTCACCACCTGGGTGGCTTCGCCCTGCAGGTTGATGGACTCGCGCGGGCTGAGGATGGAGCTGGTGGGCTTGATCGCGATCGAGACCTCCAGGTCCTGCCCGGTGCTGATGCCACCCAGCACGCCGCCGGCGTTGTTGGTGGCGAAGCCGCCGGGCGTGAGCGAGTCGCCATGCTCGGTGCCGCGCTGGGCCACGCTGGCAAAGCCGGAACCGATCTCCACGCCCTTGACCGCGTTGATGCCCATCATCGCGTAGGCGATGTCGGCGTCCAGCTTGTCGAACAGCGGCGCGCCCAGGCCCACCGGCACGCCGGTGGCGGTGACGCGGATGCGCGCGCCGCAGGAGTCGCCGGACTTACGCAGGGCGTCCATGTAGGCCTCCAGCTGCGACACATCGGCCACCGGCGCGAAGAAGGGGTTGTTCGGCACATGGTCCCAGCGCTCGAAGGGGATGGCCACCTCGCCCACCTGCGTCATGCAGCCGCGGAACTGCGTGCCGAACTTCAGCGCGAGCCACTTCTTGGCCACCGCGCCGGCCGCCACCATGGGCGCGGTCAGGCGCGCCGAGGAACGGCCGCCGCCGCGCGGGTCGCGCACGCCGTACTTCTGGGCATAGGTGTAGTCGGCGTGGCCGGGACGGAAGGTCTGGAGGATGTCGCCGTAGTCCTTGCTGCGCTGGTCGGTGTTGCGAATCAGCAGGGCGATGGGCGTGCCAGTGGTGACGCCTTCATACACGCCGGACAGGATCTCGACCTGGTCAGGCTCCTGGCGCTGCGTCACGTGGCGGCTGGTGCCGGGACGGCGGCGGTCCAGGTCGGGCTGGATGTCGGCCGCGGACAGCGGCATGCCGGGGGGGCAGCCGTCGATGACGCAGCCGATGGCCGGGCCATGGGACTCGCCGAAGTTGGTGACGGTGAACAGGGTGCCGAAGGTATTGCCGCTCATGGGAACGGATTATCCCAGAGGGATGGCACCCGCCGCGACCGCGGCCCTAAGGCCCAAGCACGCTGGCAGCAGGTACTTTCTGCCGCCGTTGTAAGCCCCGCGATGGGAACGCTTCCTGCATGAGCCGCGCTCGCGGGGCCATCCCGGCACCGAAGGAGAGCATGAGATGCTGGACAAGACTGCGACTCGTTTTTCCCTGGTCAGGCCCGAGGACACCGACTTCGAGCCGGGCGGCCTTCGCGATTTCTTCCTTTACCGGGACCTGGGCATCGCCCACGCCACCAACGGCCAGGTGATCGCGCACCTGGTCAAGGCCAACAAGGCACCGGAAAAAGGCACGGGATGGCACCGGCATGAGGCGGACTTCCAGATCGTGATCATGACCAAGGGCTGGGCCAGGTTCATGTACGAGGACCAGGAAACCCTGGTCAAGGCCGGCGACGTGATCCACCAGCGTCCCGGCATCCGCCACTACCTGTTCGACTACTCGCCCGACATGGAGTACCTGGAGATCGTGTCCCCGGCCGACTTCAAGACGGTGGACGTGGCGCCGGTGTGTGACATCCCGGCACCCACGCCCTGGAACTGACCGCCTCTCAGAACTCCGCGTCGAGCTCGTCGATCTCGGCGGGCTCGGCCTTCGCGGCAGCCACCCATTCCTGCATCGGGGGCAGGTCCATCACCCGCTTGCAGTAAGCGGCGCTGGCCTTGTCCAGCGGCACATCGTAGGTGAGGAAGCGCGTGACCACCGGCGCGTACATTGCATCGGCCATGCACGGCTGCTTGCCGAAGAGGTACGGGCCGCCGTACAGGGCGAAGCATGCCTTCCAGATTTCCAGGATGCGGTCGATGTCGGCCTGCGCCCGGGACCAGACCTTGAAGCCAGGGAAGTGCGCGCGGATGTTCATGGGCAAGGCCCCCCGCAGGGCCGAGAAGCCTGAATGCATCTCGCCGCAGATCGCTCGGCAGTGCGCGCGCGCCTTGCGGTCGGCCGGCAGCAGGCCCGCCTTGGGCTTGACCTCGTGCAGGTACTCGCCGATGGCCAGGGTATCCCATACGCGCACGCCCTCGTGCTCCAGCGAGGGCACCAACATGGACGACGACAGCAGCAGCATCTCGGCCTTCATCGCCGGATCGTCCGGCGGGATCACCTTTTCGGTGAACGCCAGGCCCGACAGCCGCGCCATGAGCCAGCCGCGCAGCGCCCAGGCGCCATAGTTCTTGCTGCTGATGGTGAGAACCGTCCTGGCCATGCCCGCTCCTTCGCGCAGTCGATGAATACGAAAGCGCAGCAAAGCCTGTGCCAAGCGCCCGCGCCGCAGGCCCGCGCCCGGAGCTGGCCTGCAACCTGCTTGCGAAGTGGATGGAGGATCGCTGCCCCATGCTGTACCAGGCCTACCAGTCCCACTTCGACCTGACCTCGCCGCTACGGTTGCTGGCGCAACACCATGCCTCGCTGCTGTGGCTGCAACGCACGGAGGGCACCGTCCTGCGCAAGGTCTCCGCGGCCTGCGAGGTCCTCTCGCGCCTGCGCCTGACGCACACCCGGCCGGCGTACGGCATTGCCGACGTGGTGGTGCAGGAACGCACCGAGCCGGTGCTGGAGGACGTGGCGCTGCGGCTGCCGTTCGGCTCGCTGCTGCATTTCAAGCGCCCTGGGGTGAGGGACCAGCCGCCGGTGCTGCTGGTGGCGCCGCTGTCGGGCCACTTCGCCACTTTGCTGCGGGACACGATCCGCACCCTGCTGCAGGACCATGACGTGTACGTCACCGACTGGCACAACGCCCGGGACGTGCCGCTGCGCGAAGGGGACTTCGGCCTGGACGACTACATCGACTACGTGATGCGCTTCGTCCGCGCCATCGGCCCCGGCGTGCACGTGGTGGCCGTGTGCCAGCCCTGCGTCGCGGCGCTGGCCGCCACCGCACTGCTCGCCGAGGACGGTGACCCGGCCACGCCCCGCAGCCTGACCCTCATGGCAGGACCCGTGGACTGCCGGGTCAACCCCACCGAGGTGAACCGCCTGGCCACGAGCAAGCCCATCGCGTGGTTCGAGCAGAACCTGATCAGCCATGTGCCGCTGCCGCACAGGGGCTACATGCGTCGCGTCTACCCGGGTTTCGTGCAACTGTCGGCTTTCATGAGCATGAACCTGGAGCGGCACAAGAAGTCCTTCGAAGACCTGTACCACCACCTGGTGGAAGGCGACCTCGAGAGGGCCGACACCATCCGCGCCTTCTACGACGAGTACCTGGCCGTCAATGACCTGCCGGCCGAGTTCTACCTGGAGACGGTGGAGAAGGTATTCCAGACCTATGACCTGGCCGTCGGCAAGCTGCAGTGGCGCGGCCGCCGGGTGGATCCCGGTGCGATCCGGCGCACGGCCCTGTTCACGGTGGAAGGCGAGCGCGACGACATCTGCGCGGTGGGCCAGACGGTGGCGGCGCAGGACCTGTGCACCGGCATCCGGCCCTACCTGAAATCACACCACATCCAGACCGGCGTGGGCCACTACGGCGTCTTCAGCGGGCGCAAGTGGCAGCAGCAGATCTACCCCCGACTGCGTGATGTGGTGTACGCCAGCCGCACATGAACGCTGCCGGGCGCCTCGGGCGCGTCAGCGTGGCGGCGCGGCGGCGTCAGAGCTGCGCGGTCGGCTGCGAGTCTTCGCTGCTGGGCCAGTCGCGGATGTAGGCCTTGAGCATGCGGTTTTCGAAGTTCTGGCTGTCGACGACGGCCTTGGCCACGTCGTAGAAGCTGATCACCCCCATCAGCATGCGGCCGTCCATCACCGGCATGTAGCGGGCGTGGCGCTCGAGCATCATGCGGCGCACCTCGTCGAGTTCGGTCTCCGGCGTGCAGGTCAGGGGCGCGCCATCCATGCCGCCGCGCACCAGCGCACCGCCCACCGTGCCGCCGTTCTTCACCACGCACTGGATGACCTCGCGGAAAGTCAGCATGCCGACCAGTTCGCCGCGGTCGATCACCACCAGGGAGCCGATGTCCTTGTCGGCCATGACCTCGACGGCACGGGCCAGGGGTTCCTCGGGGCTGACGGTGTACAGGGTGTTGCCCTTGACGCGCAGGATGTCGCTGACTTTCATGGTGTCTCCTCGGCGGCGTGGGGTGCCGTTAAAACAAATATATCCCACAATGTCAGCCGCTGCCATCAGAACGGAGACATGTTTCATGCCCGGATATTCCGACCCCGGCTTCGACACCCTGGCACTGCACGCCGGCGCCGCCCCGGACCCGTCCACCGGCGCCCGGGCGGTGCCGATCCACCTGACCACCTCCTTCGTCTTCGAGTCCAGCGAGCACGCCGCCTCGCTGTTCAACCAGGAGCGGGCCGGGCACGTGTACTCCCGCATCAGCAATCCGACCAACGCGGTACTGGAGCAGCGGGTCGCGGCGCTGGAGGGCGGCATCGGCGCCATCGCCACCGCCAGCGGCCAGGCCGCCCTGCACCTGGCGATCGCCACCCTCATGGGCGCGGGCTCGCACATCGTGGCGTCCACCGCCCTGTATGGCGGCTCGCACAATCTGCTGCACTACACCCTGCGCCGCTTCGGCATCGAGACCAGCTTCGTTCGCCCCGGCGACATCGACGGCTGGCGCGCCGCCATCCGGCCCGAGACCCGGCTGCTGTTTGGCGAGACGGTGGGCAACCCCGGCCTGGAGGTGCTGGACATCCCCACCCTCGCCGGCATCGCCCGCGAGGCGGGCGTGCCGCTGCTGGTGGACTCCACCCTCACCTCCCCCTGGCTGGTGAAACCGCTGGCGCTGGGGGCGGACCTGGTGTACCACTCGGCCACCAAGTTCCTTTCGGGCCACGGCACGGTGGTCGGCGGCGTGGTGGTGGATGGCGGCAGCTTCGACTGGGAAGCGCCGGCGACCCAGGGCCGCTTCCGTGAGCTGACCGCGCCCTACGAGGGCTTCCACGGCATGGTGTTCTCCGAGGAGTCCACCGTCGGCGCCTTCCTGCTGCGGGCGCGCCGCGAAGGCCTGCGCGACTTCGGCGCCTGCATGAGCCCGCACACGGCCTGGCTGGTGCTGCAAGGCATCGAGACCCTGCCGCTGCGCATGGAGCGGCACATGGCCAACACCCGCCGCGTCGTCGAGTTCCTTGCGGCCCACCCGATGGTGGCGCGCGTGGGCCACCCGATGCTCGAATCCCATCCCAGCCACGCCCTCGCGCAGCGTCTGCTGCCCCGCGGGGCGGGCTCGGTGTTCAGCTTCGACCTCCAAGGCTCGCGCGCGCAAGGCCAGGCCTTCGTCGAAGCGCTCAAGGTGTTCAGCCACCTGGCCAACGTCGGCGACTGCCGCTCGCTCGTCATCCACCCGGCCAGCACCACGCACTTCCGGATGAACGACCAGGCGCTGGCGGGTGCGGGCATCACCCAGGGCACCATCCGCCTGTCCATCGGCCTGGAGGACCCGGACGACCTCGTCGAGGACCTCAAGCGGGCACTGAAGGCGGCCGAAAAGGCCGCCGCCTGAAGGAGCCGCCATGGAACTGACCGTCAACGGCCACCGCACCTGGTGCTACACGGGCGGCAAGCCCTTCGAACCGGCCCGGCCCACCGCCGTCTTCCTGCACGGCGTCCTCAACGACCACAGCGTCTGGATCCTGCAGACGCGCTGGCTCGCCCACCACGGCTGGAACGTGCTGGCGCCCGACCTGCCGGGGCATTGCCGCAGCGGCGGCCCGCCGCCGCGCAGCGTGGAGGAGGCCGCGGACTTCACCCTCGCCCTGCTCGACGCCGCAGGCGTGCGGCAGGCGGCACTCGTGGGCCACAGCTTCGGCTCGCTGGCCGCGCTGGAGGCTGCCGCACGCGCGCCCGGCCGAGTGAGCCGGCTGGCGCTGGTCGGCACGGCGTTTCCGATGCGGGTCTCGCCGGCCTTGCTCGATGCCTCGGTCAGCCAGCCGGACAAGGCCATCGACATGGTCAACGCGTTCTCCCACTCTACGCTGGCGCCGCCGCCGTCGGCGCTGGGGCCGGGCACCTGGCTGTACGGCGCCTCGCGGGCGCTGATGCGCCGGGTGCTGGCGCGCAACCGGGAGGTGAACGTCTTCCACGCCGGCTTTGCCGCCTGCGACGCCTACCGGGGCGGTGACGCCGCCATGGAGAAAGTGGCCTGCCCGGTGCTGTTCGTGCTGGGCCGGCAGGACGCGATGACGCCACCCCGGGCCGCGGCCTCGCTGCAGTCACGCGCCCGGGACGGCCGGACCGTGCTGCTCGAGGCCGGCCACAGCCTCATGACCGAAGCCCCCGAAGGCGTGCTCGGCGCGCTGCGCGAGTTCCTGCGCTAGATCGCGTCCGACAGCTGCAGGCCTGACAGGCGCCCGCTCTGCCATAGACGGGCCGTGGCCTCGTTCTCGGGCAGCAGCAGGCGCTGGACCAGCGGCTCCAGCGGGGTCGAGGCCACCTCCACCAGCAGCACGTGGCGGACTGCCTCGTCGGCACGGGCCTCTTCCAGGCGTCCCACCCAATCCAGCGCCGCGAGGGTGTCGACCACCGGCTCGAGCTGCAGGTCGGTCACCTGCAGCTCGAGCGACAGTTCGGCCAGTGTCAGGCCGCGCCGTGGCGTCGGGCGGGCCGCGGCCAGCGCGCGCAGCGCCTCCAGGGCCAGCTGGAACTGCCAGCCCGGGCCACCCGCCTTGCGCCGGGGCCCGGCGGTGAACCCCGGCAGGTAGGCGGCCAGCACCGCCCCGAGCAGGACCACCAGCCAGACGATGTAGATCCACACCAGCAGGATCGGCACCGTGGCGAACGCGCCGTAGACGGCCGAATAGGTGGGCACCGCATTGATGTACAGCGCCAGCAGCCGCCGCGCCAGCTCGATGCCGAAGGCGGCAAACACGGCGCCGGCCCAGGCATGGACCCGGCGCACCGGCGTGTTCGGCACATAACGGTACAACGCCGCCAGGCCCGCGGCCAGCAGCAGGAATTCGGTCACGTCCAGCAGGACCAGCACGCCCCCCGGCAGGCCGGACACCAGTCCGCGCGAGGCGGAGATCAGGTAGGAGCTGATGCTCAGGGAGCCCGCCAGGACCAGCGGCCCCAGGGTGATCACCCCCCAGTACACCAGCACGCGCTGGGTCAGCGGCCGGGCGCGGCGCACGCGCCAGATGCCGTTGAGGGTGCGGTCGATGGTCAGCACCAGGGACAGCGCGGTGATCACCAGGATGCCCAGGCCCACCGCCCCCAGGCGGCTGGCCTTCAGGGCGAACTGGGTCAGGTACCCCAGCACCTGCCGGGAGATCGCGTCGGGCACCAGGCTTTGCACCAGCCAGGTCTGCAAGGCGCCCTGCAGCTTGCCGAACATGGGAAAGGCGGTGAACAGGGCCAGCACCACGGTGAAGAAGGGCACCAGGGCAATGATGGTGGTGAAGGTCAGGCTGCCGGCGGACAGCGCCAGCCGGTCCTCCCGCAGACGCTCGCGCAGGGTGCGGGCGGCCATGCCCCAAGGGAAGCGCCGCAGGGAGGCAGCAATGGCGTCGGGCAGGGAGCGGGCAATCATCGGCCGGTATCATGCCATCGCCCATGCGGCCCCACTTGCCATGACCGACTCCGCACTTCCTACCCCGGCCCCGGCCGACCCCGCCGCCCAGGCGGCCTCCCCCGCCCTCGCGCGCATCCGCGCCCTGGCCGTCGGCAGCCTGCTGGGCCTGATCCTCCTGGGCCTGGCCTGGGAGCTGTGGCTGGCGCCGCTGCGGCCGGGCGGCAGCTGGATCGCGCTGAAGGTGCTGCCCCTGTGCATTCCCCTGGCCGGGCTGCTGCGGCACCGCATGTACACCTACCGCTGGGTGAGCCTGCTGGTCTGGCTGTATTTCACCGAGGGGGTGGTGCGCGCCTGGAGCGACCCGCCGCCCTCGAGCTGGCTGGCGATGGGCGAGATCGCCCTGTGCCTGGCCCTGTTCACCGCCTGCGTCCTGCACGTGCGCCTGCGCCTGAAGAAGCCCGCGCCATGACCGCCACCTCCCTCCTGCCCGCCGCCATCGACGCCTTGCGCGCCAGGCTCGCCTCGATCGTCGGTCCCGCCCATGTCCTGCACGATGGCGACCTCAGCGCCTGGGAGCAGGACTGGCGCAAGCGCTCGCGCGGCCAGGCCCTGGCCGTGGTGCGCCCCGGCAACACCGCCGAGGTGGCCGCCGTGGTGCGCGCCTGCGTCGACGCCGGGGTGTCGCTGGTGCCGCAAGGCGGCAACACGGGCCTGGTGGTCGGCTCCACGCCCGACGGCACCGGCACGCAGGTGGTGCTGTCGCTGCGCCGGCTGGCCGCCGTGCGCGGGATCGACGCCGCCAACATGACGCTCACGGTCGAAGCCGGCTGCGTGCTGCAGTCGGTGCAGGAGGCCGCGCGGGCGGCCGGCTTCCTGTTTCCCCTGAGCCTGGCCGCCGAGGGCAGCTGCACCATCGGCGGCAACCTGGCCGCCAATGCCGGTGGCACGCAGGTGCTGCGCTACGGCAACGCCCGGGACCTGTGCCTGGGCCTGGAGGTCGTCACCGCGCAGGGCGAGGTCTGGGACGGCCTGTCCGGCCTGCGCAAGGACAACACCGGCTACGACCTGCGGGACCTGTTCATCGGCAGCGAGGGCACGCTGGGCGTGATCACCGCTGCGACGATGAAGCTCTACCCCCTGCCCGCCGCCACGCTCACCGCCTGGGCGGCCGTGCCGTCGATGGACGCGGCGGTCACGCTGCTGGGGATGGCGCGCCGCCACCTGGGCGCGGACCTCACCGGTTTCGAGGTGATGGGTCAGTTCGCGCTGTCCCTGGTGGACAAGCACTTCCCGCAGATCCGCGTGCCCTTCGTCGCGGACAGCCCCTTCGGCGTGCTGCTGGAATGCGCCGACACCGAGTCCGAGGCCCATGCCCGCAGCCGCTTCGAGGCGCTGCTGGAAGCGGCGCTGGAGGACGGCTGCGCCACCGACGCGGTGGTGGCCGAGAGCATCGCCCAGGCCCGCGAGCTGTGGCATGCCCGCGAGAGCATTTCGCTGGCGCAGGCCGAGGAAGGCCTGAACATCAAGCACGACATCTCGGTGCCCATCTCCCGCATCCCCGCCTTCTGCGAGGAAACCGGGGAGCGCCTGGCGCGCGAGATCCCCGGCGTGCGCCTGGTGAACTTCGGCCACCTGGGGGACGGCAACCTGCACTACAACGTGCAGGCGCCCGAGGGCGGCGACGCCGCCGCCTTCCTGCGGGAGCAGGAGGATCGGGTCAACACGCTGGTCTATGACCAGGTGCGCAAGTTCGGCGGCTCCATCTCCGCCGAGCACGGCGTGGGCAGCCTGAAGGCGGCGACCCTGCCCCATTACAAGTCGCCGGTGGCCCTGGGGCTGATGCGGGCGATCAAGGGCGCGCTGGACCCGGACAACCGCATGAACCCGGGGCGCGTGCTGCAAGCATAATTCCGGAATGACCGACGCCCGGCCCATCCGCTCCCAGTACGAAGATTTCATGCGCCATGTGTACACGCATGGCACGCCCAAGACTGACCGCACCGGCACCGGCACGCGCAGCGTGTTCGGCTACCAGATGCGGTTCGACCTGAACGAAGGCTTCCCGCTGGTCACGACCAAGAAGGTCCACCTCAAGTCCATCATCCACGAGCTGCTGTGGTTCCTCGAGGGCTCGAGCGACAACAACAAGCTGCGCGAGCGCGGCGTCACCATCTGGGACGAGTGGGCCCGCGAGGACGGCGACCTCGGCCCCATCTACGGCGTGCAGTGGCGCAGTTGGCCCACCCCGGGTGGCGGCCACATCGACCAGATCGCCGAGGCGGTCAGGACCATCAAGACCAACCCCGACTCGCGCCGCATCATCGTCAGCGCCTGGAACGTGGCCGACATCCCGAACATGGCGCTGGCGCCCTGCCACGCCTTCTTCCAGTTCTATGTCGCGGACGGCAAGCTGTCCTGCCAGCTGTACCAGCGCAGCGCCGACATCTTCCTGGGCGTGCCGTTCAACATCGCCAGCTACGCCCTGCTCACGCACATGATCGCGCAGCAGTGCGACCTGGCAGTGGGCGACTTCATCTGGACCGGCGGTGACTGCCACATCTACAGCAACCACCACGAGCAGGTGGAGCTTCAGCTGTCGCGCCAGCCCTTCCCCTATCCCACGCTGAACATCAAGCGCAAGCCCGACTCCATCTTCGACTACCGTTTCGAGGACTTCGAGGTGCTGGACTACCAGTGCCACCCGGGCATCAAGGCCCCGGTGGCGGTCTGAGGCGCGGGGTCGCATGCAGCTCGGCGTCATCTACGCGCGCGCCCGCAACGGCGTCATCGGCGTCAAGGGCGACCTGCCCTGGCACCTGCCCGAGGACCTGGCGCACTTCAAGGCCGTCACCCAGGGCTGCCCGGTGATCATGGGCCGCAAGACCTGGGACTCGCTGCCCCCGCGGTTTCGCCCCCTGCCGGGCCGGCGCAACATCGTCGTCACCCGCCAGGCGGACTGGCAGGCGCCCGGCGCCGAGCGCGCCGGCTCGCTGGAACAGGCCTTCGCCCTGTGCGAGGGCGTGCCCCAGGCCTGGGTGATCGGCGGCGCCGAGCTCTATGCCCAGGCCTTGCCCTTCGCACAGGTCGCCGAAGTCACGGAGATCGACCGCGACTACGAAGGCGATGCCTTCGCCCCCACGCTCGGCCCGCAATGGGCCGAGGCCGCCCGCCAGCGCCATGAAGGCGCGGGCGGCCTCGCGTTCTCCTTCGTCACCTACCGCAGGGCCTGATCCGGCGCGCGCGCCGGGTACCCGGGACACCCCGGTGGTCCAGGCTCGCCCACGGCCGTCCCGGAGGGCCGTCCCTGAGGGTCATCCCTGAGACATGGAAACCCTGCACCCTCCTAAACTGTTGACAGTTGACAAATAAGATCAATCGCAACATTAGGAGACTGAGCCGTGAAACGACGTTCCGTGCTGGCCGCTGCGGCGGCATTCGGCGCCCTGCCCCTCACGGCGGGCGCGCAGGGCGCTTACCCGAGCCGCCCCATCCGCTACATCGTCCCGGTGGCGGCCGGTGGGGGCAGCGACATGGTGGGCCGCACCGTGACCGAGCGCTGGGCCAAGGCCCTCAACGCCACCTTCGTGGTGGACAACCAGTCCGGCGGCGGCGGCGTGGTGGCCTGCCAGGCGACCATGCGCGCGAACCCCGATGGCTACACCCTGCTGCAAGGCTACGTGGCCACCCACGGCACCAGCCCGGCCACCCGCAAGGTGCCCTATGACGCCCTGGCTGACTTCACCCCCATCGGCATGATCGGCGCCACGCCGAACGTGCTGGTCGTCAACTCGTCGCTGCCCGTGAAGAACCTCAAGGAGTTCGTCGAGTACGTGCGCAAGAACCCTGCCCGCCTGAGTTATGGCTCGGCCGGCGCCGGCTCACTCACGCACCTGACCATGGAGCTGTTCAAGGCGCAGCTGAACACCTTCATCGTGCACCTGCCCTATCGCGGCATCGCGCCCGCGCTGACGGACCTCATGGCCGGCCAGACGCAGGCCATGTTCCCGGGCCTGGCCGCGGCGCTGCCCCATATCCGCTCGGGCCGCATCCGCCCGCTGGCCGTGACGGGCCGCCAGCGCCACCCCCAACTGCCGGACATCCCCACGCTGGACGAGTCGGGCTTCAAGGGGTTCGACGCCGAGCAGTGGTACGGCGTGGTCGGCCCGGCGCGCATGCCGGCGCCCATCGTCAAGCAGCTCAATGAAACGCTGGAAGCCGTCCTGAAGGCGCCCGACCTGCGCGAGAAGCTGTCGATCGAGGCCGTGCAGCCCATGCCGATGACAGCCGAGGCCTTCGGCAACTACGTCAAGGCCGACCTGGCCCGCTGGACCAAGCTGGCCAAGGAGCGCAACATCAACCTCGACGCCTGACGGCAGGCCGGCCCGGACGCCACCGCCCGGGCCGTGCACACAAAAAAGCGCCGGGCCCCAGGGCCCGGCGCTTTGCTTTGGGAGGAAGGGATCACCCGCCCAGGTAGGTACCGCCGTTCACGTGCATCACCTGCCCGGTGACGAAGCGCGCCTGCTCGCCCGCCAGCCAGGCGACCATCGCGGCCACCTCGTCGGGCGTGCCGCGGCGATCGAGCAGGGGGTGGTGCGTGGCATGGTGCTTGGGCGCCGTCGGCGAGCTGCCGGTGTTGCGCACGGTGTCGATCAGGCCGGGCGACACGCAGTTGACCGTGATACGGTCGGGCGCCAGGTCGTGCGCCAGGGCGCGCGTCAGCCCCACCAGGCCCGCCTTGGCGGTCACCACATGCACGCGGTTCTGTGCCCCGGTATGGGCGGTCAGGCCGCCGATGTTGATGATCGCGCCGGCAGGCGAGGCACGCAGCAGCGGCAGGCCGGCCTGCGCGCACAGGAAGGCGCCATCCAGCACCACGGCCAGTGTGTCATGCCAGTCCTTGAGCGACAACTCCTCCAGCGGCGCCTCGCGCCGGATCGCCGCGTTGTTCACCAGCACGTCCAACCGTCCCCAGTGGGAGCGGATGCGGGCCATGAGGGCCTGCACCGACTCGGCATGCGTGACATCGCCCACGCACAGCAACGCGGGAACGCCCAGCGCCTCGACCTCGCGGACCACGGCCTCGCCCTCGCCCACCGAGGAGCGCACGTTCACCGCGATGCCCATGCCCTGTCGCGCCAGGGCCAGCGCAATCGCGCGCCCGATGTTGCGGCCCGCGCCCGTCACCAGCGCGTAGCGGCCTGCAAACGTCACCTTGCTCATGCACTCTCCTCCACGGCCAGTTCGGCCAGCGACACCCGGGGCGCGTCGAACACGCGGCCCAGCATGCCGATCCACGCGCGGGCACGCCCGGCGTCCACCCCGCCATGCACGCAGTTCGCCACGAACTTGCGCTGCAGGTCCTCGTCGCTCATGGGGTGCTCGACACCGCCCTTGAAGAAGCCCTGGCGCACCTCGCGCACGCTGCCGTCCTGCAGCGTCACGCGCAGGTGGCCGGTGAACTGCTTCGGGTAGGGGTTGGCCGGGTCGATCACATAGCTGATCTTGCCGGCCAGCGCGCGCACATCCTCGCGCGCCACCACCTCGGGCACGTACTGGCCCAGCCCCGCGTCGTCGAACAGCAGGCCGCAGGCGATCGCGTAAGGCACGCTGAACTTGGCGGCATAGGCATTGGGGGGCGACTGTTTGAGGGCCAGCGGCTCCCACAGGCGGTGCACGATGCCCTCGGCCGTCTCGCACTCGATGCGGGCGATGTCGGCGGGCTTGACGCCCTGCGCCCGCAGCTCGCGCGCGCAGTCGATGTACGGGTGGGCCATGGTGCCGCAGGCATAGGGCTTGAACGCGATGGTGGTCCAGATCCAGCGCTGGCCGAAGCCGTCCATCATGGCCTCGAACTGGCCTTCCAGCGTGTTGGCGAAACCATGGAACAGGCCATGGTGCCCTTCGAACACGGTGGCCGGCCCCTTGAAGCCGCCCTGGGCCAGCCGCACCGCGCGGTAGGCCGACTGCGCGGCCCAGCCCGGGTGCATGCGCTTGGTCCAGGAGCCATCGGCCAGGTACTCGATGATGCCGCCGGCCATGCTGCCCGCCAGGCCCAGGGCGTCGGCCGTCTGCTGCTCGTCCAGCCGCAGCGCCGAGGCCAGCCCCGCCACGGCCCCCATCACGCCGAAGATGGCGGTGGGGTGGAAGCCCGCCTTGTGAACGCGCGTGGGCGCCACCGCGCACAGGCGGCACATCACCTCGCAGCCCACGGCGATGCCGCGCAGCAGGTCCGCGCCGGACAGGCCATGCCGCTCGGCGGCCGCCAGCAGCGCGGGCACGATCACCACGCCGGCGTGCACGGGGCCGCCTTCGTAGGTGTCGTCGAAGTCCTCGCCGTGGGAGGCGATGCCGTTGACGAAGGCTGCGCCCTCCACGCCGCTGCGCTGGGTGCTGCCGATCACGGTGCAGGGTCCGTCCTGGTCCAGCGCGGCCAGGGCGGCGCGCACATAGTCCTCGCGCCGCGCCGCGATGCACAGGCCGGCGATGTCCAGCAGCATGCGCTCGCCGACGGCGCGCGAGGCGGCGTCCCGCTCGGGCGCCGCGGTGGCGATCACGCGGGCCAGCCGCTGCGAAATGGTGGGGGTGGTGGGCGTGCCCACGCTTGCTTGTCCGCTCACGATGATTTCTTTCCCTTCCCGCCGAATTCCTTCCAGCCGGTGTACAGCGTCAGCACCAGCGACACGGCCAGCAGGCCGGCCGACACGGGGTCGGTGACGAAGATCGAATGGTCGCCACCCGAGATCACCAGGCTGCGGCGGTAGTTGGACTCCACCAGATAGCCCAGCACCACGCCCAGCACCATTGGCAGCACCGGCATCTTCATCAGGCGCATCGCATAACCCAGCACGCCGATGCCCAGCACCAGGGCCAGCTCCATGAAGCTTTGGTGGATCGAGTACACGCCCGTCATCACCAGCGCCAGCACGCCGGCGATCAGGTAGGGCTTGGGCCGGTTCACCAGCCAGATGCAGGGCGTGAGGATCACCAGCCCCAGCAGCACCATCGCGATGTTGGCGATCAGCAGGCCGCCGTACAGGCCGTAGACCACGTCCGGGGCCTTCGTGAACAGCATGGGCCCGGGTTGCAGGCCGTGGATCAGGAAGCCCCCCAGCAGGATGGCCGCCGAGTTGGAGCCGGGGATGCCCAGGCTCAGGAGCGGCACCAGCGCGGTGGCCGTCACCACGTTGTTGGCGGTCTCCGGCGCGGCGATGCCTTCGGGCGAGCCCTTGCCGTATTCCTCGGGGTGCTTGGACCAGCGCCGAGATTCGGAGTACGCCATGAAGGCCGCCACCGTGCCGCCCGCGCCGGGCGTCACGCCCTCGAAGGTGCCCACGGCGGCGCCGATGGCCTGCGGGCGCGCCAGGCGCTTGCACATCGCCCAGTTCGGCAGCTTCAGCCGCGTCACCGCGCCATCCGCCCGCCCCCAGGACGGCTCGCCCACCTGCACCAGCATCTCGGTCACGGCGAAGAGGCCCACCATGATCAGGATCGGCTTGATGCCATCGAGCAGCTCCGGCGATCCGAAGGTGAAGCGCGACACGCCCGACACCGGGTCCGTGCCGACGAAGGCGAACATCAGCCCGATGCAGGCTGCGATCACCCCCTTGAGGAGCGAACCGCCCGACAGGCCGGCGATGACCGACAAGCCCAGGACGCCCAGCGAGAAGTAGGCCGCTGGGGTGAACGCCAGCGCCACCTTCGCCAGGTGCTCGGTGGCCAGGACCAGGAACACCAGGCCGAACAGGCCACCGACCAGGCCGGAGACCAGCGAGATGCCCAGGGCCTCGCCGGCGCGCCCCTGGCGGGCCATCTCATAGCCGTCGATCACCGTGGCCGAGGCTGAATTGGTGCCCGGGGTGCGGATCAGGATCGCAGGGATCGATCCCCCGTACTCCGCGCCCACGTACACGCTGGCCAGCAGCACGATCGCGGTGGTCGGGTCCATGCCCACGGTGAAGGGAAGCAGCAGCGCCATCGCGATCGAGGGCGAGATACCGGGCAGGGCACCACCGAGGATGCCCCACAGGACGCCCGCGAAAGCGGCCAGGATCACGCTGAACGAGGCCAGGTGCCCCGCAGCTTGGAGAACGGCATCCATGGGTCAGCCTCCGAACAGGGCCGACCACGCGCCGGCGGGCATGCGTACCTGCAACAGGTACTCGAACAGGAACCAGAGCAGCGGACCGATGGCCACCGCGAAGGCGACCAGCACGGGCGCCATCCGCGCGCCGGCAAACAGGGCCACGCCGGCGGCCAGCAGGCCCATCGACACGATGTACCCCGCCCAGGGCAGCAGCGCCACGTAGGCGGCCAGGATGGCCAGCAGGCCCAGGGCCATGCGGTGCGGGTGGGCGGGCCCCTCGCCAGCGCCCTCCCCCGCGTCATCGGCCGAGGCCGACGCAGACACCTGCCGGTGCGCCCGCGCGCGCGCCAGCAGCGCCTTGAGCAGCAGCGCGATCGACGCGGCCAGCATCAGCAGGCCCACGCCGGCGGGCACGCCGCCGGCGCCCACCTCGTCGGACAGCAGGCTGTCCTCGATGGCACGGGCCTGCCAGACATAGGCGCTGGACAGGACGATACCGAGAAGGGATGCACTGAGGTTGGGCAGTTCCTTCATCACTTGAGCAGTCCCAGCGCCTTCAGGTCGTTGGTGGTCTCGGCCACGAATTCGGTGGTGAACTTGCGGGCGGCTTCACGACCGAGCATCACGGGCGTGAGGTTGTCCTTGGTGTACTCCGTCTTGTAGGCCGGGTTGGCCAGCACCTTGCGGAAGGCGTCCTCCCACAGCTTGGCCACGTTGTCCGGGATGCCCTTGGGTCCGGCGATGCCGCGGAACTTGCGCACCACCACGTTCAGGCCCTGCTCCTTGGCGGTGGGCAGGTTGGGCAGGCCGGCCAGGCGGGTCTCGGACAGGGTCGCCAGCAGGCGGATCTTGCCGGCCTCGAGCTGGCTTTGCAGTTCCTGGATCTCGCCGATGCCGATGTCGTAGGTGCCATTGAGCACGCCGATCATCTGGTCGCCGCCGCCCTCGTGCGAGACGATGGGAACCTTCACGCCGCCGGCGCGGGCCAGCCGTTCCATCGCGATGCGCTCCAGTGAGGCGGGGTTGGACGCGCCCCAGCGTGACTTGCCCGGGTTGGCCTTGGCATGGGCCACCACCTCGGCCAGCGTCTTGAAGGGCGAGTCGGCGCGGGTGTAGATCACCTCGGGGTCCAGGAACACGATGGCGATCGGGTCCAGCGCGTCATAACCCACCGCCGGCTTGGACAGCAGGGTGGTCTGGATGTACGTGGGCGTGGTGCCATAGAAGACGCTGCCATCGGGGGCGGCCTTGGCCACGTGGGCGACCGCGGTCGCGCCGCTGCCACCGCGGATGTTCTCCACGGCGAAGTTGGCCTTGAGTGCCGCGGGCAGGTACTTGGTCAGGTCCCGCAGGAACACGTCGGTGCCGCCGCCGGGGCTGGAATGCGTGACCAGCGTCACCCGGCTGACCGGGTAGTCCACCGCCTGCGCCCAGGCGCTGAGCGCGCCGGCCGAGATGGCAATGCCTGCAAGGATCTTCGTGAATTTCATGGCTTGTCTCCTACACGGGTGAAGGGAAGGCGGGGCGGCCGGTCTTTGCGACTCTGGGTGCGCCACCTCGCCGGGGACTCAGGCCGCCGGCCGCAGCAGGCGCAGGACCTCGGCCAGCGAGGCCTGCGTGCCCAGCGTCATGCAGCTGTCGAAGGCGCGGCCGGCCTGCTCGCGGCCCAGCAGCGGCTCGGACTGGTCGACGAACTTGGCCTTGAGCTGTTCGTCGCTCATGGGGCGCTCGACGCTGCCGATCGCGTGCTCGACGAAGATCTTCAGCTCGCGGCCGTCGGTGGTGGTCAGGGTGATGTCCACGGAAGCCTCGTGGATCGACGGGTCCACCACCAGCTCCACACGCGAGCGCAGGGCCAGCACGGTGGGGTCGTTGACCACGCCATCGGTGTACTCGTGCTCGCCGGCGCGGCCATGCAGCAGCGCCACGGCGCAGGAGTGGTACACGCTGAACTTGCTTTCCAGGCCGTCCTTGGGGGTCTTCTTGCCGGTCAGCTCCTGCACCAGCGGGTGGGCGCGCACGACCACCTTGGCCACGTCCGAGGGCTTGAGGCCATGCTGGTTGCGCAGTTGCACGCAGGCGTCGATGGAGGGGTGGATCACGATGCCGCAGGCGAACGGCTTGTAGGTGTTGATCGCGATCTCCCAGGTCTCGCCCAGTTTCTCCGTGATCTCGGTCCAGTCGGTCTTGTCGGAGAACACCTGCATCAGGCCGCGCGGCGCCTCCAGCGCGCGCCTGGAGGCGGTGAAGCCGTGGCGCGCCATCAGGGCCGACATCAGGCCCGCCTTGGCAGCGGCGCCGGGGTGCAGCGGCTTGGTCATGGTGCCGAACTGCTCGCGCAGGCCCACCGGCTGCGAGGCGGCGATTCCCAGTGCCATCTGGGTGCGCTGCGCGTCGAGCTTGAGCAGGCGCGCGCAGGCCGCGGCGCTGCCCAGCATGCCGGTGGAACCGGTGATGTGCCAGCCGCGGTCATAGTGGTGCGGGTACACCGCGTTGCCCACGCGGCAGGAGACCTCGATACCCAGGACCAGGGCGTCGATCACCTCGCGGCCGTTGGCGCCCAGGTGCTCGCCCAGGGCCAGCGCCGCGGAGGCCACCGGGCCGGCCGGGTGGATGATCGTGCGCAGGTGCGTGTCGTCGAAGTCGAAGGTGTGCGAGCTGATGCCGTTGACCAGGGCGGCGTTGGCGATGTCCACCTTCTCGGGGCGGCCCAGCAGCGAGGCCTGCGGCGCGGGCTGAAGTTCCATCACGCCGGCCAGGGCGGCATCCACGGTCTCATGGCGGGCCGGGCCGACGGCGCAACCGGCCCAGTTGGCGAAGGTGCGGTGCGCCTCGCGCTCGACGCCTTCGCTCCAGCCCTGCGAAGGATGGGTGGCCACGAAGCGGGCCAGCATCTCGGTGACGGCGGGCGCGTTGGGATCGGCGTTGACGGTGGTATTGCGGGCCAAGGGGAAACTCCAGATTGCTAACTGTTGACAGTTTGAATGATAGGCCCGAACGGACCAGGCTCCCTGCCAACTGTCGACAATTCGGTCTGGGGTTTTCCCTGAAAACGGGCGTTCAGGCCTTCTTGCGGGCGTCGCGGTGCGCGTCCTGCTCGCCCTGCTCGCCGCCCTCGGCCAGGCGCTCCCAGCCCCTGGCCACATGGGCCTCCAGGGCGCGGGCCGCGGCATCGGGGTCGCTTCGGGCCAGGGCCTCCAGGATGACGCGGTGTTCGTCGTTGGAGGCCTGCAGGCTGCCCTTGTGCACCAGCCCGCGGCGGCGGAACAGGTGGGTCTGGTTCACGGTGGTCAGGTACATCCCGGCCAGCACCTGGTTGTCGGCCTGCTGCAGGAGGGCATCGTGGAACTGCAGGTTCAGCTCGTAATAGCGGGAGATGTCATTGCGCTGGGCGGCCGACTCCATCGACTTGACCAACTTCTCCAGCTTGCCCAGGGCAGGGGCGTCCATGTTTTGCGCCGCCAGCCGGCCGATCAGGCCCGACAGCGCGCCGCGCACCTCATAGAGCTGGCGCGCGTCGTCCAGCGTCATCTCGCGCACGAACACGCCCTGGTTGACGGCGCTGACCAGCAGCCCCGCCTCCTCCAGGCTGCGGCAGGCCTCGCGCACGGGCCCGCGGCTGACGCCCAGGCGGGCGGCGATCTCGCTCTCGTTGACGCGGTCGCCGCCCTTGAGCTGCCCACCCGCGATCAAGCCGGCGATCTCGTCGCGCACGATGGTGGTCAGCGTACGCTCGCGACGCTGGCGGATCTGCTGGATGGCCGTGGCCGGCGGGGTCTTGGTCATGACGGGCGCATTCTAGGGTGAGTCGGCCGACCTTCGCCCACGCCCCCCCCCCGGCAGGCCCCTCCCCCTACACTTGCCGCATGAAGATCACGACCTGGAACGTCAACTCCCTCACCGCCCGCCTGCAGCACGTACTCGACTGGCTGGCCGCCAACCCCGTCGACGTGTTGTGCCTGCAGGAACTCAAGCTCACCGACGACAAGTTCCCGCTGATGGCGCTGCAGGAGGCGGGCTACGCGCACTGCGCCGTCTTCGGCCAGAAGACGTACAACGGCGTGGCCCTTGTCAGCCGGCATCCGCTGCGCGACGTGGTGCGCAACATCACCGGCTTCGAGGACGAACATTCGCGCGTCATCGCCGCGACCGTCGATCACCCGGAAGGTGGCGAGGTCCGTGTCGTCAATGGCTACTTCGTCAACGGGCAGGAACCCGGCAGCGAGAAGTTCGCGTACAAGATGAACTGGCTGGGTGGCCTGCAGCGGTACATCGCCGCCGAACTCGCCGCGCACCCGCGCCTGGTGCTCCTGGGCGACTTCAACATCGCGCCCGAGGACCGCGACTCCTACGACCCCGAGGGCCTGCGTGAGACCATCCACCACACCAGCGAGGAGCGCGCGCATTTCCAGCAACTGCTCGCGCTGGGCCTGGTGGACAGCTACCGGATGTTCGAGCAGCCGCCCAAAAGCTTCAGCTGGTGGGACTACCGCATGTTGGGCTTCCAGAAGAACCGCGGCCTGCGCATCGACCACATCCTCGTGAGCCAGGCCCTGGTGCCGCAGGTGCGCGCCTGCGCGATCGACCGGGCCCCGCGCAAGTGGGAAAAGCCCAGCGACCACGCGCCGGTGACCGTCGACCTGTGAGCATCGAGCCCACGCCATGAAAAAGGCCGGGACACGCCCGGCCTTCGTTCGTCGGCGCCTGCGGCGCCTCACTCCAGGCCCAGCTCCTGGATCTTGCGGGTGATGGTGTTGCGGCCGATGCCCAGCTTCTGGGCGGCCTCGATGCGGCGGCCCCGCGTGTTGTTCAAGGCCGTGAGGATCAGGCGCGACTCGAAGCGGCGTGTCAGTTCGTCCCACACGTCGGTGCGGCCCGCCGCCAGCAGGGCCTGGGCCTCGGCCTCCAGGTCGGACTCCCAGCCGCCGGCCAGCGGCACGGCGGACGGCACTGCGGCGGGAGCGGCCGACGGCAGGCCCGCCGGCGCGGCCGCGGCGGGCGATGCGGGGTCCGCCACCGGCGCCGCAGCGCCCTCGGGCGTGGACACCGTCACCTCGGGCGGCAGGTCCTTGGGCTCGACCAGCTGCGCCGGCGCCATCACGGTCAGCCAGTGGCAGATGTTCTCCAGCTGCCGCACGTTACCGGGGAAGCTGAACGCCGACAGGCGCGCCAGCGCCGCGTCCGAGATGCGCTTGGGCTCCACGCCCAGCTGCTTGGCCGACTGCTGCAGGAAGTGGCGCGCCAGCATGGGCACGTCCTCCTTGCGCTCGCGCAGGGCGGGCAGGCGCAGGCGGATCACGTTCAGGCGGTGGAACAGGTCCTCGCGGAACACCCCCTCCTTCACCCGCTGCTCCAGGTCCTGGTGGGTGGCGGCGATCACACGCACGTTGGCCTTGACGGCGTTGTGCCCGCCCACGCGGTAGAAGTGGCCGTCCGACAGCACGCGCAGCAGGCGCGTCTGCAGGTCGAAGGGCATGTCCCCGATCTCGTCCAGGAACAGCGTGCCGCCTTCGGCCTGCTCGAAGCGACCGCGGCGCATGGTCTGCGCACCGGTGAAGGCACCGCGCTCGTGACCGAACAGCTCGGACTCCAGCAGGTCCTTCGGGATGGCGGCGGTGTTGATCGCCACGAACGGACCGTTGGCGCGGGGCGAGTGCTTGTGCAGCGCGCGCGCCACCAGCTCCTTGCCCGAGCCGGACTCGCCGGTGATCATCACCGTCACGTTGCTTTGCGACAGCCGGCCGATGGCGCGGAACACGTCCTGCATGGCGGGCGCCTGGCCCAGCATCTCGGGCGTGGCGGCCATGCGCTCCTCGGCCACCTCCTCGCGCAGGCTTTCCTCCACCGCGCGGCGGATCAACTCCACGGCCTTGGGCAGGTCGAAGGGCTTGGGCAGGTACTCGAAGGCGCCCCCCTGGAAGGCCGAGACGGCGCTGTCCAGGTCGGAGTAGGCCGTCATGATGATGACCGGCAGGCCCGGGTGCAGTTCCTTGACCTTCGTCAGCAGGTCCAGGCCCGAGCCGCCGGGCATGCGGATGTCGCTGACCAGCACCTGCGGGCCGCCCTCGTCGCCAGCGGATTCCAGGGCCTGCAGCACCTCGCGCGGGCTGGTGAAGCTGCGGGTGGGCAGGTCCTCGCGCAGCAGCGCCTTTTCCAGCACGAAGCGGATGCTTTGGTCATCGTCAACGATCCAGATCGGCTTCATGCGGGTCCTACCTCGGGCAATTGTTCTCGTGTTTCAGGGCAACGGAATCAGGATCTTGAAATCCGTCCGGCCCGGCACGCTGTCGCATTCGATCAGTCCATGATGCTGCTGGACGAAGGTCTGCGCCAGCGTCAGCCCCAGTCCCGACCCGCCCTCCCGTCCCGACACCAGCGGGTAGAAGATGCGGTCCTTGATGGACGGGGGCACGCCAGGCCCGTTGTCGATCACATGCAATTCCAGTGCCAGTCGATAGCGCTGCTTGCCGAAAGTCACCTGCCGCGCGATGCGGGTGCGCAACGTCAGCTGCGCATCGCCCGCCGCGATGCGCTCGGCCAGTGCCTGGCAGGCGTTGTGGGCAATGTTCAAAACGGCCTGTATCAGCTGCTCGCGGTCGCCGCGGAACTCGGGCAGGGAGGTGTCGTACTCGCGAATGACCTTCAGCCCCTTGGGGAACTCGGCCAGGATCAGCGAGCGCACGCGTTCGCACACCTCGTGGATGTTCACGTCCCCCACCACGTGCGGGCGCCGGTGCGGCGCCAGCAGCCGGTCCACCAAGGTCTGCAGCCGGTCGGCCTCATGGATGATGACCTGGGTGTACTCCTTCAGGTCACGCGACTCGATCTCCATCTCCAGCAGCTGGGCCGCGCCGCGGATGCCGCCCAGCGGGTTCTTGATCTCGTGGGCCAGGTTGCGAATCAGCTCCTTGTTCGCCTGCGCCTGGTCGATCAGGCGTTCCTCGCGCTCCTGGCGAGCCTGCTGCTCCAGCGGCAGCATCTCCACCACCACCTCGCCGGCGCGCTCGGTCTGCGCCACCACCACATGCACCGGCATGGGATCGGCGCCCTGGCGCACCAGCATGGCGTCATAGCGTAGCGCAGCGAACTCGTTGCTGCGCGCTCCCTGCAGGGCGTTGCGCATCAGGTCTGGCTCGGTGAAGGCCAGGGGGAAGGAGGAGCCCTCGATGATCCGGCGCGAGGTGCCCAGCGCGTCTTCCAGGGCGGCGTTCACGAACACCACGGTCCCGTCCACGGTGACGACGGCCACCAGTGTGGCCAGCAGGTCGAAGGAATTGAAGCCGGCGGTGGACGCGTCGGCCTGTCGGTTGGAGGCTTTCAAGCCGCCTATTTTGACGCAGTCAGGCGTGACAGCTCGCGCTTGATGCCGGCGATGTCGGCGTCGTTACGGGCGATGGCAGCCTTGAGCTCGGCCACCCGGTCCAGGTACTTCTGGTAGTTGCGTTCGTCCCCCCGGCGCTCGGGTTCGCCGTTGTTGTATTCCTTGAGCAGTTCGGCCTGGCGGGCCTCGGCCTTCTTCAGCTCGGACTCCAGGATCAGGCGGGCGTCGGCGTCGCGGGCGCGCTGGTCACCGGCATCGATGCGCGCGCCGGCCATGCCGCCGGCGGCCGCGGACGGCGGCGGCGCCGAGGTGGGGCGCACGCCGCTGGCCTGCACCCGGGTGCCCTGCACCACCGTCACGTTGCCGCCATCGAGCGGCTTGCAGCCCTTGGCCTGGGCCTCGTTCACGTCATTGGTGTAGGTGTTGCCGCAGCGGAAGATGCGGGTCTGCGCCTGCGAGGCGCCGGCCCCCAGCAGGGCGGCCAGCAGGATCAGGGCGGCATGCTTCATCGACGAAATTCCCGGACGACTGAATACTTGTGTCTGCACACGATGCAGTATGGCTCAACTGGGCGGAAAAAGAAAAAGGGGCGATTCGCATCGCCCCTTTTCCACTCAGAGTGTGACCTGGTTCAGGATCACAGGCTGTAGTACATGTCGTACTCGACCGGGTGCACCGACATGCGGTAGCGGGTGACTTCCTGCATCTTCAGGTCGATGTAGGCGTCCAGCATGGAGTCGGTGAACACGCCGCCCTTGGTCAGGAAGGCGCGGTCCTTGTCCAGGGCTTCCAGGGCCTGGTCCAGGCTGTGGCAGACGGTGGGCACCAGCGCGTCTTCTTCCGGCGGCAGGTGGTACAGGTCCTTGGTGGCAGCCTCGCCCGGGTGGATCTTGTTTTCCACGCCGTCCAGGCCGGCCATCAGCAGCGCGGCGAAGCCCAGGTAGGGGTTCATCAGGGGATCGGGGAAGCGGGCTTCCACGCGACGGCCCTTGGGGTTGGCCACGAACGGGATGCGGATCGAGGCCGAGCGGTTCTTGGCCGAGTAGGCCAGCTTCACCGGGGCTTCGAAGTGCGGGACCAGGCGCTTGTAGCTGTTGGTGCCGGGGTTGGTGATCGCGTTCAGGGCACGGGCGTGCTTGATGATGCCGCCGATGTAGTACAGGGCGAAATCGCTCAGGCCGGCATAGCCTTCGCCTGCGAACAGGTTCTTGCCGTCCTTCCACACGGACTGGTGCACGTGCATGCCGGAACCGTTGTCACCGTGGTAGGGCTTGGGCATGAAGGTGGCGGTCTTGCCGTAGGCGTGGGCCACGTTGTGCACCACGTACTTCTGCAGCATGGTCCAGTCGGCGCGCTCGACGAGCGTGCTGAACTTGGTGCCGATCTCGTTCTGGCCGGCGCCGGCCACTTCGTGGTGGAACACTTCGACCGGGATGCCCAGGGATTCGAGGATCAGGGACATCTCGGCACGCATGTCCTGCGTGCTGTCGACCGGGGGCACGGGGAAGTAGCCGCCCTTGACGGTGGGACGGTGGCCCTTGTTGCCGCCTTCGACCTTGGCGCCGGTGTTCCAGGGGGCTTCGTACTCTTCGATCTCGTAGAAGGTGTTCTGCGGATCGGTGCTCCAGCGGATGCCGTCGAAGATGAAGAACTCGGGCTCCGGTCCGAAGAAGGCGGTGTCACCCAGGCCGGAGGACTTCAGGTAGGCCTCGGCGCGCTTGGCGATGGAGCGGGGGTCGCGGTCATAGGCCTTGCCGTCGCTCGGCTCGATGACGTCGCAGGTCAGGATGAGGGTCGTCTCTTCGAAGAAGGGATCGATGTTGGCGGACTTGGGGTCCGGCACCAGCAGCATGTCGGAGGCTTCGATGCCCTTCCAGCCAGCGATGGAAGAACCGTCGAACGCATGGCCGGAGGTGAACTTGTCTTCGTCGAAGTGCGACACGGGCACGGTGGTGTGCTGCTGCTTGCCGCGGGTGTCGGTGAAGCGGAAGTCAACGAACTTGACCTCGTTGTCCTTCACCATCTTCATCACGTCGGCGACGGTCTTGGCTGCCATCAGGTTCTCCTGGTTTCGATGGTTGTTGATCAATGACGGGAGGCTCTTGCAGATTCCATGCCACGCACGGTCCAAACCTGGTGCACGGGGAAGGCCGCAAAACCATGGATTGTCGCCGAAGTTGAGCTGGTTTCCCGGCCACGAACCCGCAGCCAGCCCGGCTTTACCTCGTCAACCGCACCATTAAGGTGCGACGATCGATGCACTAGCTTGGGGCGCCCGGATGACGCACCAATTCAGGGCCCACTCGCGCGCCCAGCACGGCCAGCCCCTCCCGCAGCTGCGCGTAGGCCGGGTCCACGGCGGCGGGCTCGCCCTTGACGCCCAGGTCGATGTGCCGGCCCCACTGCGGGTGGTCCACGCTGGGCAGGCTGAACACCTTGACTGCCGGGTGGTCCCGCTCCACGGCTTCCATCAGCGGGGTCAGCGTGGCCTCCATCGCGCCCAGCACGATCACGGACTTCTCCACGTAGGCCTGCTGGCGGAACCGGTCCCGGTACTGGGTCTCCAGCACCCACTCGATCATCGGCCAGGCCATCACCGGGAAGCCGGGCACGAAGTGCACGTCACCCACGCTGAAGCCGGCGATCTTGTTGTACGGGTTGGGGATGATGCGCGCGCCGCGGGGGAACACGCCCATGTTCAGGCGGTGCACGTTGTCGGCCCGGTCGGGGTCGTAGGGCAGGCCCTGCTCGCGGGCCACGTCCTGCATGCGCTCGCGGATCAGGGCCGCGGCCTCGGGGTGCAGTTCCAGTTCCACGCCCAGCGCGCGGGCGGCGCACTGGCGGGTGTGGTCGTCCGGCGTGGCGCCGATGCCGCCGCAGGAAAACACCGGCATGCCGCTGTCGAAGGCGCGGCGCAGCGTTGCCGTGATGCGTTCGGGGCTGTCGCCCACGTACTCGGCCCAGGCCAGCTGCAGCCCGCGGGCGGACAGCAGCTCGATCACCTTGGGCATGTGCTTGTCGGCGCGCTTGCCCGACAGGATCTCGTCACCCACGATGACGAGGCCGAATTCGTTGGAGGGGTTGGCGGGTGTGTTCACGGGACGCATCATGCCTTGCCGGCCAGCCGCTTGAGGCCCAGCCACTGCTGCGACCAGAAACCGCGGCCGTAATCGCGCCCCTGTTCCACCTGGTCGCGGATGCCGGTGGGGTCGTAGCGCAGCTCGAAATTGGCGGTGCCGAACAGCATGTCCCACCAGGGCAGCAGCACGCCGAAATTGCAGCCGCCCAGCGCACGGGTCTGCGGCATCTCGTGGCCGATGCCGATGCTGTGGTGGCGCCGGTGGAACCGCGGGCTGACCCACAGGCGCTCGCCCACGCGGCCGAACCACAGGCGCAGGTTCGCATGCTGCAGGCTCTCACTGAGCTGGGTGATGGCCACCAGGGACACGAACTGCCCCGGCGCCACCCCGATCAGCTGCGCCACCACCACGAACACGCTGTCGCGGATCACGTCGTCCAGCAGGTGGTTGCGGTTGTCGCTCCACATCGTCATCTGGCGCTGGGCGTGGTGCAGCGCGTGCAGCTTCCACCACCAGTTCCACTGGTGCTGGCCGCGGTGGATCCAGTAATCCACGAAGTCGAACACCACCAGGTACATCAGCAGGCTCACCCAGCCGATGTCGGTCACGCCCGGCCACCACTGGTCCAGGTGGAAGGTCCCCCAGCCGGCCACGCGCAGCTGGCCGAAGGCCTCGTCGAACAGCGGCTGCAGGGTGAAGAACAGGGCCACACGGAACAGGCCCAGGCGGTGGATCAGGGTGTAGGCGATGTCGGTGCGGATGGTGCGCCGGTCCGTCACGGGCTCGGCCGGCCGCCAGCGTTGCAGCGGCCCGATCAGGCCCACCAGCACCACCACCTGCAGCAGGCCCACCAGCAGCCAGCCGCTGGCGGTGTAGCCGTCCGGCAGCAGGTTGCCCAGCCCCAGGGCAAACATCACCGGCTCGATGACGGCCTCGAACAGGCCCTCCTGCCAATTGGAAAAAACGGTCTCGATCCAGTCCATCACGTCACGCCATCCGTCGCCGGGTCAGCGGCCATGCGCCGCGATCCAGCCCTTGTAGTCGGGGTGCTCGCGCAGCGTGCGAAAGCAAAAGCCCCGCGCCTTCAGCCCCGTGACCAGCGGCTCCAGCACCGCCGGCGCCCACGGGTCCCGGCGCGACCAGATCCCCAGGTGAGCCACAAGGATATCGCCGCTGCGGATGCCTTTCAGCGCCTTGTCCAGCAAGACCGCATTCGGAAAGGCCTCACTGGGCAATTCGTCACCCAGGAAGCCTGCCGGCGACCAGCCCACGTGGGCATAGCCGCAGGCGCGGGCCGCGGCCAGCAGCCGGGGCGAGGTCTTGCCGCCAGGGGCGCGGAACAGGGGCAGGGGCTTGCGGCCAGTCACCTGCTCCAGGCGGCGGGCGCCGCGGCCGATCTCCTCGCAGTACTGGGCGGCGGTCCATTCCTTCGGGACGTCCTTGTCCGGGCCGGCGGAAGCGCGCACCCTGAAGCGCGGTGGCTCGCCCGGCAGGTCGCCGCGCCAGTACACATGGTCGAACGTGTGGGAGGCGAACTCATGCCCCTCGGCGGCGCGGGCCTTCCACCAGCCGGCCCAGTTCTCGCCCAGGCTGCCGTCGCCGGCCTGGGTGGCTTCCTGGGCCGCGAAGAAGGTCACGCGCACCTGGTGGCGGGCCAGCACCTCGGCGATGAGGGGGGCGACCCCCATGTGGCCGGTGTCGAAGGTGAGGTAGACGGGCTTGTCGCAGCGGTCCTGCGCGGAGGCGGCAGTCACCGCCAGGAGCGGCGCCAGCGCCAGCACCCACCCGCGGCCGGCCCCGGCCAGCAGGCCGGCGATGCCCCGCAGCCGGTCAGCGGCTCGCGTGGTCCAGCGTCCAGACGCCATGGGGCGACTTGCCAACGGGAACCTGGCGCACGATCTGCCGGGTGGTCGTGTCCAGCACGGTCAGCTTCTTCGCCCAGCGCGAGCTCACGAGCAGCGTCTTGCCATCGGCCAGCACGTCCATGCAGTCCGGCCCGCCGGGCACCTTGTAGGTGTCCACCACCTCCAGGGTCTGCAGGTCGATCTTGCTGATAGTGTCGGCCACGCGGTTGCTGGCGAACACGTGGCGCTTGTCACCCGCGGCGCGGAAGGCGTGCGCGCCCTGCCCCGTCTTGATCCGCTTGGTGACCTTGGGCTCCTTGCCGCTCACGTCCCACACTTCCACGTGGTCCGAGCCGGTCATCCCCACCAGCAGGGTCTTGTCGTCGGGCAGGCCGTAGATGTCCGCCGGCAGCGAGCCGGTCTTTGCGCGCCACTTGACGGCCTGGGTCGCCAGGTCGATGGCCACCAGCTCGTCGCTGTCCTGCATGGTGGAATACACCGTGGTGCTCTTGCTGTCGATCCACAGGTGGCTGGGCGTCTTGGCGGTGGCGATGCGCTTGGCCAGCTGCATGTCCTTGCCGTCCCAGCGGTAGATGTCCACGTGGTTCAGGCGGTTGGCCGCCGTCACGAACCACTTCATGTCGGGCGAGAAGCGAAGGTGGTAGGGGTCGAGGATGCCCCGCACCGTGCGCTGGATCTCCGCGGTGCGCGGGTCGATGAAGGTCAGCGAATCGGCCAGCGCGTTGGCCACGATCACTGACTTCTCGTCGGGCGTCAGGTACAGGTGGTGCGGCTCCTTGCCGGTGGGCAGGCGCGACACCTCTTTCCAGGTGACGGGGTCGATCACGCTCACGCTGGCGTCCAGCGAGTTGAGGACGAAGATCGGGCGGGCCTGGGGCTTGGCGGGTGCGGCGGCCTGGGGAGCGGTCGGGGAGGCGGGCTGTGCCAGGGTGGCGCCAGCCAGGAGGGCCAGGCCCAGGGCCGCGGCGCAGGAACGCAGGGAACGGATCACGAACGGACTTTCTCGGGGAGCTTCTGCTAGTGTAGCTGCGCAGTTCAGGGGGTGGCGCGTAACGCTTTGTCTTGCGCACCGGCCAGGTCGGCGGGCGTCAGCCAGCGCCACTGCCCCGGCGCCAGGTCGTCGGGCAGCGCCAGGCGTCCGATGCGCGAGCGGTGCAGCGTCTCCACCCGATTGCCTACCGCGGCCAGCATGCGCTTGACCTGGTGGTACTTGCCTTCGGTCAGCGTCAGGCGCAGGGCGCACTCGCCGGTGGCCTCGCAGGCGG